>Ga0209048_10006898_pt1 | contig 10563 bp, 7 predicted proteins | sample FrelakmetCRP12CR_FD_187146 | JGI IMG/M metagenome (GOLD analysis project Ga0209048, IMG submission 187146) | Freshwater lake sediment microbial communities from the University of Notre Dame, USA, for methane emissions studies - CRP12 CR (SPAdes)... | ecosystem: Environmental > Aquatic >... | reverse complement strand
GCTCCTTTGCAGCAACGGAGAAGTGGCCGGCGCAGGGGGAGCGGGTAGAGGAGCTGCACGCTTCCCCGCGCCGGCATTATCCGCACGGGTACCAAGGGTGTGATCTCACCGGTTCGGCGGCTTGCAGCTGCCTCGGACACGGACCCCTAGCGTAAGTGCTCACCTTACGCCAAAGCGAAGGTTGCGGCAACCCGACGACGCTCGCACGGTGCGCGTCCCGACACTCGCGCCGAACGGGAACAAGTGCTAATGTGACCGCGCGCAATCGTCACTATGGGAGAGCGAACCATGGCTGTCGTTCGTAGCATCGGAGCAGGTGTCGTCCGTGTCCTGATGGTCGCAGCACTCGCCGGGGCGTTCGCCGCTCCGGTCGCGGCGCAGGAAGTCACCGTGTTGTGCAATTTCGAGGTCGACTGGTGTGAGGCGCTCAAAGCGACGTACGAGAAGACCACGGGATTGAAGGCAGTGTTCATCCGCCGCTCCGACGGCGAGAGCCTGGCGCAGATCCGGGCCGAGAAGGGCAATCCGCGCGCAGACATCTATCACGCCGCAGAATCGGCGTCGGCGAAAGCACTGGCGGCGGAAGGTTTGCTCGAAGCTTACAAATCGCCCTACGTCGCCGACCTGCACGAGTGGGCACAGCGCATCGCCGAGGACAACAAGTACTTCCAGACGCCGATCTATACCGGGGTGCTGGGCTACGGCTACAACACCGAGCTCCTCGCGAAGAACAAGATGCCCGAGCCCAAATGCTGGAAGGACCTGATCAATCCCGCGTTCAGGAACGAGATCCAGATGGCGAACCCCGGCACCTCGGGCACCGCCTTCAACATGGTCTCGACCATCCTGCAGCTCATGGGTGAAGACGAAGGCTTCAAGTTCCTCGCCGCCATGAACAAGAACGTCAACCAGTACACGCGCTCGGGCAGCGCCGGCATTCGCGCCGCCGCCAAGGGCGAGACGACGATCGGCATCACCTTCCTGCACGACTCGGTCGCGCAGGCGGTGCAGGGCTATCCGATCAAGACCGTCGCGCCATGCGAAGGCACCGGCTACGAAATCATTTCGTCGTCGATCATCAAGGGCGGGCCCAATCCGGAAGGCGCGAAGAAGTGGATGGACTTCGTGCTCTCTCCGGCGGGCCAGAACGTGGCGCTCACGGTCAACAAGTTCCAGATTCCATCGAACAAGAACGCCCAGATCCATCCGCTGGCGCCGAAATTTTCCGAGGTGAAGCTGCTCAAGATCGACCTCGACAAATACGGCTCGAAGGAAGGCCGTGAGCGATTGCTCTCGCGCTGGGAGAACGAGGTTTTCAAGGCGCCGAAATGAGGTCGCGCCGCGCTGACGGCGTGCGTCTGAGCACTCGCGTCATCCCGGCGAAGGCCGGGATCCAAGTTTGATGCTTGGAGTGAACCGCGAAAACTTGGGCCCCGGGCTCCGCCGGGGCGACAAGCTTTAGATAGCATTTCGGGCCAATGAAGGGCGCCATCGGCCGCTGGGTCGCGGTTGCGTGGTTCGGCTTCGCGGTGCTGCCGTGGAGCGCGATCGGCGGCAGCGGTTTCTTTTCGATGCAGTGGCTGGGCCAGTACCCGGTGGCGCCTGCCTCTGCGCCCGCGGCGGTGCTGCTCGCCTGGCACGGGCGCCTCTGGTTCCTGCCGCTCGGTCTGGTGTTGCTCGCGCTGCTGGCGGTGGCGGCGCTGCACGGAAAGTCCACAACCCATCCTGACGCGCGGCGCCGTGCCTCGTCGCCGCTGATCGTTGCCGGAATCTGCGGACTGCTTTCGATCCTCGCAATCGCACTGGCGATCGACATCAACGGCTGGCGGTGGCAATCCTTGGAAAGGTTGTTCGGCACGCTGCCGCGACGACAGCCGGGACTCGGCTACGGTGCGCTGGTGGTCACCGCCGCGCTGATGGTGCTGCTCTGCCAGGGGCTGGCGTTGCGTGGCTGGGCCAAGGGCAACGCCTTCGTGACCTGTGCCATCGGATTGTCGATCGCCCTGGTTGCGTTGTTCACGCTCTACCCGCTCGCGCGCATGTTCCTCTCCGCATTCCAGGACTCGGCTGGCAATCCTTCGCTCGCGGCGCTGATCGCGCGCATCGGCAGCAGCAAGATCTGGGGCTACGGCGGCATCGTCTGGAACACCCTCAAGCTCGGGCTGCTGACGGCGTCGTCGGCGACGCTGCTCGCACTGTGCTTCGTGTTGATCGTCACGCGCACGAACTTCCACGCGCGCCGCCTGATCCGGGTGCTGTCGATCCTGCCGATGATCACGCCGCCATTTGTCATTGGCCTGGCGCTGATCCTGCTGTTCGGGCGCTCCGGCGCGGTCAACGCGTTGCTCGAATGGGGCTTCGACGTCCGCCCCACGCGCTGGATCTACGGCTTGCCCGGCGTGTGGCTTGCGCAAACACTCGCGCTCACGCCGGTCGCGTATCTGGTCCTGGTCGGCATCGCCGAGGGCATCGGGCCGACGCTCGAAGAGGCGGCGCAAACCTTGCGCGCGTCGCCGACGCAGATCTTCAAGAGCATCACGCTGCCGCTGCTGGCGCCCGGCATTACCAATGCGTTCCTGATCGTGTTCATCGAAAGCCTCGCCGACTTCGGCAATCCTCTGCTGCTCGGCGGCAATCTCGAAGTATTGTCGACGGCGATCTATTTCGCAGTCGTCGGTGTCCAGCAGGACACGGGTCGCGCTGCCGTGCTGGCCGTGATCCTGCTCGCGTTTTCGCTGACGCTGTTCGTGATCCAGCGCCGCTTGCTCGTGCGTCGCAGCTTCGTGACCGTGAGCGGCAAGGGCGACGGTGGCTTGCGCACGCCGCTGCCGTCCTCGGTCACCGGTGTCGCCGCTGCGCTGGCACTGCCCTGGGCCGCGCTGGCGATCGTGATCTACGTCATGATTTTCGCCGGTGGCTTTTTCGAGAAGTGGGGCCTCAACCACGCGCTGACCTTGCGACACTACGGCACCGCGTTCGGCATTGCGCTGGACAACGGCAAGCTGCTCTGGACCGGAGGCGCATGGACGTCGCTGTTCACGACGCTGACCATTGCCGTGATTGCGGCGCCGCTGACGGCCGCGTTCGGCCTGACGGTGGCCTATTTGCTCGACCGGCAGCGCTTCTCCGGCAAGCGCGCGTTCGAGTTCATGGCCATGCTCAACTTTGCCGTGCCGGGTACGGTGGTCGGCATCGCCTACATTCTCGCGTTCAACGCGCCGCCGATCGAATTGGCGTACACGGGCCTGATCCTGGTGGCGTGCTTCGTGTTCCGCGACATGACCACCGGCATGCGCGCCGGCCTCGCCGCGATGAGCCAGATCGACCCCAGCCTGGACGAAGCCTCCGCGACGCTGGGCGCGGGCACCTTCACGTCGATCCGGCGCATCATCCTGCCGCTGATCCGGCCTGCCGTGGTGGCGGCGCTGGTCTACAGCTTCATCAGCGCGATGACCTCGATTTCGGCGGTCATCTTCCTGACCAGTCCGCGCTTCGACATGGCCACGGTCAACATCGTCGGCCGCGCCGAGGTGGGCGAATACGGATACGCGACCGCTTACGCGTCGGTGCTGATTGTATTGATGGTGCTCGCCGTGTTGCTGATCCGCGTGCTGGTCGGGACACGGCAGACGTCCCGGCGCGCAGGCTGACACGCGCGCGCCGGACAAATCAGGCAGGCAGCTCCACGGGCACGCCGCTCTTCGCCGAGCGCACCCCAGCCTCGGCGATCATCAACGCCCGCCGGCCGTCGTCGATGCCGACTTCCGGAGCCTTGCGTGTCGCGACCGCCTGGATGAAGGCGTCGAGTTCGCGTCGATACGACTCGGCATAGCGGTCGATGAAGAAATAGAGCAAGGGATCGCGGCTGATGCCGCCTTTCGCGTGGCGTTCGAGCGAGGTCGCCTGCTGGTTCCCAGAGATCAGCATGCCCTTGTCGCCGAACGCCTCGATGCGCTGATCGTAGCCATAGACGGCGCGAAAGCTCGAGTTGACGTGCACCAGCGTGCCCCTGGACATGCGCAGCGTCGCCATCGCCGTGTCGGGATCGCGGTGGGGATTCTCTTTCGCGTCGAGCATGACCGCAGTGCGAGCGTAGATCTCGACAGGTTCGTCATGCAACAGCCAGCGCAGCATGTCGAAATCGTGGATCATCGTGTCGTAGAAAATGCCGTACGGCATCGCCGCGACGTAGTCCGGAGGGGAGATTTCCGGATCGCGGCTCGATAGCAGCAGCATTTCGGGCTGGCCGATCTCGCCGCCGCGAATGGCGTCGTGCAGCGCGCGATGGGTAGGATCGAAGCGCCGGTTGAAACCGACGCAGAACGGCACTTTCGTTTGCGCGAGCACGTCGGCGCACGCGTCGACACGTTTCAGGTCGAGATCGACGGGCTTTTCGCAGAAGATCGCCTTGCCCGCCCGCGCCGCGGCCTCGATGATCGGAGCGTGCGTGCGCGGCGGCGTGCAGATGATCACGGCCGAGAGCTTCGGGTCCGCGAGCGCCAGTGCGAGATCGGTCGCGGCCTTCGCACCATGCTTGTCGGCGAGCGCCTTGCCGACCGCCAGATCGAGGTCGATCACCCATGACAGGCGCGCCTCCGGATGCGCGGCGAGGCTCGCCGCGTGTACCGGGCCGATGAAGCCGGCGCCGACCAGACAGAATTCGAGCATCGCGAGTTACTCCGTAGGGGGCGGCAAGAGTTGCCGAATCAACGCAGCGTCAACGTGAATCCTGCCCTGTTCGCGGCGTCACGCAGGTTGGCGAAGCCCAGCCGCGCGTAGGTCAGCGGGTGCGCCTTGACCGGATCCTGCTCCGCCTCGACCACCAGCCAGCCCGCATAGCCGGTGCGCTGCAGTTCGCCCAGCACGGCGGCGAAGTCGATCGAACCGTCGCCTGGGACGGTGAAGATGTCGTCGAGCACCGCGGCGAGGAAACTGGAATCTGCCGCCAGCGCGCGGGCGAGCGCGGCGCGGCGCACGTCCTTGCAGTGCACGTGGACGATGCGCTGCGCGTGACGGCGGGCGACGGCCACAGGATCGCCGCCGGCGAACACCAGGTGACCGGTGTCGAGCAGAAGGCCGACGTCTTCGCTGGTCGAGGCCATAAGCAGGTCGATCTCGGCTTCGGTTTGCACCACGGTGCCCATATGGTGATGAAACGCGAGTCGCACGCCGCGCGCACGCAGGCCCTTGGCGACTTCGTTCAGGCGCGCACAGAAGGCAGGCCAGTCCGCGTCCTTGAGAATCGGGCGACGCGACAGCGGCGCGTTGGGATCGCCGTCGGTGCTGCCGTGACCTTCCGCGAAAACCATCACGCGACAGTTCATGGCAAACAGCAGCGCGAGATGGCGCTCAACCGCGGCCATTTCCTCGGCGGCCGAGCGCCGACAAAGTTGCGCGCTGTACCAGCCTGAAACGAGATCGAGGTGATGCCGTTCGAGAATCGGGCGCAGTGTCGTGGCGTCGCGGGGGAATTTGCCGCCCATCTCGATGCCGGAAAATCCTGCGATCCGCGCTTCGGCGAGACAGACCTCGAGTGGAATGTCGCCACCCAGTTCCGGCATGTCGTCGTTGGTCCAGGTGATCGGATTGATGCCCAGCGTGACGCTCATGATTTTCCTGGAAGCAGGCCGGAGGCGACGAGTTCGCCGCGCAGCTGATCGGGTGAACGAAAGTGAATGCCGTGAATTCCGAGCGCGCCAGCGGCGGCGGCGTTGGCGGCGACATCGTCGATGAACACCGCCGATTCCGGCGCGATGCGCTGGCGCTGCAACAGGATGCGGAAGATGCGCGGATCGGGCTTCATCACGCCTTCGGAGCCCGAAACGACGATGTCGCCAAACCAGTCGAGGAAAGCGAAGCGTTCCCGCATCGGCGGGAAGGTTTCCGCCGACCAGTTGGTGATCGCATAAATCGGCACATCGCGCTCCTTCAATTCCGCCAGGACTGCGACCGTGCCGTCGATGGCGCCCGGAACCATTTCATCGAAGCGCTTGCCCCATGCCTCTATCAACTCGCGCTTGTCGGCATGCCGAGGGAGCAGTTCCATGGTTGCATCGGCGAAGCTGCGTCCCGCGTCCTGCCGCTCGTTCCATTCGGTCGTGCACACATTGGCGAGGAAGTGATCCACCGCTGCCTCGTCGCCGTGGAAGAGCTTGCGATACAGCAGCCGCGGATCCCAATGCAGCAGCACTCCGCCAAGGTCGAAAATGGCGACGCTGCGCCGCGCGTGGTGCTGCGCCATCGGACGCGTCGGCGGATCAGTGCGCAACCTGCCTGGACCGCGGCAGGTTGATCAGGACGTTACGCAGGAATGCCACCGACCGCTCGACGCCTTCGAGCGCGGGCAGCATCGGATCCTCATGCTCGATGCTGAACACATCGTCGTAGCCGACCGCCGCCAGCACGGCGATGAATTCGCGCCACCACTGCTCGCCGTGACCGTAACCGAGCGTGATGTAGTTCCACGATCTGCCCTGGTATCGATCGCCCGGCGTGGTCTCGATGACGCCGTTGATGCCGGCGATGACCGGATCGACGCGGGTGTCCTTGGCGTGGATGTAGTAGACGGCATCGCCCAGCGCGCGCGCGGCGGCGAGTGGATCGGCGCCCATCCACATCAGGTGACTCGGATCGAGGTTCGCGCCTACCGTGGTGCCAACCGCCTCTCGCAGGCGCATCAGCGTATGCACGTTGTAGACGTTCTGGTGACCGTGAAGCTCGAGGCACAATTTGTGAACGCCGGTCTTGTTGGCGAAGGCCACCAGGTCGCGCCAGTAGGGAATGAGCACGTCATCCCACTGGTAGCGCAGGATCTCGTGGACTTCCGGCGGCCATTCGGTGGTCACCCAGTTGGCGTTGCTGTCGCCCTTGGCGCCTGGGCAGCCCGACATCATCACCACGCGCTCGACATCCATCAGGCTCGCCAGCTTGATCGTCTTGCGCGTCACCGCGTCGTGCGCCCGTCCGGTGTCGCCCGGGTGCAACGGATTGCCGGAGCAGTTGAGCGCGCTGATCGCGATGCCGTGGGCGGCGAGTTTTGCCTTGAAATTCCTGCGCTCGGATTCGCTCTCCAGCATGCGGTCCAGATTCAGGTGCGGCGCGGACGACCAGTTCCCGCAGCCGAATTCGAGCATGTCCATCTCGAGGCGCGCGGCGACGCCGAGCATGGTGTCGAAATCGGTGCCCGGAAGGCTGTCGGTGATCATGCCGATTTTCATTGTGCTAATCCGCGGCGGCGTGCGCCGGCTCCGTAGTTGGCTGCGGATGCTTGGCCAGGCGCCAGTTTTGCAAACGCTCGAAGTAGATGTAGATGACCGGCGTGATGTAGAGCGTGAGCAGCTGCGAGACGATGAGTCCGCCGACCACCGCGAGTCCGAGCGGCCGCCGCGTCTCGCCGCCGGCTCCCAGGCCCAGCGCGATCGGCAGGCTGCCCATCAGGGCGGCCATGGTCGTCATCATGATCGGGCGGAAACGCGTGATGCAGGCCTGGAAGATCGCGTCGTCGGGAGCGAGCTTCTCCCGGCGCTGCGCCTCGATCGCGAAGTCGATCATCATGATCGCGTTCTTCTTGACGATGCCGATGAGCATGATGATGCCGACGAAGGCGTACATGTTGAGATCGATGCCGAACAGCCACAGCGTCACCAGCGCGCCGAAACCGGCGGTCGGCAGGCCGGAGAGAATCGTCAGCGGGTGGATGAAGCTTTCGTAGAGAATGCCCAGCACGAGGTAGATCACGAAAATCGCCAGCACGAGCAGGATGCCCATGCCGCGCAGCGATGATTCGAAGGCCTTTGCGGTGCCCTGATAGACGCCGGTGATCGTCGCCGGCAATTGCATCTCGAGCGTAGCGCGGTTGATTTCGTTGATGGCGTCGCCGATGGCGACGCCAGGCCGCAGGTCGAAGGACAGCGTCACCGCCGGCAGCTGGCCAAGGTGATTGATTGCCAGCGGGCCGATCGTCGGCTCGAGCGAGGCGACGCTGTTCAGCGGCACGAGTGCGCCCGTCCCGGAGCGAACGTACAAGAGCGACAGCACCGAGGCATCGGTCTGGTAGCGCGGCATCAGTTCCATGACCACCCAGTACTGGCTGGTCGGCGCGTAGATCGTCGACACCTGGCGCTGGCCGTAGGCGTCGTAGAGCGTGTTCTCGATGGCCTGCGCCGAGACGCCCAGCGCAGCGGCCTTGTTGCGATCGATGTCGACGGTAATCTGCGGCTTGGCGATCTGCAGGTCGCTGGTAACGTCGACGAGCCCGGGCAAGGAGCGCAGCCTCGCCTCGACCTGCGGCGCCCACTGATAGAGTTCGGTGGTGTTGGTGCCCTGCAGCGTGTACTGGTACGAGCTCTTGGTGAGCTGGCCGCCGATGCGGATCGCCGGCACGTTCTGCACGTAGGCCTTGATGCCGCTCAGGCGCGACAGCGGGCCGCGCAACTGCTGGACGATGACGTCGGCGCTGGGGCGGTCCTCGCGCGGCGTGAGTGTCACGAAGATGCGGCCGACGTTGAGCGATGCGCTCGGACCGCCGGCGCCGACCGACGACATCGCGCCGTAGACGTAGGGGTTCTGCTTGACGATCTCGGCGACCTGCCGCTGCAGGCTGGCCATCGCCGGAAACGACACGTCCTGCGCGGCTTCGGTGAACACCAGGATCTGCCCCGAATCGTCGGCCGGGAGAAAGCCCTTGGGCATGAGGTTGAACAGGAAGGCGGTGGCGGCGGTGATCGCGAGAAACACCGCCAGCGTGAGCCGCCGCCGTCGCAGCACCCATGCGAGACTCGATCGGTACGCGCCCAGCAGCGCCTCGAACATGCGCTCGCTCACGGCGTAGATGCGACCGTGCGGCCGGGAGTGTTCGTCGGCAAGCATGCGGCTGCACAGCATCGGCGTCAGCGTCAGCGACACGAAGCCGGAGATGAGCACCGCGACGATGATCGTCACCGCGAATTCGCGCAGCAGCCGTCCGAGGATGCCGCCCATGAACAGGACCGGAATGAACACCGCCACCAGCGACAGCGTCATCGACACGATGGTGAAGGCAACCTCCTTCGAGCCGTCGAGCGTGGCCTGCATGCGCGACTTGCCCATTTCGCGGTGGCGCATGATGTTCTCGAGCATGACGATCGCGTCGTCGACCACGAAGCCGACGCATAGCGTCAGCGCCATCAGAGACAAGTTGTCCAGGCTGTAGCTGAACGCGTACATCAGCGCGAACGTGCCGACGATCGACATCGGCAACGCCAGGCTCGGGATGATCGTCGCGGTGACGCTGCGCAGGAAGACGAAGATGACGGCGACGACCAGTACCAGCGCCAGGATCAGTGCTTCCTGCACGTCGCGAACCGCGGCGCGGATCGGCACCGAGCGGTCGTAGAACACGTTCAGGCTGATCGCCGGCGGCAGTTGCGACTGGAAAGTCGGCAGGATCTTCTTGACTGCGTCGACGATTTCGATGGTGTTGGTGCCTGGCTGGCGCTGCACGGCGAGCATGATGCCGCGGGTGCCGTTGTACCAGGCGGCGACGCGGTCGTTCTGCACGCTGTCGAAGACACGGCCGATTTCGGAGAGGCGCACCGGCGCGCCGTTGCGATAGGCGACGATCAACGGCGCGTAAGCCTGCGCGTTCATCAACTGGCCGGTGGCCTGCACCGACAGCGCCTTGTCGCGCCCCGAGAGCGTACCGGTAGGCAGGTTGACATTGCTGCTGCCGATCGCCTGCTCGACCTCGGTCAGGGCGATCCCGCGCGTGGCCAATGAATTCGGATCGAGCTGTACGCGCACCGCGTACTGCTGCGAGCCGAACACCTGCACCTGAGCGACGCCGCTGATCGTCGAGATCTGCTGCGCAAGGAGGTTTTCGGCGTATTCGGCGACCGTCGACAGCGGCAAGGTCTCCGACGACAGCACGATGTTGAGGATCGGCGCGTCGGCCGGATTGACCTTGCGCTGCGTCGGCGGATTGGGCATCGACGGGGGCAGCGAGCGCGCCGCCGCGGCGATCGCCGATTGCACATCCTGCGCCGCGGCATCGATGCTGCGATCGAGCGAGAACTGCAACGTGATCGTCGACTGCCCATCAGTCGACGTCGAGGTCATCGAGTCGATGCCGGCGATGGTCGAGAATTGCTTTTCGAGCGGAGTCGCGACGGCGGACGCCATCGTGTCGGGGCTCGCGCCCGGTAACTGCGCCTGCACCTGGATGGTCGGGAAATCGACGTTGGGCAGCGCATTCACCGGCAGCAGGCGATACGCGATGACGCCGAAGATGAGGATCGCGGCCATCACCAGCACGGTCATCACCGGCCGGCGGATGAAGATTTCGGCGATATTCACGACGCCGGCGCGCCCTTGGCGAAGCTGACTCTGGCGCCGGGAGCGAGCCGCAATTGGCCCACCGTGACGACCTGGTCGCCGGGAGCGAGGCCGCTCGCCACGACCGTGTCGTCGCCCTCGGTGCGAGCGACTTTGATGTTGCGCAGCTCGACGGTCTGGTCGGCCTTGACGACAAACACATATTGCCCCGTCGGGCCGCTCTGCACCGCGACCGACGGTGCGACCACCGCG
>Ga0209048_10006897_pt1 | contig 10563 bp, 9 predicted proteins | sample FrelakmetCRP12CR_FD_187146 | JGI IMG/M metagenome (GOLD analysis project Ga0209048, IMG submission 187146) | Freshwater lake sediment microbial communities from the University of Notre Dame, USA, for methane emissions studies - CRP12 CR (SPAdes)... | ecosystem: Environmental > Aquatic >... | reverse complement strand
AAAAACCTTACAATATTATTACCAAAACCAAATTTATTACTGGTAAATTCTCCGAAATATATCACGAAAAATCAGATAATAAGGATTTATATATAGTAATCATTCCCATAATCTCACAAAACAAGACCATAGGAAATATAAATATCTTTAGTAAAGACCAGATAAAATTTTCTGATGTGGATACAGATATTTTAGAATCCATGGGCAGAGAAATAGGAACAGCCATCAACCGTATTAAAAGCCAAGACAAAGTTATAAATTCATTAAAGGAGAAAGAAGTTCTTTTACAGGAGATCCATCATCGAGTCAAAAATAATATGCAAATCATATCTGGTCTACTAAATCTGGAGTCTGCCAATGTCTTTGATAAGAGGGATGAGGCTCTTTTCCAGAGAACTCAGGACAGAGTTCAATCAATGGCACTTATGCACGGCAATTTATATCAATCTAAAGATCTTTCTTCTATTAATTTTAAAAGTTATCTCAATACACTAACAGCTGAACTTTATAGTGAATATGCAGCAGGTTCAAACATCAAATTGACATTAGACGTTATGGATGATTTTTCACTTAATATGGAAACAGCATTACCATTAGGTTTAATTGTTAATGAACTAGTATCCAACAGCTTACAATATGCATTCCCCGAAGAAAGAGAAGGAGAGATGCTCATATCATTAAAACCACTAAAAGATCAATTCGAGTTAACAGTCTCTGATAATGGAATCGGATTTCCAGAAGACTTGAATTTCATGAATACAAAAACATTAGGTTTACGATTGGTAGTTATGTTAATTGATCAACTGGATGGAACAATAGAACTTCATCGAGGTCATGGAACGAAAATTAAAATTAATTTCAAGAAATTAAAATATGAAAAAAGGTTTTAAATAACATTTCCGATATTGAAATTATCAAATATTTTGAACCTTATTAATATATAAAGTTAAATTTATTTTAAACCTCTATGAGATAACTTTAAGATTATAAATTATCATAAAGAGTCAATTTTTTCTAGCCACAACTTTCTGTAGCCAATTGGAATAAAGTCTCTAAGAGACATTTATATATAAAATAAACCATAAGTAATGTTTAAACCATTTTATACTGGATTAACCGCAATTTGGACAGAATTTAACTGTTTTTCCCGTGTTTAACCTTTCTTTCGCAATGTTTATATGCTTTAACCACATAAATTACTATTTATGAGAGATGACACAACAAGGGAAATAATTTCTATAGTGGCTATAATCTTGGGGGTTCTAATGCTCATCTACCCCCAATTAGTTGGATACTTGGTGGGAATCTTTCTCATCATTTACGGTATACTGGAATTGATTAAATAATCACACGCGCATGATCTGATCCAGTGCCTCACCTGGCTCCAAAATTCCAGCTCTAGTTTCACGTAAAACACGTTGGATGGAATAACGACGCATGTGAGGATGTCTATTGTGGACTTCTCCCAGAAGGGGACAACCGTAACCAAGTCTTTTTTCAATTCCCCATTGGGTTGATATAGCTTTAACTTCCCTTTTATTAGCAGATATCAATGCAGGTAAGTTGATTCTTAAAACTTCTCTTTCTTTAATGAGAGATTTTTCCCCGGTAGATAGTAGATCTCCATAAATTAGAAAGGGAGCGCCTATATCATTAGTATAATCAAGAATTAACATTTCAATGATTTTAGAGCACCGACCACAGGGATGGTAACGCCCTTCTAATGAACCCTCAATAACTTCCTGCATATCAGCTTCCAAGTATTTATGTTCAACTCCCAATTTTTTAGTGAGAGTTCTTACATTTTCCTGGAAATATTTTGGAAAAATGATATCTCCAGGATTTACAGTTACTGCCATAGGATTAAAACCTAGTTCTTTAGCTAATATGAGGGAAAAACTACTATCCACCCCTCCTGAAAGTGCAACTACACTTTTGAAAGGTTTGTCTAATACTTGAGTCGGATTCTGAAATTCCTCTAAAATCTCCTCCATGTTGTAAAGACTTTCAAGCCGTGTTTTTAAGAAATTGAACATGTTTAAAAGGGGAATTCTCTCAAAAGAATCATATAAAGGTATGATCTTTTCTAACCTTTTAAGTGCCAGTTCCATACGGAACTTAGGAACCAGGAAATCTGAACTGGCCTCAACATGGATAGAATTTACGCCTAACTCTTCTCTGAGACGTCCCACCACCCAACCACCTTTACCTATGATTGCTGACTTCTCAGGACGATCAGGAGTCAGTATCAACATATTTCCTGTTTTTTCATCGATTCTAATATCCACAATATCTAATCCAAATTTTTTATGACCTATATCTCCCCGTATTTTATTAATTACGGCTATGATGTCAAATTTATCTATTTTCAATTAATTCACCATGGGATTATCAAGCCAATCAAAGAATGATCTATTGTTTGAAACACTTCCAGACTCAATATCGGGTGTAAGTACCCATGATCTGACCTTCATCGAGCACATGACTCTCTATGGCCTTTAAAAGTTCTTCTCTAGTTACTCCAGCTGGAAGATTTAATTTAACATTCAAAGCATAGATCTTAAAGTAGTAGCGGTGCGTGCCGCTAGGTGGACAAGGACCCCGATATCCGATGGTTCCCCAACCATTTGAACCCTGTGATGCGCCGTTTTTTATTGTTTCCCTGGGCATCACCCTTTCTGGCAGTTCTGTGGTTTCTGGAGGTAAATTAAAAATAACCCAATGGCTCCAGATCCCACTGGGAGCGTCAGGATCCTCACATATTATGGCTATGGTCACTGCTTCTTGAGTTATTGATTCCAATTGAAGTGGAGGAGAAAAATTTAGACCTTCACAACTATATTTAGTTGGAATAGTTTCTCCATTCTTAAATACTCGACTTTTTATTATTATGGCCATTATAATCACTAATTTTAGTATTAATCCCTTATTATATCTATCAATCATTATGCACTCACACCGTACTTATAGGTAAAGTTGAACACCATCATTTTTGTCTGCTGATTTTTTGTTATAAAGCGAACTGCCCATATTGATCAGTGCTAAATGAATGTTGATCTAACTCTTAATTTACTATGGTTTTGATGAAGAACACCTTTAGTGTTAAGGGTTTTACATAGGCATAAGATCGACAAACTTAAATATTATGGGGATTTTATAGTAGAACGAGGTGATTTATATGACTGAATTACCAATTGCTCCGGTAGGAAGAATAATAAAAAATGCAGGTGCCCAGAGAGTTAGCGACGATGCCAGAGATGAGTTAGCAAAAGTATTAGAAGCTAAAGGTGAAGAAATAGCTTCAGAAGCTGTTAAACTGGCAAAACATGCTGGAAGAAAAACTGTTAAGGCATCAGATATTGAGATGGCTGTTAAAACAGGTTAATCTCTTCTTTTTTTAAATATTTTTTTTATCTTTTAAACTAGCCACTAAATATATGAATCGTTTAATGACTATTTATCTATTAATTTGGGATTTAAAGAATTTTAGCACTTTAGATGATTTTGGTTAAGATATTTTAATCACTTAAAACGATCTTATTCATATAAAAACCTAATAATTATTGTGAATTCAAGAAGGGAACTTTATGGTTCAAGAACCAAATAATATAAGGATTAAAATCCCATATTCTTCTGAAAATAGACAAAAATGTCACTGCAGACTATGTCCCAGCTATCCACATGATTGCGCAGGTGAAATTCTCTTCTGCGGCAAAAATGCCAGCAAATGTGACATTAAGGTAGAGGGGTGTCTTTGTAACCGTTGCCCAGTATATGTGGAATATGGCCTTAAAGGACTTTATTACTGTGATAAGGTAGGAACCGCTGAGAGTAACATCCTAATGCGTAAAAGAAACTCTTTAGAAGACGCCTGCTTCTATCAAAAAGTGGTTAATATAAAGGATGAGAGCTTAACCGGTAAAAGTGTAGTCGGATCCATGGGTTCCCTAAAGAATTTCCCTTTTTCTCTCGATGATCTATATTTCGTACCCGCCCAGGTGAATAAAATCCCTCTGAACCTGGAAGAACCCGTAAAAACCAACATATCTATAGGTCCACATGCCAAAAAACCATTAAAGTTAACTTCACCCCTCATGGTTTCTGGGATGAGCTTCGGTGCTGTCTCCAAAAATGTCAGATTAGTAATTTCTAAGACAGCTTCAAAACTCAAAATTGGTTATAATACAGGTGAAGGAGGAATAGCAGATGAAGAAAAAGATATGGGTTTAGATTATTGTATAGTACAATATTCTACGGGAAGATTTGGAGTGGACGAAAAAATACTCAAATCTGCTGCTGCAGTTGAAATAAGGTTTGGTCAGGGAGCATATCCTGGTAAAGGCAGTTATCTGCCTGTAGAAAAGATTACCGATGAAATAGCACAAACTCGTGGTCTTAAGCATGGTGAAGCATCATATTCCCCTGCACACCATCCGGACATGACTGATCAAACATCTATAAAAGATAAAGTTAGTTGGCTTCGTGAAGTTACGGGAGGTGCCCCTGTTGGTGCGAAAATCGGCTGTGGCGATGTTAAAGCTGATGTTGGTGTTTTAGCTTCTGTTGGAGTTGATTTTATTGCTCTTGATGGTTTTGGTGGAGGTACTGGTGCTACTAACCTCTATGTTAGGGATAACGTTGGAATACCTCTATTTGCAGCACTTCCCCAAGCATCTCAAACACTGCAGGAACTTGGTTTTAAGGATAGAATATCCCTCATTGCTGGTGGAGGTCTAAAAAATTCTGCTGATTTTGCCAAATGTCTATCATTAGGTGCTGATGCAGTTTACATAGGTACAGCCGCCCTTATAGCAATTAACTGCCAGCAGTACCGAATATGCTACACTGGTTTATGTCCAACCGGAGTGGCCACCCAAGATCCCAAACTCATGGATCAGTTAGATGTGGAGGAAGGAGTTACAAACCTGTCTAATTATATAAAATTATCCACCGAAGAAATTGCTAATCTAACCAGAATTGTAGGCAAAAATGATGTTAAGCAGCTTAATAGAGATGATCTTATTTCCGCTAGTCGAGAACTAGCTGCGCTTACCAGTGTAAAATGGATGAACGGAGAATATATACCTTAAAATTTTCTGGAAAAATATTTACAGAATTTATCATCATAGAAAAATCTATACTGAATAATCTTATAAACTAATAGAGGTGATTATAATGGGCAAGGTTGAATTTACTATGGAGAATTTGAAGAAATGCATTTGTCCCACTTGTCCTGTCCAGGCCGATAGTGCTTGTGCCAAGGAGAAAATGATGAAGATGCAGGAAAGCGAGACAAATTGATTTCAGACCCAGAAATAATCCCTGCAGTATACTGCGCATCAGGCAAAACCTCATGCACAGATCTAGATTTTGACCAAATGTGCCAGTGTAACTATTGTGGCATCTGGAAGGAAAATGACTTGGAGAACGGAGAACCAATGGGTTACTTCTGCCGGGACGGGAAAGCAAGATAATAAATACATCTCCTTTTTTAGAATTTTAGAGATTTTCTCTTTCTTTAAGCATATCATAAAAATTCATTTTATCATATGAACTGTTAACGGAGATTTAATCAAGTGACCAGAATATCCATCCTAGACCGTGACCGGTGCCAGCCAAAGAAATGTCACTATATGTGCATCGAGTACTGTCCTGGAGTGCGCATGGAAGAGGACACCATTACCATTGATCCTAAAAGCAAAAAACCCCTAATATCAGAGGAACTGTGTTCAGGGTGTGGTATATGCACCAACCGCTGCCCATTTCAGGCTGTAAGCATAATCAATCTACCAGAGGCCTTGGAAGATCCCATCCACAGGTACGGGCAGAACCAGTTCGAACTTTTCGGCCTGCCCAATGTAAAGAAAGGATCAGTGGTCGGAATGCTGGGCCCCAATGGTATAGGAAAATCGAGCATCATCCGCATCCTATCTGGAGATATAATGCCCAATCTGGGAGAATATGATTCTGAAGTATCCTGGGAGGATGTAATCAACTATTTTAGGGGCAGTCAGCTTCAGAATTACTTCCAAAAACTCAAAAATCATGAGATAAAGGTTGTGCACAAACCCCAAATGGTGGATATGTTACCAAAGTTTGTCGAAGGAAAAGTAAATGATTTACTGGAGAGTGTAAACCAGCGCAACCGCCTTGAAGAAGTGGTGCATTCTCTTCAACTTGAAACCATATTACAGCGGGATATTGACAAGTTAAGCGGCGGCGAGCTTCAAAGAGTGGCCATAGCCGCGGCAATACTGCGAGAGGCTGACTTTTATTATTTTGACGAAGCCACCAGCTGGCTGGACGTCCGCCAGCGATTGAACGCCGTTCAGGTGATACGCCAGTTAGTTGAAGAAGATAAGGCTGTGCTGGTTATCGAACACGACCTAGCAGCATTGGATGCCCTTTCCGACTATGTGCATCTGCTCTATGGGGAGCCAGGAGCATATGGTGTTGTTTCCCACATGCGAGGTGTTAGGGTGGGTATAAATGCCTATATTAGTGGTTTTCTTCGGGAGGAGAATGTGCGCTTTCGGAAGCAGCCTATAGAATTTCAAGTCCGACCACCTTCAGTGGTTGTGGATGCGGAATTAATGGCTGAATATAGCGCACTCAGAAAGTCGTATCAGGGATTCCAACTTGAAGTTGAAGAGGGTAAAGTGCAGCATGATGAGATCATCACTGCCTTCGGCCCAAATGGTATTGGAAAAACTACTTTTGCCAAGATGCTTGCCGGAGTGGTGAAACCTGACCAGGGAAAGATCCAGAAAAAGGTGCAGATTGCCTACAAACCCCAGTATTTAACTTCTAAATTTGAAGGTACAGTACAGGAATTTCTCTTCGCCAACGCACCTACTTATGGCAGTAACCTTTTCAAAACCGAGATCATGAAACCCTTCTTACTGGAGGATCTTCTGGAGAAACAAGTGCAAGAACTGAGTGGAGGAGAACTGCAAAGACTCTCAGTGGCAGTAAACCTATCTCAGGATGCTGAGATCTATCTTTTCGACGAACCAACAGCTTTTCTTGATGTGGAACAACGACTTCGGGCTGCGAAGGCCATTCACCGCATTACAGAGAGCCGTAACGCAGCAGCCATCATCATTGACCACGACATCGTATTTATTGACTACATATCCAGTAGGGCTATGGTCTTCTCAGGCCAGCCCGGAGTGACCGGCCATGCCACCAGGCCCATGGATCTGCGCTCAGCCATGAACAGTTTCCTCTCTGACGTGGGCATCACCTTCCGCAGGGATAAGGAAACTAAACGTCCTAGGGTGAATAAACAGAACAGCTACTTGGATCGGGAACAGAAGGAAATAGGAGAATATTATTACCTAGAGAATTAATTTGAAAGCAATTCAATTAAAATCCAAATTTCAGTAATTAGGTTTTAGTTTATTATTCTTTTTTAAATGAAAATAGGCGTTGAAAGTTTAGAAAAAAGAATGAAAGTTATTTATAGTCCTTTAAAGCATTCATTCCTTCCAAAAAACACTCGGCAAAGTATTCCACTTGTTCTACGGGTATGGAGAAGCTCACCCTTAAATAGCGGTGCCCAAATAGTTTGCTAGTGTAAGATCCTTCCCTGGTGAATATTTTCCTGTCGATGAGGCAATCGGCCATTTGTCTGGGAGTTACGCCAGTTTCGACCATGTCAATGGCCATCATGTTCCCGTCAGAGGGATAAACTGCTATGTGGGCGCCTTCTACTTCATCCACCGCCTGCTTTATGACATCCTGGTTCTGGCGGGTGGTGCCCTTTACCCTCCCCAACCACTTCGGTTTGGATTCTATTGCAGCCATAGCCCCATTCTGGGCGACTAAATTGGTTCCTAGGTCATTTATGACGATAGAGCGAATGGAGTTAATGATCTCGGGCACACCAATAATTGCACCTATGCGCATGCCCGCCATACCGTAAATCTTAGAGAAGCTGTAAACAGTGACTGCGTGTTCAGGACAGATCTCTGCCATGAGTTGATGATCTCTTGCAAAATCTCGATAGGTAATATCATGTAATAGGTAGATATCATGATCCTCAGCAATATCCTTGAAGTTCTTACGTTCCTCTTTAGTGTAGGATGATCCCAAAGGATTTAAAGGATCAACTAGGGATATCAGTTTGGTATTCTTGTCCAGATTCTCCCGTACCAGATCTGGGGTAAGCTTGTAGCCACAGTCTTCATTGTAAATAGGGATAGACTTAACATGATCACCGAAACGGCTGGCGAAATTGTCGATGATGAGATATCCCGGGTCACAGGTAATGGTGTTATTCTCCAGCCCTAAAATGTCGTTAGCACAGAGATAAAGGGATTCAGTGGCCCCCGCAGTGACGAGAATATCGTATTCAGTTCCCAATCCCAGATCATCCAGTATCAGTTCTTTTAGTCTTGGAAATCCTTCAGGCGGCGGATACTTACTGTACTCGTTATCCCGTATGCTGGCCATCATGGCCTCCATGACACCATCCTTATCATGAAGATGGTTGGTGTTCTGACCCATCCAAATCATGTCAGGGTCATTGTAAACGTAATCAAAAAATTCATTAGCAGTTTTAAAGCCTTTAGGCAATACTTTTGCAGCTTTAGCGTACTTTTTGGGTGAAATCATAACTCTCACATCATCATGCTTTCTTTGAGTAAAATTAGAGATAGAATTACTAGGGATTAATCCTCAATAAGCTCGTGATCTCCAATTATATGGTATTAATATGAAATTGTAAATCCCTATTTAATAGCCCTCTTATCAATTTCTTTTATTCTATTACATCATCACTTAATTTAAAACTATCTACAAACTACTCCAGACCCTCATTCACAATGCGGAATGATGTTCGTAATCCCTCAGGCCGGCTGCGATGTCTTTTCAGGATAGCATATCTCTCCCCACCAAGGTTTCCCCTGGCCAGTTCCACCATGATCTTGCTGCGATACTTGAGAATAGTGCCCCCCACTGGTTCAATTATTCCCTCACCCTCAAAACTAGAATATACATGATTAGTGATCACCACTGCAATATCATGCTTGCGGGCGATCCTAAGTAAGAGGCCCATCTGCCTGCCAAGCTCCTGGTTAATCTGGGATAAATCACCTTCTCTAAGGCGGTAAAGGGCCACTGCAGAGTCAAGAATCAGAATCTCCACCTCTTCATCAGATTCTAACATCTTCTCAATTCTCTTCAAAACTTCATCCTGTTCTCTAAAAGTGGTGGGTTCAAAAATTATAATGTTACCAGCCACCTTTTGAAATTCAGACCCAGATATCTGTTTAACTCTTTCGATTGATAAACCGCCTTCAGTATCCACAAATATTGCTTTTTTACCATCTTTAGAGCAGTTTACCACAAGATTGAGGACTATATTAGTCTTACCAATGCCAGGAGGTCCATAAAATTGGGTTATGATTCCCTTTTCTACTCCACCCCCCAAAATATCATCAATAGAACAATTTAAAGGGATTCTATCCTTATCATTCATTTTTGATAAAGTTTTCAATGAGAGTGCACTCCATAACGATAAAGTTTTTTTTATTCTGAGAATTTTCCTGCAATTACATTAAATATCTGGTGTATTTTGAATTATTAAATTGTTAGATTTTTTATTCATACTTCCAGGCAATCGTATATTATTAATTTATTAGTTATAATAGTTTAGCTTGGATTTCTCGTTTCTCCTTCCTCTTCCTGCATGGAGGAGTTTGATCAGGTTGCCTCCCCACACATTAATAGCCCTCTAAATTATAAAATTTGTCAGTATCGTATCGTATTGTACAGGTGACATAAATTACTTTTCTCCTTCATTTCAGGAAACAATAAGTAGGAAAATTATTTTCTAATGAGTAGTTAATACAAATATACATAAGAGTAATACTATAAATAAATTTGTATCATCTATCTATTGAAGAGGAATTGAATAGAAAAATAATAAAAATGCTGATTGTGTAAGAGGACACCAGACAAGAAAAAAATTTTAGGAATATTTTTATAAGAATTATTAGTTCTGTTTAATAGATATTCGTGGTGATAAAATATGAAAGTTAAATACGCTACCATGGCAGTTGCGGATATGGATGAGTCAATCAAATTTTACACAGAAATTATGGGACTAGAAATAGATAGCCAACACAATCCCTTCCCTGGATTAACAATCACATTATTGAAAGGGGAAGGGGATGCTATGATAGAGCTCATAGAAAATGCAGAAAACCCACAAGAAACAGGCCTGATTTCGGTGGGAATAGAAGTTGAAGACATAAACACAACAGTGAAAGAACTCAAATCCAAAGGAGCCAAAATCACCTGTGAACCCACAACAATATTAGTTGGAACCCTTGCCTTCATAGAAGATCCAAATGGAGCCCAGATAGCACTAATTCAACACCACTAATTATTTAGTAATAATTCTATAAATCATTCAAAAAGACCAGAATGACAGTTCGTTGAAATATGCGCAGCGATTTATTTATCTAGCTAGCAACTCAGTAATTTAGAGATGGACCCCGGCCTAGAGGAGTAGGGTAGTAAAAAATATTTTAAAGTATATTTTATGGTTTTTTT
>Ga0209048_10006896_pt1 | contig 10564 bp, 10 predicted proteins | sample FrelakmetCRP12CR_FD_187146 | JGI IMG/M metagenome (GOLD analysis project Ga0209048, IMG submission 187146) | Freshwater lake sediment microbial communities from the University of Notre Dame, USA, for methane emissions studies - CRP12 CR (SPAdes)... | ecosystem: Environmental > Aquatic >... | reverse complement strand
GGCTGGTGGTATTTTCGAGCTGGGCCGGCCGTTTCGGTCGAGGCCGGGGCGGCGGAACGAGCCAGAACATGGTTCAGGACACCGGCGCCGGTGGCGGCGACGTTTCGGATACGGTCGCGCCCGGCACGATCGGCATCCACGCGAGCGTCAGTGCGACGTTCGAGTTGAAGCGATGACAGGCGGACGCGGCACGAGCCTTGGCACCCGATCGATTTCTCTCCACGCAACCCTTTCAGCGAGCCTCGCTCGTTAGCATGGCCATTGCCGCGGATCGGAAGGAGTTCCGGATGACTCGCACGGTGCTGCGCCTGATCGTGTTGACCTTCCTGCCGCTGGCAGCCACCTGCGCCATGGGCGAGGTCTACAAGTGGAAGGACGCCGAGGGCAAGGTGCATTTCTCCGATCGACCGCCACCCGACCTGGCGCCCAAAGCCGCGACGGCGAACGAGGCGGTTCCGAGGACGGCTGCGGCGATCGAGGCGGCACCACCGGGGCGAGATCAGGCGTTGGCAGGGGTCTGGAGCCTCGCCAACATGACCTTCGGGGGCGAGGTCCGCGGCGACGAGGACCTGACCGGCTCGACCTGGACCTTCCGCGGCAACGAGTTCATCCTCGAATCCCGCGCCGGGAAGACGCAGCGTTACACGATCGCGTTCGATGCGTCCGCGAACCCGAAGGCGTTCCACGTCACGCCGCTGCCTCCAACCAGCGAGCGCCCGGGCTGGATGATCTACAGCGCCGAGCGCGGCCAGCTGAGAATCGCGTTCCGCGACCATCTCGAGGGCCGTCCAACGGGCTGGCAGGGCGACCGCAAGCTGACGGTTGTCACCCTCGTGCCCAAGAGCGGCGCTGTCCGCAATCCGGCGGGCACCGGCTTGCCGGACCTCGACCCCTGCGAGGTCCTCCGTGCGCAGGGCGCGGCGGCGCTGCTCGGCGACAGGCTCGAGGAGACCCGCAGCGGCTCGCGGGATGCCGGCCCCGGGTGCAAGCTGACGTCGATAACGGGAGTCATCACGCTGGTGTACGTGCCGGCCGCGCGCCCGGAAGCGCTGCAAGGCGAGCGGGCGAAGTACGAGAAGGACTCCCGGAACACGATGCGGGACGAGCCCGAGCTCGGCAACTCGGCGTTTTCGTCGACCCGGGGCAATTCGACGCTGTTCGCGGTGCTTCGTCACGACACGCTGGTCATGCTTCGTTTCGAGATGCTCGACACCGACGCCGCGCGCCGGCGCGATTTCACCCGCCGGGTGCTCGCGCGTTTCTAGCGCGCGTCGGAACGAGCCCGGGGCGAATTTCCGTTCCTGCCGATCCGGACGTCGGACAGTACCCGCACAGGGATCCACGAGGGCATGAAGAGCGAAAGCCCGCTCGCGGCGGGCTCTCACTCTTGCTGATGGCGGGGCAGCGAGAATCGAAACATGCCGATTCTCGGGGCGGCAGGCCGTGCGATGCCGTTCGTTCCCGCCCTTGCCGCCATCCCTGCCACCGTTCACGTCTGCTGGTGGCCCGGCGATGCGCGGGCTAGGACTTTGGTCTTGCCTTTCGACCGGGAGCCGCAGTCGGGATGAACCCCGAGACGCGGCACTGCCACGCATCGATCCGCTTGCCATGTTCGAAGCGGGTCAAACTGCAGGTGACGATTTCCCCGGAAGCGGCCAGGCCGACGAGCCGCTGGCGGACCGTTGCCAGCGGAACGCCCATCTCCTTGGCAATCTCCAAGTCGAGCCGCTGGCCGTATTTCTTCAGGCACTGCAAGGTTTCGCTCACGACTGATCCCCTTTTGAATAGGGTGACATTCTACCAGTGCTTGCAGGGATCGCCCCCTTGGGTGTGCTTTGCCGAGGCGCCGACGACCGCCAAGACCGGTTGCCGCCTGTCATACTCTGGCGATTCGTTCGCACCGAACCGGCGGGCGTGCAAGTCATTCACCGCGCACCCTGAACGGCGTAACCTGCGGTGCACGGATTCACGATCGTGCGGGGACAGCCTTCTTGGCATCCCCTGACAGAAGGAGAAACGACATGGCAGACAGGAAGATCATCGCGGTTGTCGGATCCACCGGAGCGCAGGGCGGCAGCCTGGTCGAGGCGATCCTGAGCGATCCGAATGGCGGATTCGCGGCGCGTGCGATCACGCGCAACCCGACAAACGACAAGGCGAGAGCCATCGCCGCCAAGGGCGGGGAAGTCGTTCAGGCGGATCTCGACGACGTCGAGAGTCTGAAAAAAGCGTTCGCGGGCGCCTACGGCGTGTACGCGGTGACCAATTTCTGGGAGCATTTCTCCGGCGAAAAAGAGAAGGCGCAGGCCAGGAACGTCGCCGATGCCGCGAGGGCCGCAGGCGTTTCGCACGTCATCTGGTCGACGCTCGAAGACACGCGCAACCTGATGAAGGCCGATGACAAGCGCATGCCGATGCTGCAGGAAAAGTACCGCGTGCCGCACTTCGACGCGAAGGCCGAAGCGAACGCGTACTTCGCCGACCTGCCCACCACCTTTCTGGTGACGTCGTTCTATTGGGATAACCTTTACTCGTTCGGTCTCGCGCCGAAAAGAGGCGCCGACGGACAGTACGAGTGGACGTTTCCCATGGGCGACAGCAAGCTCGCCGGGATCGCGGCCGAGGATATCGGGAAGTCCGCGTACGGCATTTTCAAGGCAGGTCGGCCGTACGTCGGCAGGACCGTCGGGATCGTGAGCCAGAACCTGACGCTCACGGAGATGGGCGACAAGATCTCGAAGGGCATGGGCGTCGGGCCGATTCGGTACAACGCCGTCGACGCGGACGCATATCGCAGCTTCGGGTTTCCCGGCGCCGACGAGCTGGGCAACATGTTCCAGGTGTACCGCGATTTCGAAAGGGAAGTCACCGGCGCCCGGAGCGCGGACGCCACGCGGCAGCTCAATCCGGGGCTCCAGAGCTTCGATCAGTTCATTGCCAAGAACAAGAGCAGGATCGCATCGGCGATGAATCCCGCGCCGGCGGCGTAGCGGCGCCTGTACCTAGCCCATAGGGCACGGGGGACACGTCGCACGACTTCCGGCCGCGATGGCGCCGGCATCGATGCCGGTGGCGACTTGGAAGATGATCGCACCCGCCGCGGCCGCATCGAACACGCCGCCGATGACAACGCAGCGGAAGTGCAGGTGGGGATCGAGGGCGGCGCTGAAGCGTTGGATGAAGGCAACCGCGCCGAGGCGTGCCGCGGGGCTCGAACCGGCGCTGTGTGCGCGCAGGCAGGACTCCACCGCGCGCAGGACCGGGTGCAGCGCCGCGCCCTGAATATCGGCGTCGCGTTCGCGCCACCCGGAGGCGCGATCGGAAAACGCAGGGTCGGAGACGACTCTCCGCGCGGGTCCGGCGCGGGGCGAGCCGATGTCGACGGAAGGTCGTCTCTGACCTTACTTGCAATCGACAGGGACAGTCATCGATTTCGCAATCACGGCAACGCCGACGGCATCGATCGCCCGTGTCCAGGTTCCCGTTCTCGGGCTGATCCCGTTCTTCTCGAGAAAGGCACGTGCGGAATCTCCCTTGATGGCGAAGTTCACGTTCTGGGGCATGTCGCCGGTCGCTTGCGCCAGCTTGACGGCGTCCAGCTTCGAGACGACGACTCCGACGACGTTTCCGCTCGCATCCAGGAGCGGTCCACCGCTGTTGCCGGGCTGAACCGGCGCGGAGACCTGGAACCTTGTCGTGTCGTCCCGCATTCCCGCCACGGCGTTGACGATGCCGGTCGAAACGATGGGCCCCGACGCGAGCAGTCCGCGCAGCGGGAATCCGGCGGCGATCACTGTTTCGCCGGCGCGGGGTGGCGCGGCGACACGAAAGGTCGCATACGCGGTCGTCGTCGTGGCTGCCTTCAGGAGGGCCAGATCCAATGCCGGGTCGCGCGCGACGACGTCTGCCCTCCACCGCTTGTCCGCGGCCACGACGGTGACTTGCGTGCATCTTTCCACCACGTGTTGATTGGTGAGGATGTGCCCGGCACCGTCGACGAAGAAACCGCTGCCGCTTGACGCGCCACCCGTCGCGTCGTTCGGGCGATCACGAAGTCGAGGTGCGACGGCGCAGAGCTGGTCGACCATGTTGTGATACTCGCCTCCAACGGCAGTCCGCCATTGCTCCTCAGGCAACGGTTCCGGGAATCGGTGGCGCCCGGAATCCTCCGTTTGCGCCCACTTCCGGTCACGGCATCGGATCAGTATCTCCCCCTCGAACGTGATCCCGTCCGCACCGCCGGTCAGCGTACGGCAGTCTTCGGCCATATCGTGATTCGCGACGTTTGATTTGACCCGAACGCGGATCACCGATGCCTCCTTTCGCAGCGATTGGCGGTCATAGCATTGAGTGGCGGAATGTCCATCCAATCCAACCTGCTGGATGAACACCCAGTCACGTTGCGTCGCCGCACCGGCCGGGGTCAGGGCGGCCAGCGCGGCGACCGGCCCGACGAGCATTGTCGCCACTCGCCAAAGTGCCTGCAAAAGCGGTCTCACGTTTCTCCTCGACGGATGGCAAATCCGGGGCCACGCCACGCCGACCGGAACACCGTAGCACGTCCTGACGTGCCCGGATCGACGGGAAGCGGGGAGGGTCGGGGGCGCGCCGCGGGCGGGGGTATCGGCCGAGCGTCGGCGAGCGGGGATCGCGCGCCTGGCGATGTCCTCGCAAGCGACCGTCCGCAACGTCGAAAGCGGCAGGATCGCCGCGCGACGTTCGCGACCACATGGCGCAGGGCGCGGTGGACGCGGGACCGCGGCAAACGTGGTCGCATTTGCGGACGCTTCCGCCATGGGTTAGATTCGGGCGACATTGCCGTGCGCCGGGAGAACTCGATGCAAAGATCCGCCCTGGTCGCGATCGTCGCCGCTGCCTTGGTTTCGTCCTCCGCCTTTGCCCAGACACGCGCGAAGTCCTACCCCGATACCTTTGCGGTTCTGAACGAACTCAACAAGGCTTCGACCGTCATGGTCGTCGAGCAGGGAATCGTCCCGAAGGCGCTCGGCGTGAAGATCGCTCAGGGGCTCATGCAGGTCATCGCCGACGGAGAGAAGCGTGACGCGAAGCGTCCCGGGGACTACCTGGCGTACGAGCCGCTCCTGATCGCCTTCGTTGGCCCGGATGCGACGCGCATGCACTCGGGGCGCAGTCGTCAGGATATCCTGCCAACGACACGGCGGATCATGCTGCGAGACCGAACGCTCGATTGCATGGACGCGATGAATGCGGCGCGAGAGACGTTGCTCACGATGGCGACGAAGCATGCGGGCACCATCGTGCCGGGCTACACCAACGGTGTGCAGGCGCAGCCGACGACCTTTGGCCACTATCTGCTGGGCTTTGCCGGCGCGTTCGATCGCGACGCGGACCGCTTTCAACAAGCGTACGCGCGGCTCAACCTCAATCCGCTGGGGGCTGCGGTCTACGGCACTTCGAGCTTTCCGGTGAACCGGGTACGCCTCGCGGAGCTCCTCGGATTCGACGGCAATGTGGAAAGCGGCTACGACGCGACGCAGGTCGCGACGATGGACGTGAGCGCAGAGCAGAACGCCATCGCCAGCATATCGGCACTCACCGTCGGCAGCCTCGTCCAGGACGTCCACACGCAGTACCACCAGGTCGTGCCCTGGCTGCTCATCGAGGAGGGCGCGCAGACGCACACGAGCAGCATCATGCCGCAGAAGCGCAACCCGACGATTCTCAACAATCTGCGGCTCACGGCCAGCACCGTGGTCGGCGAAGCGCAGGTCTACACGTTCCAGGCCCACAACGTCCCGCCGGGCATGCCCGACTACAAGTGGGAGCAGACTCAGCAAACGCTCGAGCGAGCGATCACGATGTTCGCGCAGCTGAAGACGCTGCTCGACAGCATCGTGGTCAATCCGGCGCGCGCGCTCGACGAAGTGAACGCCGAGTATTCGACCACGACGGAGCTCGCTGACGTCCTGCAGCGCGAGGCCGACGTGCCATTCCGCGTGGGGCACAACTTCGCCTCGGCGATCGTCACGTTTGGGCGCGCCAAGGGGCTGCGCCCGGCGGACCTCGCCTTCGGCGATGTCGTTCGCATCTGGGGAGAGACGCGGAAACGATTCGACTTGCCCGAGGGATCCGTGTTCCCCCTCTCCGAGCAACGCTTTCGCGAGGCGCTGTCCGCCGAGGGGATGATTGCGGCGAGCAAAGGCCTGGGCGGCCCGCAGCCGGCGGAGATGGCGCGCATGCTGGATGTGCAGAGCCAGAAGCTGTTGGCAGATCGGACGTGGGTGAGATCTGCGCGTTCGCGCCTCGCCGAAGCACAAGCGAGGCTCGACGGAGCATTCAATGCGCTCGCCGAGGGAAGGTAAGCTGCGAATCCCGGCATCCAGCCCGGAGCCGCGCGCCGTCTGGCCGCAGCGATTCTCAGCCAGCTGCCGAGGCAGTCGGATCATGCCGCGACCAGCCACACGCCGGCGCCCTCCGTATCCGGCGCAGTCCAGCGAGCACCGATAAGTGACTGCAGATGCCCCCGGCCCGTGGCGGCGGAGTCGAACACGCTGACGATGACGACGCGGTGAAAATGGAGGTAATTCTCGGCGCTGACGGCGCGGCTGGCCGAGGAAATCCGCGTCGTGGCGCTGAAGACCGTTGCTGCCGCCTGACGCTGACGATTGCCGCCGCGGTTCGCCAATGACAATGACAATGGCATCGGATTACCCCTACCGGACGGATGAGGTCTAGACTCAACAAATTCCAACCGGTACGCAGTCTCCCTCGGGGAGCGGGAACATGCGGCCCACGCAATCCTGGCATGAGCGACACGTCGCAGAGGAACCCATTGGCCACTTCTTCCGAACCAGGCAATCGGCGAAGGCTTCAACCGCTCAACCAGCAGCTGCCCGCTACGGCGCGGTGGGCCGCAAGCCTTCCGGCGGAGGTCCAGCCACTGGCGATGCTTCAAGCGTTCCCGCGCGTCGCGAACGCGCTCGCCCGGTTGTGGCAGGACGACATCGGGCTGGAGCTCTACCTGGACGAACTCCTGGTCGATCGACGTGGAGGACGCCGCGGATTCCCGCCCGAAATTCACAACGAGCTTCTGACACTTCGTGCCTATCACGCAGGCCGTTTCCCGGGAGCGATGCCGTCAAGGTAGCGCATGCGCCTTCATCGAGTTGGAAAGCGAACGGCTTGCGTGCGGCACTGCAGCGGCGTTGTTGTCACCGTGTGCCTGATGACCGCCTGCACGTCGACCCCGATCTACCCGCCGACCGCTCCTTCGACCGGGCACCGCCCGCCGCCGCGCGAGGCACCCTTCAGCGCAAACGAACTCCTGAAGAGCGACATCGACGCCGTTGCCGAGGTGCACCTGCGGGAAAGCATCGCGTCTGCAAAGCTTCTGATGGAGAAGCTCTACCGACGCAATCCGCGCGAGCTGAGGAAGAGCGGTGACGCTACCGCGGAAGCCGCAGTGGCTCGCGCGTTCGATCCGCGCCATTCGTGGCGCTTTCCGGAACTCTCCAACCAGCGAGGAATCGAGGCCTTGCAGACTGCCTTCCGCCCGGACTTCACGGGCGACCGGGTATTCGCGTTCGGCATCGGGCTCGCCAGCATGATCACGCAGGCATACGACGACAAGAGTGAATTCTATCTGACCGACAGCCTCGACGCCCAGCGCCTGTACAACGCCGCGCGCAACGTCGAAATTGCGGCATGGAAGCTTGCCAACAGCCGTGGGGCAAACGGCGAGCCGATGCTTCTCAGCAACGACATGTCCACGGCAGTGCCCAATCTCTCGTTCGAGCGCGAGATCGGGAAGCTCATCGCCTATCAGGATGCGCTCGCGGTCGTCATGGCGCAGCGAACGAACCGGATGATTCGGCGCTTCACCCAATCCGTCGCGACCGCGGTGTTCCTGCCGATCTAGCGGATATCGCAATGCGGGTCGTTGCGTATGCCGCGAATCGTCACTTCCATGCGCTGAATGCCACTCCAGCGTGCACAATGCTTCGCAGGCTGAAGAAAAACGGCCCCGCTCGGGGGCCGTCGTTCTTGCTGATGGTGGAGGTGGCGAGAATCGAACTCGCGTCCGGAAGCACTCGACAGTCGGGACTACATGCTTAGTCGCGTCATTTGGCTCTCGCCCCATCGACGCCGGCGGACAGGCTGCGACAGGACCAGTCACCTTGATTTGACGCCTCGCCCAAGTGACCCGGACGGACGCGATCGCTCAAAATGTCCCCGCTGTGACTGTTACATCACCCGGGCTGAGCGCCGCCCGGTGCGAGGTCCGGCGGGATTAAGCCGCCAGAGCGTAGTTTTGGTCGTTCGCAGTTAAGTTTGCGATTGCTCGAGTTTAACGAGGACAAGCGCCTCGGCATGCCCCAAGCTGCGTTGCAACCCCCGTCGAAACCAGTTCACCCCCGGAATTCGATGGCGCTGCGGCCGCACTGGAAATTCAAACAACGAACTCCAGCACGGTCAATTCTACCAGATGCGCCCGGCGGATCTCCTGAATCGTCCAGTGCCAACGGTCGCCCCTAAGTTTTAAAATGGGGACTGCCGATCCGAATTCAACACCCCCTCACAGCGCAGAGAGACCCCATGATCCGACTGACTTCCGCCGCGATGGTCGCGGCGCTCCTGCTCTCAGCCGGCAAATCCGCCGCGGAACAGCCCCCGCTGCCGGTCGTCGACGCGATCGACCTCGACCGTTATGCGGGCACGTGGCACGAGATCGCACGCTATCCGAACTTCTTCGAGCGGATGTGCGCACGCGACGTCACCGCCAACTACACGCGCAACGCGGACGGCACGATCGCGGTCGTCAACGCGTGCCGCAAGGAGGACGGCTCGATCGCGCGCGCGGAAGGCGCGGCGCGAGTCGTCGCGCCGGCGAAGCTCGAGGTCCGCTTCGCGCCGGCATGGCTCGGCTTCCTGCCGTTCGTCTGGGGCGACTACTGGGTGATCGACCTCGCGCCGGACTACAGCTATTCCGTCGTCGGCGCGCCGGGTCGCGACTACCTCTGGATCCTTGCGCGCAATCCGCGCATGGATGAAGCAACGCTGGCCGGGATCCTCGGCCGGCTGCCCGCGCTCGGCTTCGACCCCGCGCGGCTCGTCCGCAGCCCGCCCTCCTGACGCAGGCCGGACGCGCGCGCCGCGGCGGGACTCACGCCGGAATGTCGGGATCGAGGTCGCGCTCGAGGCGCGCGATATTGTCCTTCAGCAGCAGCTTGCGCCGCTTCAGCCGGGTGATCTGCAGCTGATCGTGCGAGGGATCGCCCGCGAGGCGCTGGATCGCGGCGTCGAGATCGCGATGCTCCTGCTTCAGCTCGACCAGGCGCTCCATCATCGCGACGCGAGTCGCGTTTCCGATGTCGTCCATGAGGATGTGTCCCCGGTCGCTCTCCGCTCAATCGGTCCCGGCGGGCACCGACACCGGTTTCTTTCCCAGCCAGCTGGTGACGAAGATGCCGGTCAGGATCAGCGCGATTCCCACGACATGATACGGCGCCAGGCGCTCGCCGAGAAACAGCCACGCCAGCACGACGCCGAACACCGGCATCAGGTGGACGAAAAGCCCCGCGACGCTCGCCCCGACCTCGGCCACGGCGCGGTTCCAGAAGATGTAGGCGAGCACCGACGAAAAGAGCGCGACCCCGAAGAGCGCCGCGAAATTGGCGACGGTCGGCGCCATGCGCCGCCCGAAGGCGAGCTCGCCGAGATAGAAGGGCAGCATGCAGAGATCGCCGATGACCATCAGCACGAACAGGAAGGTGAGCATGTGCAGGCCCGAGGGCCGCCAGCGCAGGCAGACAGTGTAGCTCGACCACATCGCCATCGACAGTATGACCAGCAGGTCCCCTCCGTTCAGCCGGAACGCGGCCAGCGTGGCGAGGCTCCCGCGCGAAAGGATCGTGAACACGCCGGCAAGCGACACGCCGACACCGGCGAGCTGCATCGGCGTCAGGCGCTCGCGCAGGAATATCCACGAAATGGTGATGATCATCACCGGTATGAACGAATTGAGGATCACGCCGTTGGTCGCGGTCGTGTAGTTGAGGCCGAGGTAGGCGAGCGCGTTGTGCGAGCCGACGCCGATGGCGCCGAGAAACGCGAGCACCTTCCAGTGGTGGCGCAGCTTCGGCCAGTCGCGGATGACGTGCGGGACGGCGAACGGCGCGAGAATCAGGATCGCGAAGAACCAGCGCAGGAACGTCATCGCCATCGGCGGGATTTCCGGCGCCAGCCCCCGGCCGACGATCCAGTTGCCGGCCCAGAACAGCGGCACCAGCGTCAGCAGCAGATAGGGGGTCGCGCCGACGTGCGCGGCGTGCTTGGCGGGCGGCGGCACGCGCCGATTATCGCACGCATGGAAGATCTTCTTCCGCACCGGAAGCCCCTGGACGCCGACGGCCGAAGGCGGCGCGCCGCGCAGGATCGGAGTTGCCGGGTGCGGCACGTATAATTCGCGTTCGATTCGCAGTCTCACGTGCCACCCGCCCTGCCCGACGCCGGGACGGCGGCTGCATCGTCGACCGGTTCCCCCGAATCGGCCAACGACGCAATACGCAGCGCCGCCGCGCCC
>Ga0209048_10006895_pt1 | contig 10565 bp, 8 predicted proteins | sample FrelakmetCRP12CR_FD_187146 | JGI IMG/M metagenome (GOLD analysis project Ga0209048, IMG submission 187146) | Freshwater lake sediment microbial communities from the University of Notre Dame, USA, for methane emissions studies - CRP12 CR (SPAdes)... | ecosystem: Environmental > Aquatic >... | reverse complement strand
GTTGGCCGAATGGGTGGCCGTGTGCTCCCGCGAATTCCTGCGACTGCGCAGCCTCGCCGAGAAAGGCCATAAAACTTTCCTCGATGCTTACGGTGCGAAAAATGAAGCCGAGTTCTTTGCCGTGGCCACCGAGGAGTTTTTCGACCGCCCCCTCGCCCTTAAGGAGCATGCCCTTGACCTCTACCATGTCCTCAGCGCCTATTACCGCCAGGAACCGGCAAAACGCGTGAACCGCACCTGCCCCATGTCAGAGTGAGCTGCTCCCATGGGGTATAGCAAGATAACGATGGCCCCCGTTAGTTTATCTGTTCAGCGGGGTAAAAATATAGCAAAAGGAAGGTAAGGGGCCTTTTAATGAGTGACCCCATAGTCTAGTCTTTGACTCCATAGTCTTGTACTTGAATAGGGATGCCCAACCAATAAATTCAGCGGACGCAAAAAGCCGCGCCGCTGATTAAATCGTTAGCTGTAACCTACAGTTTACAACCTATAGAAAAAGTGCGAGTGATAGAAAAAAAGGGAAATGAGGCATATGGACGGAACAAAGCGTGAACAGATACACCCCGGATCACAGGTATACATCGTGTTAAAGAAAGATCAGCGATCCGGAACACTCACGAAAGGTATCGTGAAAGACATTCTGACTAAATCCCCAGTTCACCGTCATGGGATCAAAGTCCGCCTGGAAGGTGGTGAAATTGGACGCGTCAAAAAAATTATACAAGGACATAACGCTGTGTAAAAGAACAGCAGGTTTCTCTACAAAAGAGTATGGTGTGCATGCAGGTCAGAACCATGCAATCCCTACGAGAGGAATGTCAAAAAATGGCGGGGAGAATCAGTGAAGGTAATTCCGGGGACACTATACCTGTTTCCCGAAGAAGAAAGACCATAACATGTATGATGTCCCCAGATTTTAATGCGGCTATTACATGGAAATGGGCAGATTGCCATACTTTTCTATTAAACAAAAAGAAAGCGAAAAAAATGAACCTTTTATCCAAAAATGCCCCGTTAGAAGAGTCAATAGCAAAAATGAAAGCTGTTTTAGCAGACGTTGGATGCGAAACTGCTTTTTCGCATGAAAAGCATCCGCTGGAGCATTGTTACTCTGTGAATCTCACTTCGGTTGAAGCGCCAGGTCATATCTATTCCAACGGAAAAGGGATTGTATCGGACGCATCGATAGCGAGCGCGTTGGGTGAGTATATTGAACGGCTCCAGACCAATAACTTTTTTAACGAATTCTACCTGGGAGATCGAAAATATTATCCTGACGAAATCGTTTTTGAGTTTGGCGGAGCATATCTAAACGATGAACTACGCTTAGTGTATGATCCTGATGGAGAGCTCAATGATGAAGACCTTGTTGATTACAATAGTGATTATGAGGATAAGATCGTTGCGCTGCCTTTTACGAAACGATCGAGTGGGGATATTGTATATATTCCGCTTAATATTTTGAGCAACCTCTACGGCAGTAACGGTCTGGCAGCGGGAAATACGCCACAGGAAGCACAAGTACAAGCGCTCAGTGAGATTTTCGAGCGTTATGTCAAAATAGAGATCATCAAAAACGGTTATGCCCTTCCTAAATATCCCGATGAAATTGTTCAATCCTTTGATCGACTGCATAGTGATGTTTTGGCGCTGCGGGGGTTAGGATACATCGTAGAGGTTCTTGATGCCTCATTAGGGGGAAAATACCCCGTCACCGCTATCTCTTTGATCAGTCCAGAGAACTCTTCTCTTTTTGTCTCCTTTGGTGCGCATCCAATTTTAGAAGTCTCGCTTGAGCGGACGATGACAGAATTGATGCAAGGTCGCGGATTGGAAAATCTGGATGCCTTCGAAGTCCCGACCTTTGACATGAGCATTGTCTCGGACAGTTCTAATCTTGAGTCGCATTTTGTTGACTCTAATGGAAAGTTAGGATTTGGATTTTTAAGTTCTGCAAAAAGTTTTAAATATGCATCGTGGAGCTATCAGGGCGAGGGACGCGAAGCAGAATACAGCTACCTGACTGATATTCTTGACAACATGGGCAAAGAGATGTTTTTGCGAGAATACAGCTATCTTGGATTTTATTCTTGCCAGATGATCGTTCCAGGAGTTTCTGAAGTCTACCCGATTGAGGACTTGATCTACAATAATAGAAACACCGGCAAATGGATCCGAAATATGGTTTTACATTTTGAGGAGTATGATCCTCAGGAGATTTTAGACACTATTGACTCTCTGGATGATTCAATCAATGTCGAAAAATATATCGGTGTTATTTTCGAGAACAGTTTCACCATGCTTGAATTTAAAGCGCACACGCATCTCATTCTTGGCAACACAGATGAGGCTCTGGCATCCTTGGAATTTGGGACTAATAAGCTAGGACATATTGTCGCAGAATTGATCCGAATGGACAAAGAAAAGTTGGTTTGGGAAAAGTATGAAGAGGCTCTGTTTAACATCTTTGGACGAGAAAGAGTCGAAAAAGCCTTGCGTATAGTAAAAGGTGAAGAGTTCTTGGTAAATACAACACTTCATAGTGACTATCACAATATGCTTGAAATGTATGACAGACTAGAGCGTAAAAAACAAGCTGCCCTTTTTCCTCTCGAATAAGGCTGGTCAGGGGCTACATCTTGATTTGTGAATTAAGGTGAGGTATCCTTGTTGTTAAGTAATACGCGATAGAGAGAAAAAAGTGGGATGGCACGACCTTTACGGATAGAATACCCTGGTGGGGGTTATCAGGTTATTTCCGGCAATGCGAAACAACCGATATTTCTTATCGAGTCGGATTGGGAAGTATTTTCATGTGTATTAGTATAACAAGAAAAAGGAGGAAAAATGGAAGGGAAACGAGTTGCAGATAGCCGTACCGTCATGGCACAAATAATGAACCCGCTGGATGCGAATCCTGCTGGGAACGTTCATGGCGGGGTTATCATGAAGCTCATTGATACTGTTGCGGGAGCTGTTGCGGTTCGACACGCAAGGGCCAATGCAGTAACTGCTTCATTGGACCGATTGGACTTCCATTATCCCTTATTTATCGGAGACTTGGTAACCCTGCGCGCCAGTCTCAATCTTGTAGGAAGAACCTCAATGGAAGTTGGTATCCGCGTGGAGTCGGAAAATCTCATGACCGGTGACAAGCGTCATATAGCTTCTGCCTATATGACGTTTGTGGCGCTTGATAGAAATAACCGTCCCACACCATTGCCTCCGCTACTATTGGAAACAGATGAAGAAAAAAGAAGAAACCAGGAAGCAAAAGCGAGGAGGGAAAGGCGTCTTTCAGAAAAAACAAAGGAAAAGAAATGCCAACTCGATTCGAGCAACTGCGATTTCTCCTGACCCAACCACGGCATGCGCCGGATCGGCTATAAAGCCGGCCTCCCGGTGATGCCGAATGTTAAGCCTATAGGCAGGCAGATAGCAAAAACAGGTTGAACTGCCATGAAGGAAAATATGGGTGACCTCAATTTGTGGGTGGGGTTATAATTCCTTCCGCAGCATCACTTTTCTTGGGAAGATGGCAACCATTATTGCAATCCGTAGGACCAATCTTCATCTCCTTATGACAGGCAATGCACTGGCGATGAAAAGCACCCTGAAGGGCAGGCGGATTTTTGTTTTCCTGCGCGTTAATAGCGTGGCACGTGTTACACGGAGGAACTGCCTTTGCCGGGTAAAGTGCACTATGATGATGGCATCCCATGCATATTGTCATTTGATTACAATGAAAATAATTGGATAGTTTATTTTTCTGAGAAATTGCGGTTAATTTTTTTATGTGATCATAGTGAGAGAATTGAACGGGAAGATATTTATTTTCTAAAATGTTAATTTCAACTACCCCGGGTAGTTTTTTTGGCAAAAGGTTCGCTGGATCTCCGAGCATTGATTGCCAAAACGTTTTATCTCCTGACAGTCGGTGGCAGGCAAAACATGAGGTTTCGGTGAGTCCATTTTTTCTTGCCTGGTGGCACCCACTACATTGGCTATCGATTTTTTTTGATTCATGGCAGCCAACGCAGCTCCGCTCTGATGGAGTTTTGTGATATGCCAAGGCTAAAGAGATATTGCCCCCTTCCGGATTTTCTTTTAGCGTATGACACGTATTGCAATTTTTCATGGTTTTATGATGGCAGACTCTACACGAGGTTGTATATCCTTCATGTTCTTTATGATTAAAAGGTACCCCGGTCATTTTGGCACCATTTAACAGGACGATTGCTTGGTCTGGCTGACCGATGTTCGGACGAGGGACTGCTGCCAGCTCTTCTAAACTTCGCTTTATTCCCGTGTGGCACCCTCCGCATGTGGACGTGCCCACTTCGTATTCTAAATGACATTTTAAGCAGGAGGTATGCGCAGCGTTTTTATAGGAAGGGGTCCCATTGTCAGTTACGCCGTGGCATTCCCTACAAGAGGATTTAGCGCCCGTATGATGACAACTCACGCAATTTCCCTGAGAAGCGTCAGAATGGAGGTTGTGAAGATAGAAATCAAACTCAGCCACCGGCCACGGGGTCTGCTTTCTTGTTTTAGTTGTTACCACATGACATTTTCCGCAGGTAACCGGGCCGCTGGTTTTACCGGTTTGGGCAATTTCTTTATGACAACCAATACATGTCTTATGGTAAGAGTTCATAAGAGTCTTTTTGTTTTTTTCGTTTTTAATCTTAGGAAAGGAATAGAAGTTATTCCCCTTTTCATCCGGAGCGTGGCATACCTGGCATCCCTCTTGTTTGAGCGCAAGCACATGCTTATCGTGAAAAAATTGGACTGGGGGCCGCTCTGCACCCGAAAATTTATTGGCAATTGAAAGAAAAAGGGGCACTTCTTGTGCGGGTTTCATTTTTGTTTCGTCTGACCTGGTACTGTTCAAGCCACCCATCAAGAGAGAAAAAACAGTTCCTAACACTATTACCACAATGAGATGCCGCAGCTTCTTATTCATTATCCTTTCCTTTTGGACAGAGAGAAGTTAATCGTCAGAATTTTCTTTTTTTCGGTTATTCCCTTTTTGGGAAGGGGTCTCTTTTTCTTCAGAAGAAAATGTTTTGAGCCCTTCAGCGAGTGCCTGCAATTTCTTATCCACTAAATAATTTACTGTTCCTTCGGCATAGGACCAATCTGACTGTTTTTCTCCGGCGGGCACTCCGGTTAAAAGTTCAATTCCTTCATCAATGGTTTTGATTGGATAGATATGGAATTTTTTTCCTTCCACTGCCTTGATTACGTCTTTGCGAAGTAATAAATCTCCAGCATTCTGGTGAGGGATCATTACCCCCTGCGGTCCTGTCAAACCTTTTGCGCGACAAACATCAAAAAAACCTTCGATTTTTTGATTAACCCCTCCGATAGGTTGAATCTCACCATTTTGATTTACTGACCCGGTAACCGCGATATCTTGACGAAGCGGTAAGTCCGCAAGGCTTGAGAGAACCGCGTAAACCTCGGTTGAAGAAGCACTGTCTCCATCTATTCCGCCATAGGACTGTTCAAAACAAATACTGGCGCTCATGCTTAACGGTTTATTTTGGGCATATTTGCTCCGAAGATAACCGCTTAAAATTAAAACTCCCTTGTCATGGGTCTTTCCGCTTAAATCGGCTTCCCGTTCGATGTTGATGACCCCAGCACGACCCATTGAAGTTTTAACGGTTATTCGAGAAGGTTTCCCAAAAGAATAGTCACCCATATCATATACTGAAAGACCATTGACTTGGCCAACTACTTGTCCCTCAGTATCAATCATAAGAAGACCATCTTCGATCATCTCCTGGATTTTCTTCTCGATTAAATTCACTCGGTACTCTTGGTGTTCAATAGCTTTTTCGACATGTTGCTCTGTTATTATCGGGGAACCATCTTTGTCTGCCCAGTAGTTGGCTTCGCTGAGGACATCTTTTAATTTATAAAATTTGGTGGTAATTTTTTTCTGCCGGTCCGCAAGTCGAACCCCGTGTTCAATTACTCCAGCAATTCCGCTTTTATCCAAAGGCCTTAATTTTTTTTCGTCACATGTTTTTTTGATAAAAGAGGCATAGAGTTTAACGGTTTTTTCTTCGTTGTTTAGAACCGTATCAAAGTCAGCTTTAATTTTAAAAATATCCTTAAAGTCATCATCGAAACTATTGAGGAGATAATATAAGTAGTTATCACCGAGTAGAACTACCTTGATATTTATTTCAATGGGTTCCGGTTTTAACGTGGACATGGTAAAAAGATAAAGAGGATCAAAACTTTGAACTTCTACACTCCGATTTTTTAAAACTCTTTTCAGGGTAGGCCAAACCCCAGGCTCCATTGCAGCATCGAGAAGATTCATGACCAGATAACCACCATTAGCCTTAAGCAGTGAACCAGCTTTGATCCGGCTAAAGTCTGTCCTCCATACTCCGTAGCGTTGATCTAAGATTTTTTCAATTCCTCCAAACAAGTTTCGATAATTGGGATTTTTTTCAATAATGATAGGAATACCTTTCGTCTCTGAATTGTCTACCAGCACGTTTACCTGATACTCAGTAAACAGTTCTGGAGGGGTGGGAGAAGGGAACGGGGTTTCCTTTTCGCGTCTGGGGAGAAAGGGGGTAAAATTGCTGACTATGTCTTGAGTCAGTTCTGACAAGTAGAGGTTTAATTTTTCATGCTGATATTTTTGCTTGATAAGTTCCCCAGACTCATTGAGAAGGGGTGATACCAACTCTTTATCGAGCGCTTTCATTCTTTCTTCAAAATCTTTTTCTCTTTTTTGAAATTCAGTAAAGATACTTTCCATTTCTGAAGTGAACTCAACCAATTTTTGGTTCATCCTGTCATACGTTTCACGCGGGTATTCGCCTTTTTCAACCAAAGCCTCAACCTGTTCCAGGGGCATTGGATTCCCCATTACGATAGGAAGTATTGCCGGCCGGGTGTAGGGACCCATTTGAACCTGAGCAATAGTGAAATTTTCAGTCGTTATTTTTTTTTCAAACTCTTTGATTATTTCTTTTTGCTTTTCCCGAAAATTTTCGGTAATAGCTTTTTTACGGCTTTTGTATTCCTCGCTTTCAAAAATTTGGGGGATATTTTTTCCCAGAGATTCAATTAATTCACTCATATCCTTTTTCAAGGCAACTCCCTTCCCCGCAGAGAGGTTGATAATTCTTGGAGAATCAGGGTCTTTAAAATTATGGACACAACAAATATCATGTGGAGGAGCTACATCATTTTTTTTCATTTGTTCTAACAATTGCTGGATAGTAGGCAGTCGGTCGGTTCCAGAGAGGCCAGTTACAAAAATATTATAACCTTCACTTTCTATGGCTAATCCCACCTTAATCGCTTCAACTGCCCGATCTTGACCGACGATTTCTGTGAGCGGTGCAATTTCGTTTGAGGTTTCAAAAGGGATATACTCTAACGGACAACTCCACCTGAGTTTCTCAATAGGAACCTCTTCAAACTTTTTTGTTGTAATCATTTGGCATCTCACCCTTTTATTGTTTCTATCTAAAGTCTATTCAATTTTAATTTTCATTGAAAAAGTTGTATTTTTCATTTTCGGGAGGATTATGATCAACTCGCCACCCTTAATCTTTGCTTCTATTTTATCCGCTTGAATTTTTTTGGGGAGGTGGATAATGCGCTTGAATGAGATACTTTCTTTTTGAGGGGAATGAAAGTCATCAGTTTTTTTCTTTTCCCCTTTAATCACCAGGAGGTCATTTTTATAAGTAACCTCTATTTCATCAGGGGAAAGAGGAGAAATTTGTAAAAAGACTATGATTTCATTTTTAGTTTCAGCCACCCGCATGGGAGGATAGGAAATTTTTCCCCAAGGGCCCTCAATAAATTCCGCCCCGAAGAAACGATCAAAAAGCTGATTCATTTCTCGGTTAAAAGAACTTAAATCCTCGTAAAATCGCCAGGGGACTAAAACCATAAAAAATATTCTCCACGTTATTTTTGTCTATTATATCAAAAAGTTGTTTCAAGTCAATAAGGAAAAAATAATTTTGTGGTAAAATATTTTAAATATAGTTATTATTTTTTTTCGTTTTTCCTTTCTCCTTTTTAATTTCAACATTCCCCAAGGAGAGCGATAAATGATCTATATTTTAACGAAAGTTTTATTACTGATCATTCTTTTTTTTATGGCTGCCTGTTCGGGAATGAAGTTTCTTCGAATTTTAGGGATAAATAAGGAAAACAACCTGGAGCTCTTCGTTCTTTCTGCCGCCTCAGGGGTTGCCCTTATCAGCGAGGGACTGCTTTTCCTGGGCATGATAGGGTTTTTTACCCCCATGACGCTTTGCCTCTTACTTATTGGTCTCTTTGTTATGAGTGCCAAGGAAGCAAAATTTTTCTTAAAAGCGTTTATCTCATACCTTTATCACCGCGATTTTTCTTTTACCTCTCATCATTTTTTAACAGGAACTTTTTGTATTTTTGTAATCATCAATATTTTAAAAGCACTACTTCCACCTCATGGCCCCACGGATGTCCTATTCTATCATATGACTATCCCAAAACTTTACCTTACCCATGGTTCAATAGTGACTAATCCAACATTTTTTCCTTCTTTTTTCCCGTCTAATGGCGAACTCCTATTTTCGTTGGCTTTAGTCATTGGTGGCCCGGTTATGGTTAACCTCACCCATTTTGGCTTTGCTTTGCTTACCGTAATGGCACTCTATGTTTATACTCAAAAATATTTTGAACGCGAAAATGCTCTTATTCCCGGAATCATTTATTTGACAGCTCCGGTAATAAACTCGTGGGGAACCATGGCCTATACCTGTAATATTCTCGGTTTTTACCTTTTTATATTATCAATACTTTTAATGGAATGTAATAACGAAACTAAGGTAAATAAGGTAGCCTTTATAGGGCTAATAACAGGAATGGCGTTAGGACTCAAATATCAGGCGATTCTCCTCGTTGGATTACTTTACTCTTTCTTTTTTATATTAAAATTAAAGAGTTGGAAAAGGGTGTCCATACTCTTTTCCGTTTCGTTGGTCATTGGCATTATCCTGGTATCACCATGGCTTATCCGCAATTATATAATCACTCATAATCCCTTTTTCCCAATCCTTAACGATATCTTTTTTTCAAAAATGATCCGTCCGGATTCGCTCTGGGAAAACGCAACCAAAGCAACCGAACTTTTTTCCACCGCTTTTGCAAAATTGAAGGAAAATTACTTTTTCCCCTTTACTTACCTTTGGTCGGGTGCTTGGGGTAAAGACGATGACTTCCAGAGATTTATCGGACCTCTCTTTTTATTTTTTTCTCCTTTGATTTTTTTCCTTAAAAAAAATCCGTTGAAATGGCCGCTTATTTTCCTCCTTGGAGTCTTGAGTTACCTTTTTCTTATTTTTTTAAATGGGAACATTCGCTATGTCGTCATCCTAGTGATCCTTTTATCTTTACTTTGTGGAGCAGTGGGGCAATGGATAATGTCGTTCGGCAAAAGAGTCAGGTATATTTGTCTCGGCTTTTTTGTTTCTTTTGTTATCTTTTATTCTTTTCAAAATTATAATCTCATGTTGAGCCATAAAAAGATTTTGACTGCCTTTAATCAAGAACTAACCCCTGATTTTCTGAGAACCTTTGAGATAAGTTACGTTCCTGCTGAATGGGCGAACAGAAACCTACCTAATGACGCCAAGGTGCTTTTTCATGGTTTTGATCGGTATTTCTACTTTAAGTTCGAACCCTATAATGATCATCTAAGCCAGACATTTATTAATTACGATAAGGCAAAAAATGGTGAGGATATTTTAAGAATTTTGCGAAGTCAAAGTTTTACCCATATTATCAGTTCTGATAAAATCCATGAAAATTATCGTAAAGATACAATCCTCTATGATGAAGAATCCCACTTTATTGATTTTAAGCAGAAATATCTTGAAAAAATATTCTCAGCAAACGGGATATCAATTTATAGGATTAAAGTTATTTAACGTTAGGTAAGGATACTGATTATGAAATCATTTCAATTGCCACGTTTTGTTGATCGTGCCTTGCTGCGTAACGTGTATATCTGCATTTTTGTCTTTTCGGGATTTTCCGGTTTGATTTATGAGTCTATTTTGACGCATTACCTGAAGCTTTTCCTCGGCCATGCTGCTTATGCCCAGACACTGGTACTGGCGATTTTCATGGGGGGGCCCTTGGTGCATGGCTTGCCAGCCAAACAGCACTACCAGATATAACCTGCCCTGTATTGCAGGAGGAAAGATAAGAAAGCAGTTGAATTTGATTGGTGTCAGGACCCTTCAGGATATTATCTTGCTAAAAATACATAATGCGGTAGGCATTTGGCAGTATTTCTATTGGCAGGGTGCTCATGGGACCCAAACTTCTCTATCGTTACCAGATTTGACTGTTACTTTAATACGCGGTTTTCGTTCGATCCGTGATCTGTGTGATCCGGTGTCCTTGCAAGACGACGTCTGGTTGCCCCAATTGATCTCATTTGCCAATGCAACAGTCCCGTACCTCCCCCCTGATGCCTTGGAAGTGATTTGGAAAGATATAGAAACTGCTCCGTGCTATAAAAA
>Ga0209048_10006894_pt1 | contig 10566 bp, 5 predicted proteins | sample FrelakmetCRP12CR_FD_187146 | JGI IMG/M metagenome (GOLD analysis project Ga0209048, IMG submission 187146) | Freshwater lake sediment microbial communities from the University of Notre Dame, USA, for methane emissions studies - CRP12 CR (SPAdes)... | ecosystem: Environmental > Aquatic >... | reverse complement strand
CCAGCCCCGCGCGTCCCAGGGTTCCCTCCTCAAATAGCCGGCCGATCAGAGTGACACCGTGTGGCACGCGGCGCGGCGGCGCGAACTTGGGCAGCGGATGTGACGGGTCGGGCGCCCAATCGCTCCGCGCCTCCGAAACTTCCACGAAGCCGGCACGCAGCGTGAGCGAAGGATGTCCGGTGAAGTTCGTAAGCGTGAGCATTTCGTCGCGCAGCGACGGCACCAGCAGCAAGTCAACCTGGGAAAAGACCCGAGCCATCTCGAGGGCCACCTTGCGCCGCAAGCGGTCAGCCTGCACGAAATCGACAGCCGAAAGGAAACGCGATTGACGAAACGTGTTGGGCCACGCGTCAGGCACCTGCATCTTGAGTTGGTCGAGTCCGCCGCTCAGGGTCAGCTCTTCGAAGGCGGCGGCAGCTTCGGCGAAGAGGATGAGATCGAGCGAGTCGTAAGGCCACTCGGGAATCGATACTTCGACGGGAACCATGCCCACCTTCTTGACCGCCTGCAATGCCGCGCGGTCCACGTCGGTTGCCGGGTTGTCCTTCATCCACGCCGGGAAGTATCCGACGCGCAGTCCTTGCACGCTCGCCTCGGCGTCGAAGTCCAGCTTGCTGGGCACGCTCGACACGTCGCCCGCGTCGGGCCCGGAGATCGCATTCAGCACCAGCAGGGTGTCCTCAACGCTGCGGGCCATCGGCCCCAGCTTGTCCAGCGACCAGCAGAGGGTCATGGCCCCGGTGCGCGCAACCCGGCCAAAAGTGGGCCGCAGTCCGGTAACTCCGCAGCGCATGGACGGGCTTACGATGCTGCCGCCGGTCTCGCTTCCCATGGCGAATCCGACCAGTCCAGCGGCGGTCGCCGCGCCCGGGCCCGCGCTCGATCCCGACGACCCTTCCTCCGGCAACCACGGGTTCACAGTCTGGCCGCCAAACCAGATATCGTTGAGCGCGAGCGCTCCCAAACTCAACTTGGCGACCAGCACAGCGCCCGCATCGTTGAGGCGTTTAACGACCACCGCGTCGGTTGTCGGGATGCGGTTCCGGAAAGGCTCAGCGCCGTACGTTGTCGGGATTCCTGCCGTGTCCAGGAGGTCCTTAGCGCCCCACGGAATTCCGTGCAGCGGCCCGCGATACTTTCCTGCCGCGATTTCCTGGTCGGCCTTTCTGGCTTGTGCCAGCGCCAGTTCGCTGGTCAGTGTGATAACGCAAAGCAAATGGGGATTGAACTTCTGCAGACGTGCGAGGTAAAGCTGGGTGAGCCGCTCCGAACTGAGCTTCCGTTCCTGGATCCATACCGAAAGCTGAGTAACGGGCGCAAAGGCAATATCTTCCTCGTTCGCCGGCAGGGAAGCAGAACTCACCTTGCTTCTCACGAATCGATTGGTCGCCGGACCGGAACTCATACCGGGCAAAACGGGATGCCAGACGGTTGCCGGCGCAAGCGTTGCTTCCAGGGCCACTTTGTGCGGACCGACCCGTCGCTCGAAAAGCGGAGCCATGGCGCTGCGCCAGTTGCCGGCCGCAGCGGCGAGGTCCTGGGCGCTCAATTCGATCTCCACCAGCTTTTCGGCCTGGGCAAAGGTCGCGGGAGATACTTCCGGTCCAACGGCAGGCGCGGTGCCAAACGCGGGAGGTGCGCCCGGCGGCGGCCCAGCAGGCTTCTGGTCCTGGCCATACGAGGCGACGGCCGCTCCCAGCAGGGCAAGTGGTGCCTGAGTAAGGAATTGTCTGCGCGAGTTCGTCATGTTTGGCTCCTGGCGCGGGTCGTCGTCCTGTGCGGGACCGAGACGCGCTTGATTGGCAAGATACACCAAGAGCAGCCGAAGGCGAGACACTGGCCGTAAGCAGGCGCAGGCCGTCCGGAGGCGACTGCACACTGCGTGAGCGATACAAAAAAAACTGGCACGGGAGGAGTGGACCCGTGCCTGAGTGCTGCTGTCTCCTTACCGGGGAACATGCCACGGCCTGAATCCGCCGACGCCCCGGGCTTCTCCTCAGTCTTGCTTGCTTATCAACTTGCGCAAGACGACCCGGTCCGGGTTGAGCAACTCACCGATTCGGACTGGGTTGACGCTGGCGACAATGATGAGTCCGGCCTCGTTGTTGACATTGCTGAAAATCCCCAATCTCTGCATCTTGAGGGCCTGGTGCTGGTTGTCCTCCGTCGGACTCAGGTAATGTACCAATCCCGCCTTGTAACGGTGGATCAGGAAGAGGTGGGCCAGCGTCATCAGCCGCTTCTTACGCAGGGAAGGATTGAAGGTGTTCATATCGCGGACGGAAAGCAGTTTATGGCCGTATCGATCGTGAACGTCAGCGAAGATGATGTTGCTTACCCGGTCGGTCGAATCGTTCCACAAGCTGAGTTCCAGGAAGTCGGAACCGGCGGCGACGGGACGCAACTGCGCGCGGAACACGGGCGGTAAACCGTTTTGCTCCGCCCAGATTTGCAGCCAGTCCTCCAGGACCTTGGGAGGAAGTTCGGTCTGAACCAGGTGCTGGTGCTGGGTCGATCCCTTGCCCATGGCCGTGGTGGTGGCGGTGCGCCCGGAGGATGCCATCAGAGCGGCATCCAGACGCGGACCGCCAACCAGGGTTTGCGGTGTCCGGTAGGGCGATTCCAGCAGCCTGAACTTCCGCTGCAAACGGGCCAGCGACAACATCCCGTCCTGCCGCAGCGCCGTAGCGAAATCCTCGGCGGCGAGGCCATCAATCTGATGCCCGCCGTAGGTGATGAAGTTGAAGGTGAACCCCAGCTTGCCCAGTTCTTCGGGGAAGTGCTTCATCTGCTCATCGGTCATGCCGGTGGTGTCCCAACTGAACGAAGGTGACAGGTTGTAGGCGAGCATCTTGTCGGGGAATTCGGCGTGAATGGCGTCCGCGAAGGCTTTGGCTTCTTCCAGGTTCGCGGTGGCGGTTTCCATCCACAAGATGTCCGCGAACGGCGCGGCAGCCAGAGACTTGGCGATGGCGTAATCCAGGCCTCCCTGTACCTGGTAGTAGCCCTCGGGCGTCTTGGCCCGTTCGCAGTCCCAGGTCACCTCGATTCCCATCGAGCTCGCTTTCTCGCGGGCGGCATACCACGACGCACGCTTGGAGAAGGCCAGCCATTGCTCAACGCTCATGGCAAGTGGCTCACCTTCGCTGATACGGAACCTCATGACATCGGCAACCGCCTGCCGGTAGGTCATAAGGTCGGCCGCTTCCTGCCATTCATTCAGGAAGAGCGGGATGACTTTGTCGAGCATGGTATCCACGAGGCCATCGGGGATCTTCTTGTAGGCCTTGGCGTTCTCCTCGATCAGGGGCAGCAGTCCGGTGGTTTCGAGCCATGCACTGGCGGCGGCGTATTCGGCGTCCGACATGGCGAACATCATGTGGCCCCTTACCTCATCGACTCCGGCTTCATAGAATTTTCTCTGGAGCGTGAGGAAGACGGCCTTATAACTCGGCACCTCGAGGTTGGTGACGCCCAGGATGAAGGGCTGGTCGCGCTCGTCCGCACACCCGTCCAGCAGGTTGGCCGCTTCGGCGTCGGTGCGCGCCACGATGATTCCCGGCACCTTCATGACGTCGAGCTGGAAGCGCGCAGCATTGAGGCGCTGAATCTGCTCGTTCTCCGACACCAGGACTTTGCCGCCCTGGTGGCCGCACTTCTTGACGCCCGGCTTCTGGTCCTCGATGTGGTAACCCGGCACGCCCACTTCCACGAACCGGCGGATCAGGTTCCTGACGTGCGCATCGCCTCCGTGGCCGGTATCGGCATCGGCGATAATGAACGGCCGGTAATCGACTTCCGGAGCGGCCGCCCGCTGTTCCGGCTTCATGCGGGAACGGAAAAACGCCTGGTTCTTATCGGCGGTGAGCAGGGCCCGCACGATCGCCGCCGCCTCGTCCGGCACCTGGCTGAGCGGGTAACTGGCGAGGTCGGCACCCGGATCTTCGGTGATGCTTCCCTTGGCGGAAGTCGCCCAGCCGCCCAGGTAGATGCCTTCGATCCCAAGCCGTTTGATGGTCACCGCCTGTCCGGGTGAGTAGGGGCCGAAGGTCGTGATCGACTTGCCGGCAGAAAACAGCTCCCTGAGCCGGGCATAGAAGCCCTCGGCGGCGGCGCGCGCCACCGGGTAGTCGGCGGCGATGGTGCCTCTCTGTTCCACCACTTGACGGGGTGAGTACAGACGAACAATGCCCTTGAATCGCGGGCTCGCAAACCACTCGCTTACTTCTCGCACTTTATCTTCGAATGAGCTCATGATTGCCTCCTGACTCCCCAATTAGCCGTTGTCCCCAAAGGCCAGCCCTGCCGCAAACGAGGGTGAGCTGCCCCTTGGAATCAAGAGCAGTAAGAATTGCGTGGATCTGGATTCGATTCGGCTCCTCTGCAATGCAACCTAATATGAACCGAAGGCCGCGGTCAACGCGGTGAGCGCGGTCACCAGAGGCTGTGACTGTCCGCTCCCTTCCTTTAGTAATTAGTAATTGCCAGTAGCCGCTGTTTTACACATACCAATCCGCTCGCGTGAGCGGCAGATGGGCGTCTCCATGTTCAGGCTTGCTGCACAGCACCTGGTAGATGTTGACTCGGCCGCGCGTGAATGCGCGCGCGCAACCTGCCAGATAGAGCCGCCAGATGCGGCAGATGGTGTCATTGGTCAAGCGCCGGGCCTCTTCGTATTGCGATTCCAGCCGCCGCGCCCAATGCCGCAAGGTGCGGGCATAGTGCTCCCGCAAGCTCTCCACATCCCGCACCTCAAAGCCGCTGGCTTCGGCGATGCGCACTGTGGTTCCAATCGGCACAAGACCTGCATCCGGGAAAACGTACTTATCCAGGAAGGACGGGCCCTTGCGCTTGAAGGTGGCGGACGCCGCAATGCCGTGGTTAAGGAAAACACCTCCGGCTCGCAGCAGGTTCCACGCCTGCCGGAAGTATTGCGGGAGACCAGGCTCGCCGACATGTTCGAACATGCCGACGCTGACAATCTTGTCGTAGGCTGCGACGGCCGGCAGGTCGCGGTAGTCGCGGACCTCCACCTCGCAGCGGTTTTTTAGGCCCGCTTCGCGAATACGGGCGCGCGCCAGTTCCGCCTGCGGTTCGCTGAGGGTGATGCCGCGCGCCTGGACACCGAACTTTTGCGCTGCGTACAAGATCAAGCCGCCCCAGCCGCAACCAACATCGAGCAGCCGCTCGCCCGGCTGCAACCGCAGTTTGCGGCAAATGTAGTCGAGCTTCTGCTCTTGGGCGGTGTCGATGTCCTCGCCACCCGTTTGGAAATAAGCGCAGGAGTACAGCATCCGCCGGTCAAGCCACAGCGAATAGAAGTCATTGGACTGGTTGTAGTGATAGGTAACGGCGTCGCGATCGCGCCGCCTGGAGTGCAATGGACCTTCCAATCGTGGCGCCCCATCTCCGTTATGCGGCGCGCGCGCGGGAAGCTTCAACAGCAGGGCCGCGAGGTGCAGCTTCTTGCTGAGTTCCACCTCGTGGGCGGCGAGGTACTCGGCGAACTCGAATGCCGCCTCCAGATCGCCCTCGACATCGAAGTCGCCATAGATGAAAGCTTCTCCGAGGGTCAATTCGTTGGCGCCGGACAACATGCGGCGCAGGGCGGCGGGATGCTTGAGCACGAAGGTGAAGCGCGGGCCTCTGGTATTGCCCCAGCTCGAACCGTCCCAGAAGCGGATGGCGAGATCGTCGCGAGGATACCCAGCGGTGATGTCCTCGATTAACTCGTGGGCAATGTTAAGGGAGCGGTCGTTAACGGTGGCAGCGGCGTTTGACATGGTTCCCTCCAAGAGATCAAAAGCGAACCGGTCAGGGGCCCGACGGCACCAATTCTATCTACTGGTATCCATTATAGGAGGATGAGCGAAAGGCGCGTCAAGGAAGGGTGGCGAGCGCGGGTCGGACCAGCGCCTTAACCCGGGAAAGTGCTGCTTGCCGGCGAAAATGTGATCCCCGAAAACGCCTCCAGTTTCGTTGCTGGTTGCCGCAAACATTACGCCTGCGAATGCGTGGTGATGGTTTCCAGCCCGTGGCCGTTGGGGCCAGTCTCGCGCTGTCGCAATAGGATCGCGAAGAACAACGCCAGGAATCCCAGAATCGAGAAGATCCACATGCCCAGGGCATACCCGTGGAAGTTATCAGGCCCGGCGCGGCTGAAGTCGTTGGCCTTCCCGATGGCAAGGTTGAAGATAAAGAATCCGATCTGCTGCAGCAGGCTCATCAGGGCGTAGGCCGTGCCCAGCCGATGTTCATTCACGATGTACGCCACCGATGGCCACATCACCGCTGGGATCAGCGAGAAGGCAATGCCCATCAGCGAGACCGGTATCAGCAGCGAGGCGTTGCTGTAGGCAATCATCAGATACACCGGCATCATCAGGAACGAGCCTGCGACCATCAGAGTGGCACGCTTGCCAATCCTATCGGCGAGCAACCCGAACAGGGGCGTGGCGATCATGGCCGAAAATGGCAGCAAGCTGTTCAGCGAGCCGGCATGCTGCTGGGCCGAAGCGAAAGCTGCCGTCGAATTCATGGCCGCTCCCATCTGCGAAAGATATTTGCTGGTGAACAAGTCGATCGCGAAGGTGCGGAAGGGGAAAATGCCGGAGTAGAACGTGAAGCACAGGGCGACGACGTACCAGTACGACGGGTTAAACTTCAAACCCTCGCGGAATGAGAGCTTATCCGGCTCGCCCGACCTGCCCAGCGAGTAGCGAGTCTCGGCATAGGTTTCCAACGCCCAGTAAACCAACGCGCCAATGACGGCCGTCGATCCCACCACAACCGCGAGCACCAGCGGGCGATGCCAGCTTGGCTGCGCCGTGACGCCGTTGGGGAAGAATGCGAACTTTGCCCAGGTTGGAGAGTTATCGGCGGCAATCGAAGCCATTCTGGCGATCGTCAGGTTGATGCCAAAAGCGAAACTCAGTTCCTTGCCCTTGAACCAGCGCGCCAATGCGGTGGTAACGGCCACGATCTGCGATTCAGCGCCCAGTCCTACCAGCCCACGGCCCGCGACCATCATGTAGAAATTGCCCTTGAGCGCGGTCAGGAGGGCCCCAAGCACAATCAGCGTCGAGAAGAACAGCAGGGACTTCTTGATGCCGAACTTGTCAATCAGGATGCCGCCGATGAGCAACGTCGCCAGGGCGGTCAAGCTGTAAATGGCGTTGAGCCACCCGAACATGGAGGCCGAGTATTTTAGCTGCTCTTGGAAGATACGCTCCAACGGATTGATGCTGTCGTAAATGTAGTAATTGCCGAACATCGCCAGGCTGACGAAGAGCAGCACTAGCCAGCGGTACATCTTGCTGGGTTGAGGATGCTCAACCGCCGTAGTTTCCATGACCGCCATGCTGCTCCTTGGGAACGAGTGTCCAAGATAACAGAAGCAGCGGGAAAGACAGCAGTCAGCGATCAGCCGCCGTGGCTTAGCGCTGAGTGCTCAGGGAACTCGGCTATTCAAACCTGATCTTGCCGCCGCTCACTACGGAGTGTTTGCGGAACCTGGCGTCGTTCTTCAGCGGGTAATCGAGGCGGTAATGCGCGCCGCGGCTCTCTTCGCGGGCCAGGGCGGAGCGGGCGATCAACAGTCCGGCTTGCAGAATGTTGGCAGCTTCGCAGGCGCGGCGGTCGCCAGTGGGAGGTTCCAAGGTGCTCAGCTCGGATACGACTTGCCGCAGGCTTTTGCCGTCACGCACCACGCCCACGTACTGCCACATCAGCGACTGCACCTTCTTGATGAATGTCTCCGTCTCCACTGATGGTCCGTTGTTGTGGACGGCGGCCTTCACCCTCGCGCCCGCCGGATGCCTGTTCGGTGTCGTCAGGTGCTCGCTCATGCTTTGCGCCGCGCGCGCGCCATACACCAGGCCTTCCAGCAGGGAATTGCTGGCTAGCCGGTTGGCGCCGTGCACGCCGGTGCAGGCCACTTCTCCGGCGGCGTAGAGGCCGGGGATGGACGTCCGCCCGTCGAGATCGGTGCGTACGCCGCCCATCGAGTAGTGCGCTGCCGGGCGCACCGGTATCAGCTCATCCGCGATGTCAATGTTGTACTGCATGCAGGTGGCGTAGATGGTGGGAAAGCGCTTGCGCACCCGCTCGGAGTTGAGGTGCGTCAGGTCGAGATACACGGCGGCGTCGGGACGTTTCACCTTCTCCAGTTCTTGCGCGATGGCGCGCGCCACCACGTCGCGCGGCGCCAACTCGCCCAACTCGTGATAGCGCGGCATAAAGCGGTTCAACTCGAAGTTGCGCAGGTACGCTCCTTCGCCGCGCAGCGCCTCCGATAGCAGAAAGCGCGGCGCGTTCTTCAGGAACAGCGCGGTGGGATGGAACTGCACAAACTCCATGTCGCTGATTTCGGCGCCGGCGCGATGGGCCATGGCCACACCATCGCCGGTAGCGACCTCCGGATTGGTGGTGTCGCTGTACACGCGGCCGAGTCCGCCGGTGGCCAGCAGCACCGCGCTGGCGTGGATCTCGTGCGGCTGTCCGGATTGGTCAAGCACGCGAATGCCCACCACGCGGCCATTGCGCAGCAGCAGGTCAGTGGTGAACTCGAATTCGTGGAAGGTGATGTTCTTCTGCGCGGCGGCCTTGAGGTAGAGCGCTCGGCCGATCTCGCGCCCGGTGGAATCGCCGTGGGCGTGCAGTACCCGGTTGCGGCTGTGCGCGCCTTCGCGGGTGAAGGCAATCTTCGTCCCGGCGCGATCGAACTCGGTGCCCCACTCGATGAGCTCTTCGATGCGCGGAGGGCCCTCTTCCACCAGGATGCGCGCGGCCTCTTCGTTGACCAGGCCATCACCCGCCTTGAGCGTGTCTTCCAGGTGGAGGCTGACCTCGTCATCGTCGCTGAGCGCCGCGGCGATGCCGCCCTGCGCGTACTGCGTGTTGGATTCCGTCACCTCGCGCTTGGCCAGGCAGAGCACGCGGCCCGCGGAGGCAAGTTCCACCGAGGCGCGCAGTCCGGCGATACCCGCGCCTACTACGATGAAATCGGTCTCGGAAGGAAGGGCCTTCACGGGTTCATGGTAGCACTTGGGAAGAGTGCAAGAGGCGGTGTAGTGGGGTGCGAGATGTCAAACGGTGAACTACAAAAGTTCTGTCACCAAATGGGGGTTGGAGTTATCGGCAACCAGTGGCATGATTGAACCCGACAACTTCAAGAGGAAGCAATATGAAAAGGTGGTACAACGTCTTTCGGTTTGTATTCGCTTGTGCCCTGATTTTCTGCGGCGGCTACCTTCTGGCGAAACCCCGCAACCATGCAGACGAGATATTCGCACCTATTTTTTGTGCATTCGGCGTGTATTACCTGTGGCGATCACGAAATCCAAAAGAACCTCTCATGCCCAACTGATGCGGCCGTTTCGCAAATCCGATCGCCTGGTTACACTCTGACCTCGTTCCGTGCCATCTCCATCCATTACACTAGACGCTTGACTCGTATCACTGTCCAAACTCCGTCGCGGTCGTATGAAGTGCTGGTTGAGCGCGGTCTGCTGCGCTCGGCTGGAAGCGCACTGGGCGACATCATTCCCGCGCAGGCGCACATTTTCGTCGTCACTTCACCGCGAATCCGCAAACTGTGGGGGAAGACACTCCAGAAAAGTTTTATCCGCGTAGGGCGCAAGTTGGAAACCCTGGAAATGCCCGACGGCGAGCGCAGCAAGAAACTTGCGCAAGTGCAAAAGCTCGCGGCCCGGCTGATGAAGCGCGGCGCTGACCGGCAGTCGGTCATCGTGGCGCTGGGCGGCGGCGTGGTGGGCGACGTCGGCGGTTTCCTCGCTTCCATCTTCATGCGCGGCGTTCCCGTGGTGCAGATTCCCACCACGCTGCTGGCCCAGGTGGATGCGGCAATCGGCGGCAAGACCGGCGTGAATCTCGCTTCCGGCAAGAACCTGCTCGGCACGTTTCATCAGCCGATGGCAGTGCTCGCCGATCCCGACGTGCTGGCCACGCTGCCCGAGCGCGAGTACCGCTCCGGGCTGTTCGAGGCGATGAAGTACGGCGTGATTCGCAATCCGTCGATCTTCGAGCTGATGGAGTCGGAGCGCGAGGCACTGCTGGCTCGCGATGGCGCGCTGCTGGAGACGCTGATTGCCGATTGCGTTCGCGTCAAGGCCGAGGTAGTCAGCGCCGACGAGCGCGAGGGCGGCGAGCGCCGCATCCTGAACTTCGGGCACACCGTCGGCCATGCGCTGGAAGCCGAGACTGGCTACAAAAAGCTGCTGCACGGCGAAGCGGTAGCGTGGGGGATGGTGGCGGCGGCGCTGATCGGACATGCGCTCGATAAGACCGACTCGCTTACCGCACAGCGCATCATCTCGACCGTGTTTGCCTACGGGCCGCTGCCCAAGTTCAAGGCGCAAGGCAGCAAAATCTTGAAGCGCCTACTCGCTGATAAGAAGACGGTCGGCGGCGTGCCGCATTTTGTGCTGGCAACGAGCATGGGTAAGGTCGAGGTAGTGAAAGACGTGCCGCCGCGGGTGGTGTTGCAGGCTATCGAAGAAATGCAGAACCTGGCCGGGGCGCGAGTGTAGTTTCGCATTGGCTGTA
>Ga0209048_10006893_pt1 | contig 10568 bp, 8 predicted proteins | sample FrelakmetCRP12CR_FD_187146 | JGI IMG/M metagenome (GOLD analysis project Ga0209048, IMG submission 187146) | Freshwater lake sediment microbial communities from the University of Notre Dame, USA, for methane emissions studies - CRP12 CR (SPAdes)... | ecosystem: Environmental > Aquatic >... | reverse complement strand
AAGCAACGGTCGTGCTGCAAATGATGTGACCGTCTTGATAACCATGAGATCCAGCAAGACTCTATACACGCGCGAAAGCCCGTATTTCGATTTGCCGAATTGGCGCGCATGGTGGCGTACTTTAATCTCGGCGATCCTTGGGCCGGCGATCGAGGCCATTGCCGGGATGAATCGGTGCATCTCGGAATATAGCGGAATTTCCTTAATCAATGCGGCGCGATAGGCCTTTAGCGAGCAGCCATTGTCCATGATGGGAACTCCCGTCACCTTACCGATCAGACGGTTGGCAATTCGCGAAGGAATCTTGCGCGATATGAGCTTATCTTTGCGGTCGTGCCGCCAGCCGACGACGATGTCGAAACCCTCATCCATCTTCTTGAGAAACAGACCGATGTCGGCCGGGTCGTTCTGCAAATCACCGTCCATGGTTATCAGGATCTCTCCGCGCGCATGCTCGATGCCCGCTGCCATCGCTGGAGTCTGTCCATAATTTCGGCGAAACTTGACCACACGCACGCGCGAGTCGCTGCGGGCGAGTTCAGTGGCGATTCGGACCGTTCCGTCTGAGCTTCCGTCATCGACAAAAACCATCTCAAAAGTGACTTGAAGCGGCGAGATAGCCGCCACGATCGCCGCGTACAGCGGGCGAATACTCTCTTCCTCGTTGAAGAATGGGACGATTATGGACAATCGAGGATTGTCTAACACTGGCCGAACGCTCCTAGACATATTATAAAAATGATACTTCACCTGCCGAGTGCAAATGATGATCTATATCAAGAAACAAGAACTTGCGACATTTTTTGATGGTATCTTAACGCTATTATGGAAATGTATTTACAACAGCTTTTAAGGCGCTCAGTTTAAGCGGATTCCGATGACTTCGAGACGAATTCGTGTGTTGGTCGCCGCGCTTTGGTACCGAGCGCAGTCCTTCCAGCGTTCTGTGCCGAAGCAAGTTACATGGTTCAATCGGGGGGACTTGCTGTCAATCTCGGTTTGGAATGAAACCGACCTCCAGGGCCCTGCGGTTCTGGTACGTCCCGACGAGACATTTTCGTTTCCGCTGGTTGGGCAGGTCGACGCGCGGCAAGAAACTCACTGAACTGCAGCAGATCGTTACGCAACGCCTCAGCAGGCATATTTCCGATCCGGTGGTGACGGTATCGGTTCAGGAAATAAGGTGTATGTCATTGGCCAGGTAGCAAAGCCGGGCGAATTCATCGTCAGTCCGCGGGTCAGCTCATCAGCGGTGTTCTTGGCGTGGGCGCACTCATGGAGAATTCGGCTGGGAATGCTACCGGATTCACTGAGCGAAAGTACGCCGTCGGAAACGGCGGTGACAGTGGCGTTATAGTCGAGCCTGGACGTTGAAGGGCTTATACACCTATACGTGGGAGCGCTATCAGACCGATTCGCTGCATGAAGCCTCCAATGCGTTCGCTGTATCGGTGGTCTATCAACCGTATCGGGATCGAAAGTGAACGGATTAACTGTCGTTGCTGCGGCGCGGGCGCGATCTGGTTTGTTCTTTAGAGTAATTGGTTGAGTAACTTGGCGCCTTGCCGGCCGGGGTGGTTAATCCGTGCCGGCGCACGGGGTTCACCGATGGGCGCCGTCACCGGCCGGGTTTTACTTCACGCCTGGCGGCGCAGCTAGCCTGTGGCTGAAGCAGGTTATACAGCGGTGCGACCGAGATTATGACTCATACTACTGTGCGAGATGTGACTCATGCTAGAGTTAGACCTGTCGAGTTGACCGTCTGATCGGACTATGCAAGAAAACCGCGAACTTGGAATGTATGGCTATTTTGCCTCGTTGAGACGGCGACGGATGCTCCTGTTCGGCGTTGCGGTGCCGATTTTCGTGGGCGCCATTTTATTGGCGTCTATCCTACCCAAGACCTACAGTTCACCAGCGGTGTTTCGATTCGAGAAGGCCGCCATCGCTGATTCCCAGGGAACTGGGATCGATAATTACATCGACCAGTATGTATCCAAGCTCAAAGATTCCGTCTTCAGCGCAGAGAGTCTGACAGCGGTCAGCAAGCAGTTCGGTCTTTACCCGGAGTTGCACGGCAAGCCGGAAGCCGCGGTGGTCAAATTCCGCAAGGATCTTCACGTCGACATGATCAAGGAAAAAATCCTCGATCCGGGGTCGGGTCGCGAGAAGGATATTAATTCGGGTTTTCAAGTCTCATACGACAGCAAAACGCCCGAGAACGCACAAAAAGTTTCGCAGATGCTGGCCGATCAATTCATTCGTGTCGGTCGCCAGCTTCGTCACGATCGAGAAACGGCAACCGCTGCCTTCATCGAGACCGAAGCGGAACGTTACCGCGCTCAAATAGCGGAATTGGAATCCAAGCTGGCCGATTTTAAGCAACAACACATCAATGACTTGCCTGAGTCGGCGCAGACCAATATGTCTGCAAAGGATCGGACCGAGCAAGAAATGGCCAACATCGACGAGCAAATCCGCACGCTGCAGCAGAATCAGACATTCCTTCAGTCTCAATTGCAAGAGAATCAGGCCAACCCGGACACCGAAAGCGTACGACAGTTAGAGGCAGAGTACGCACGAAGAAAAGTAACTTACGACGAGAATCATCCGGATATGGTGGCATTGCGGCGGCAGATCGAAGTGATGAAACGCGGTGGGGCCGCGCAAGGCAGTTCGCTGCAGTCACAGCTCGAAACACAGCGCGAGATTCTGGCCGAAACGCGTCAACGCTATAGCGACGACCATCCGGACGTTCGCCGGATTCAACGTACCATTAGTACGTTGGAGGCACGAATTGCCGCCGGAGAAAAGGCGGATCAGCCGATAGCCCCCACGAACCCCATCGTTGTGCAATTGCGAACACAATTGAGCGGTAACGCCAACCAACTCGCATCGTTGGAAGGGCGCAAAGCCGAACTGCGCCAAAGGTTGGAGCGTCTTCAAGGTCTCCTCGTCCTGAGTCCTCAGGTGGAGAAGGATTACCAGGTGCTCACACGCGATGTGACCCTGGCGCGGGGAAAGTACGACGAACTGCTGAAACGAAAAATGGATGCTGATTTTGACGCCGCGGCCAGCGTTGCGGGGAGAGGCGACGAATTTCACCTTATTTTATCTCCCGTTTTGCCTTCCTCCCCGTCGAAGCCCTCGCGCCCTGGGATTCTGGTGATCGGCGCGATCATTGCCGCTATGCTTTCGCTGGGCGCCGCTTATTTCGCGGAGGCATTCGACCCGAATGTCAGAGGCCGCCATGATTTAGCGGATATTTTGCGCGTTTCTCCGCTTGCGGTCGTTCCCGAGATTCAAAATTCCGTTAGTCGCAGGCTCCGATTTCGACAGATTACAACCATGGCGGTATATCTCTTAGTGTCAGTGCCGATCATGTATCTTATCGTTCGTCTTGCCGTTCAATGATTCCAATGCGCCGCAGGTATTTTAAATGAGTTTGATCGAATCAGCGATTGCGAAAGTACGTGATGCGGCGTACGGGTCTGCGGCGCGGACAACGCAGGGCGCTCAGAATTCAGTTAAGCGGAAGAGAATACCCGCGGAACGACGAGCAGGCAGCACAGATTCGCTGGGGTCGGCACGACAATATCCTCTTTGCGCAACCAACGTTGTCACGATGGAAGAAAATCGCATCCTGCCTCGGATCTCAGATCAAGCCGCTTTGCGTGCTTACAAAATCATGCGCACGCGTTTATTGCAGCGTTTAGGGCAAAATAATTGGAGGACGTTGGCAGTTACGGGGACAGATACGGGTCAAGGCAAAACTTTGACGGCGATCAATCTTGCCATCGCTCTGGCTCAAGATCCGAATACGTCGGTATTTCTCGTTGACTTGGATCTCCAACGCCCGATGATCGGAACTTACATGGGTATGACGTTCGAACACGGACTCGGAGAGTATCTGAGCGGGGCGGCCGAGCTGGATCAAATCATCTACAGCCCAGGGATCGAACGCCTTGCGGTTATCCCCAATTCCACTTCGTTTGAGCACTCATCCGAGCGGCTTACCGGACCGCGCATGCTCGAGTTGCAGCGTTTTATGGAGGCGGAGAGCCCGCCGCGTATTGTGATTTATGACATGCCGCCTTTGCTCCTGTCTGATGACGTGCTCACGTTTGCGCCACAGGTCGATGGATTGCTGCTCGTGGTCAGTGAGGGCTTTACCGCACGTAGTAGGCTCAAGCAGTCCAAGGAAATTCTGGACGAAATGAATTTGATTGGGGTTGTGCTAAACCGCTCGACTGAGCGCGACGACGCTGCTTATTATTAACTAATGGCGCTCGTTACTGCGGTCGTCGACGGGCATGTCCATATTCATTCGTGCTATGACGTCGATGCATTTTTTGACAATGCCTATCGTAATCTGCGCGACACCGTAGCTGTCGGGGCGGAGGAATCGCGCGCCAATTTTTTGCTGATGACGGAGTGTGAGGGGGATGATTTTTTTGGCGCCTTGCGTGATATCGCGAGTAGCAACTCTAGTACCGGCCGAATTCAGCTGCGACGCTGGTCGGTCGAGGTTACCGATGAAGCGGAATCGATCGTCGCGAGCAACGAAGGACGGCGATTGTTCATTATTGCCGGCCGTCAAGTTGCTTGCCGCGAAGGTCTCGAAGTGCTTCTACTCGGGACCACCGGAAAATTTCAGGACCGGCGCTCGATCCACGAAGTGCTGGATGAAGCGGTCACCCATGGTGTGCCCCACGTCATTCCATGGGGCGCCGGAAAGTGGTTCTTTCGACGCGGCAAGTTATTGAGCCAATTGCTGCGCGAGCATCGCGCGCCGATGTTTTTTTTGGGCGACGAAGGCGGGCGGCCGGCCTTCTGGCCCTATCCGCGCCATTTCACGGAAGCGGGGCGGCTCGGCGTGCGTGACCTTCCCGGGACGGATCCCCTCCCGTTCGCTCACGACGTCGACAAGGTCGGCCGCGTCGGTTTTTGCGTAAAGATGAATCTTGACGAAAAGCGGCCTGCTCGGAGCTTATTTCAAGTTCTCGGAGACGGGATCACCCCAATCGAGCGCTTTGCCAGGCTGGAGCCTTTCACCAGATTTGTGCGAAATCAGGTCGCGATGCAGCTGCGCAAGAGACAATCATCCTGAATTTGCGGTCATGTGCGGCATAGCGGGAATCGCAACGCAGGACGGATCGCCCGCGCGGGAGCTCGTGAAGGCAATGTGCGATTCGATTCTGCATCGCGGTCCGGACGGCGAGGGAATCTTCGTTGCACCCGGGGTAGGCCTCGGCATGCGACGGCTAGCAATCATTGACCTTAACACGGGCGATCAGCCCGTGATGAACACTTCGGGCACCCTAATAGGGGTTTTTAACGGCGAAATCTATAATTATCGCGAGTTGCGCCAGGACTTAATCGACAAGGGCCACCGCTTTCGAAGCTCCGGGGACAGCGAAGTCATTCCTCATCTGTATGAGGAATACGGCATGGATTTTCTCGCGCGAATGAATGGAATGTTTGCGATCGCCCTTTGGGATTCGTGCGAGCGTCGCCTTCTGTTGACGCGTGATCGTGCCGGCATCAAGCCCCTCTATTATAGTTTGCGCAACGGTACGCTCTTCTTTGGCTCCGAAGTGAAGGCAATTCTGGTTGCCGGCGGCTCCAACCGCGAGATTAATCCGCGCGGCGTCGATCAACTGCTTACCTTCGAGTACACGGCGAGTCCAACGACTTTATTCAAGGATGTCCACAAATTGCCGGCGGGGGGGTGGCTGGTGTGGACCAAAGGGGACCTGCGGCAGGGGCGATTCTGGTCGTTGGCGAAATCCGTCACGATGCTCGATGAGTCGGAGGAGGCCATTGCGGAACGGGTGCGCACAACCGTCACCGCGGCCGTGCGCCGGCAGCTGGTCAGTGATGTGCCTATTGGCGCATTCCTCAGCGGCGGGATCGATTCCTCAATTATGGTGGCGGCCATGAGCGAAGTATCGTCCAGCCCGCCGATGACATTTTCCGTGGGATTTGGCGAAACATCCTATAGCGAGGTCGAGTACGCACGTGTGGTTGCCGCACATTGCGGTACGCAACATCACCAAGAGATATTGAGTCCCAACTATTTGTCTATATTGCCGGAGGTGGTAAGCCAGCTCGATCAACCAATTGTGGATTTTTCCGTGTTTCCAACGCTGTTGGTTTCGCGCATGGCGCGGCGCCGTGTCACGGTCGCCTTGGGCGGGGATGGCGGTGATGAATTGTTTGCGGGTTATGATGCCTACCAGGCGGACCGGTACGCACACGCCGCGCTTGATTGGCTTCCGCGGTCATTACGTCAGGCCTTGGATAAATGTGCTCAATTGACGCCGTTGGGCCGTGACAAACGTGGCGCGGTCAATCAGCTTCGCCGCTTTTTGGAGGGCGCCGCGCTACCTAGTCGGTGGCAACACATGCGGTGGATGGTGTTTTTGTCGGACCGCGAGCGCGCGCAGCTGTACAGTCGCGAATTTCGGGCCGCGGTGGAGGGCCAAACGGGCGAGATTATCAGCGAAATGCTCGATGGCGAGTCAGCATCGAGACTCGACGATCAAATGCGCTGCGACCTGCGCTTTTATCTTCCCGAAGACATCCTGGCGAAAGTAGACATCATGAGTATGGCTTCGTCGCTCGAAGCGCGGGTACCGTATCTCGATAATGAAGTCATTGATCTGGCGCTGACGATTCCAGCACATCTGAAAGTCCGCCATGGAGTGCGAAAATACATTCTGAAGAGGGCTTTCAAGGATCGACTACCGGCATCGATTCTCGGGCGGGGTAAAGAAGGTTTCAGCATGCCCATGAAGAACTGGTTAAACCAAGAATGGAATGGTCTCATGCATGATCTTCTGTGTGCGGACAATCTGCGCGCCGACGGCCTTTTCGATGCAGCGGCAATAGCGCGACTGATGCGCGAGCATGAAGCCCGCGTGCACAATCATAGTCATTTGCTTTGGGGATTGATGGTATTTCAACTTTGGAAGCATCGCTTTCAGAGTTCAACCGTCTAGTTGCCTGCCGGCAATGCGTCGCGATATTTCTGCACTGACGTCCAAGACATACGATCTGATCGTGATCGGCGGCGGAGCCTACGGCGTTTGCGCGGCGAGGGAGGCGGCGCTTCGCGGTCTCCGCGTCGCGTTGATCGAACGCGACGACTTCGGCGAGGCTACCACCGGCAACAGCTTGCATACGATTCACGGCGGATTGCGATACTTGCAGCATCTGGATATTCGCCGCATGCGCGAGTCCATACGCGAGCGCCGAACATGGATGCAACTTGCGCCTGACCTTGTTAAACCCATGCCATTCGTATTGCCAACCTATGGCCATGGCTTTCGCGGACCAGAGGTAATGACCGTGGCGCTTGCCTTGAATGACCTCATATCCGCCGACCGCAATCGTGGGCTATCGTCGGAAGTGCACTTGCCTCGAGGCCGACTTTTGTCGCGACACGCAGCGAGCGCAATGTTTAAGCAGCTTCAGATTGGCGGCTTCAATGGCGCGGCTCTCTGGTACGACGGTTTCAACAGCAGCCCGGAGCGTTTGCTTGTCACGCTTCTCGGCGATGCTCATTCATTGGGTGTCGAGCTGGCGAATTACGTGTCGGCGAATGGTTTTCTGATGCGTAACGGAAGCGTTTGTGGGGTAAAAGCACAGGATGACATCGCGGGCGGCGAGATTGAACTGTATTCACGCTGCGTGTTGAACGCCGCCGGACCTTGGGTCGACTCGATCCTCGCGCAGCTGAGGCCGATGCGCGCCCTTTCAGATAATCCGATGTTTTGCCCGTCGAAGGCGTTCAATCTTGTCGTTCCTCGCATTCCGCTCGAATATGCGGTAGGCATCCCGGTTCCCCGTCGAGGCAGTGACACCGACACGGTATTCGATAAGGGTTCGGTGACATACTTTGTGATTCCATGGGGAGAATTCTCGCTCATTGGAAGTAAACATCTGAGCTTTGATGGCGAGACCGACGCGCTACGGGTGAATCGGTGCGAAATCATCAATTTTCTTGATGAGATCAATCCGGCATTGGGCAATTGGCGAATCGATGAGTCGGACGTTGTCGCCGTCAAATGCGGACTTCTGCCGGAACGAAAGCGTGCGACTGGCAGCGAGGATGTTGTGCTGCAAAAGCACGGCCGGATTGTGGATCATCAAAGCCGCGATGGCATTCCGGGTCTTTTATCGGTAATCGGGGTGAAATGGACCACAGCGCGAATCGTAGCGGAACAGTGCGTCCAGTTGATTTGTGAGAAGCTCGAACACAGACCGACGACCAGTTCAGAGCCGGCTCGTCGGTTGGTCTCGGCCGAAACTCGGAATGCGCCGGCTGCGGGCACGGACCTCGTAGACGATGTCCGGGTTACGGGAGAGGATATCGCGTTTGCAGCCCGCCATGAGATGGCGGTGAATCTGACTGATGCCATATTTCGGCGCACCCTACTCGGTCTTAGCCGCGGGCTGGATGGCCGCGTTATCGCGCAGTGTGCCGAACGGATGCGCGGTGAACTCAAATGGTCGGAAACGGAAACGCGCCGGCAGGTCGATTTAGTCTGGGCAGCGTTTTTTCGTATGAACGCGTGGCGTGCATGATATCGTGCGCGTGATTTCGGACGCGAAAGGAGATACTCATCGATGAAGTCGGGTCCACGTCCTCGAGCGCGCGAACCCGAATGTATCTCCCATCGTATAGACGAGGATGGGCAGAATTAGCAGGTAGCGCATGAGTCTTCGACTGGCGACTTTGGCCGCGTCTTCACTCGTGCGTCGACCAGCGAGATCGCAGCGTAATTGACTCACTGCCTCGCTTGAGCGCATAGGCGGTAAATATAATCAGGAAGAAATCGAGAGGAAGCCGGTATCGCGTGGTCGGCAGGAATACCGCATAGACGGCGGTGAATGTCAGAAAGTAAATAGTGACCGTAGATTGGTAACAGACGCCGGGTCTGTCTGGCCAGTAGAATGATGCCGACGACCGCGAGTAGTAAGACGATGTACGGAAAGTTAGGACCAACGAGCCGTTGGCTACCCATGAGGCTAGCAGGCCTGTCCTGCCCTACGAGGGCCGCTGACAGGCTTTCTTACCCGGAGTTTGCCGCCTTATGCGGCAGGAGCGTCAGACTTGAATGGGGTGCCCCATGGCCCCGGGCCGGCATTGCCGGACGGGATTTTTGAGACACAAATCCGGCGCGTGATCGCTGAACATGCTCTAAGATTCAGATATAAGCCCTCGAGACAGCGCTTCGGGCGCGATTGTCCACACATCCCGGGGATGCGAGGAGTTTCCATAAGCTGGCGAGGCGTCAGTTTGGCGCAGCGCCCACGTATACATGAGTTCGTTGCAAGGACCTCGGAGACGACATGCAAGTACTGGTAACAGGGGCAACGGGCTTTACCGGAGGGCACTTGGCGCGCGAGCTGCAGAAACGCGGCCACCGGGTGCGTGCGCTCGTGCGGGATTTGCGCAAAGGCGCAGCGCTGGCCAACGCCGGCGTCGAACTCGCTGAAGGAGACCTGATAGAGGCAGCGAGCGTGCGTCGCGCCGCTGCAGGCTGCGACGTCGTCTACCACATTGCGGCGCTTTATCGCGAGGCGCGGCATGCGGACGACATGTATCGGAAGGTCAATGTGGAGGGCGCCGAAAACGTCGTCAAGGCCTGTGCCGAGGCAGGGGTCGGCCGGCTCGTGCATTGCAGTACGGTGGGTGTGCACGGGGACGTGCAGGCGCCGGCGGATGAGACTGCGCCGTTTGATCCTCTCGATGTCTACAACAGGACCAAGCTGGAAGGGGAGCGGCTGGTCCGCAGACACATCGACGCCGGCCTGCCCGGGACCATATTTCGCCCGGTAGGCATTTACGGACCGGGCGACACCCGGTTTCTGAAGCTATTCCGGACCATCAGCAAAGGCACGTTTCGCATGATCGGCGATGGCTCGGTTCTCTACCACATGACCTACATCGACGACCTGATCAGTGGAATCATCCTGTGCGGCGAACATCCCGCGGCGCTCGGCCAAACGTACATCCTGTGTGGCCCGTACTACACGACCCTGACCGAGCTGGTTGCAGCCGTTGCGAAGGCGGTCGGCCGCAAGCCGCCGCGTGGCCATATTCCCTTATGGCCGGTCAAGATCGCAGCCCGGGTGTGCGAGTCGATCTGTCGGCCGTTGCGAATCGAACCACCGCTGCACATGCGGCGCCTCGATTTTTTTGTCAAAGATCGCGGCTTCTCGTCCGCGAAGGCGCAGCGCGAGATTGGCTACGAACCGCGGATCGGCCTGGATGAAGGCCTAGCGAAGACTTTCCAATGGTACAAAGCAGCCGGCATGCTCTGATGCGCTGGCTGCCATGGTCACTGTCGACGTTCAAGCTCGTTCGCTTCGTATTGGTCATCACGGCTCTCGTGGTTCTGCTGCTGAAGGTCGGGCGGGCTGATCCTCTGCAGCGGCTAGCCGGCGCGCGCGTCGGGTTCATCGCGATGGCCGTGGTCGTCCAGATCATCGACGGCGTGGTCAGAGCATGGAACTGGCGGCAGTTGATATGCGCGATGCACATTGCACCCAAAGTG
>Ga0209048_10006892_pt1 | contig 10568 bp, 7 predicted proteins | sample FrelakmetCRP12CR_FD_187146 | JGI IMG/M metagenome (GOLD analysis project Ga0209048, IMG submission 187146) | Freshwater lake sediment microbial communities from the University of Notre Dame, USA, for methane emissions studies - CRP12 CR (SPAdes)... | ecosystem: Environmental > Aquatic >... | reverse complement strand
GCGATATTGTCAAGATTCGTTTGGGCATGATCGTTCCCGCCGATGTACGGATGGTCAGCGGTGATTATGCGTCCATCGACCAGTCGGCGCTCACCGGCGAATCACTGCCGGTGTCCAAGAAGGTCGGCGACGCTGCCTATTCGGGCAGTGTAGTCAAGCAAGGCGAGATGGCTTGCGTGGCTATTGGCACCGGCTCCAATACCCTTTTCGGTCGGACCGCCAAGCTGGTGGCCGGCGCAGGATCGGTTAGTCACGCGCAGAAGGCCATGTTCCAGATTGGCAATTTCCTGATTATTGTTGCCGTCGTGCTTGCGCTGATCATGGTCGCCGTTCAAGTTTATCGTGATATTGTCATCGCGGATACTTGGGATATGAATGATGCACTCAGCATTCTGCAGTTCGTACTGGTGCTACTGGTTGCCTCCATTCCAGTGGCAATGCCGACGGTGTTTTCGATGACCATGGCGTTGGGTGCGCTATCCTTATCGAAGGAACAGGCCATTGTTTCCAAGCTCTCGGCGATCGAGGAGATGGCGGGGGTCGATATTCTCTGTTCCGACAAGACCGGAACCTTGACCAAGAATCAGCTCACCCTGGCAGAACCTATCCTGATAGCGGGCAATGACGGACAAGACGGCATTCTGGCCGCAGCGCTCGCCTCCAACATTGAAGATCGGGATGCCATTGATACCGCTGTTATCTCGGCGCTCAAGGATCAAAATGCACTCAATAATTGGAAAAAAGTCAAATTTATACCATTTGATCCGGTTACCAAACGCACGGCGGCAACCGTAACCGACTCGACAGGCAAGGCCTTTGTGGTCACCAAGGGCGCGCCACAGGCGATCGTCGATATTGCCAAGCCTACCGCAGAGGTTGCGCAAAAGGTTAAGGATACGGTTGCCGCACTGGCTGCCAAGGGTTCGCGCGCGCTGGGTGTTGCGCGTTCGGAGGATAACGGAGCGACTTGGTCATTGCTGTGCATTTTACCGATGTTTGATCCGCCGCGTGACGATTCGAAAATGACGATTGATAACGCCCGCGAAAAAGGCGTGCAGGTGAAAATGATTACCGGCGACGACACCGCAATCGCTATCGAAACGGCTCGCCAACTAGGCCTGGGCACTAACATCATTCCAGCGGCGGATGCCTTCCCCAAGGACATGGATCCCAACAATGTGCCGCCGGAAATCGTGGACGTAATTGAACGGGCGGACGGCTTTGCCCGGGTATTCCCGGAACACAAATACGCTATCGTCAAGGCCTTGCAATCGCGCGGGCATCTGGTGGCAATGACCGGCGACGGCGTCAACGACGCGCCGGCACTTAAGCAAGCCGACTGCGGCACCGCCGTTTCCGGGGCCACCGATGCCGCACGCGGCGCCGCAGCGCTGATTCTTACCGCCCCCGGCCTGTCGGTTATCAACAGCGCCATCGACGAAGCCCGGCGTATTTTCGGCCGCATCACCAGCTATACCATTTACCGCGTGGCATTGACCATGGACATCATGTTCCTGGTGGTGCTATCCACTATCTTTCTCGGTTTTACGCCGCTGACGCCTATCATGATCGTCGCCATGTCACTGCTTGATGACGTGCCGATTATGGCCATCGCCTATGACAATACGCCAGTCAGTGAAAAGCCGATTCGTTGGAAAATGCCCCGGCTGTTGGGGGTCTCGGCAGTACTTGGCCTGTTTTCGATTGTCGAGTCGTTTGGTTTACTGTTAATCGGCATGGAGGTGCTGTCAGACCCGCTTGAGCAAGAGTTCTTCGGACTGGCAACACAAACCCAGTTACAAACCCTTATGTTTCTGCAATTAGTTGCTGGTGGTCATTTGCTGTTGTTCGTCACCCGCACTGAGCGCTGGTTCTTCCTGCGCCCATTCCCTGCCGCTCCGCTGTTCTTGGCGATCCTGTTTACCCAAATCCTGGCCATTTTGATGTGCGCCCTGGGTTGGCTGGTCGAGCCCATTTCATGGACGTTGATCGCCTGGATATGGGCTTACAATCTGGCCTGGATGTTCCTGTTGGGCACAGTCCGACTGATTACCGAGCGCTTCGTCGATTTCCGTACTGCACGTCATATAAGGAGTTTGGAAGTGGTGAATCAGTCATTGCAAAAGCACGCTTAAACGGTAGAGAATCTTTCGACGGTCAAGTCGTAAATCGAATTATCTAGTTCCCGCGCTGTAACCTGGGAACTAGAACCTACCCACTCGCTAGGAAGAGTACAGCGTTAAATTTTTTCGTGCTCTTCCTGGCAAATAATAATCTCATGGTCTTTTGCATTTTTTACAAGGACTATTGACTATCTAATAAGCTATTAAAAGGAAACGCAAACATGAATTATCGCAAAAAATTCGTTATAGAACCCGGTGAAAAAGTACACCTGGATAAAATTGATCCTTCCTATACCGGTAAGCACGAGTCCCACGAAGGGGCGATGCCTAAGATACAGGAAAACATTGCCCGCATGGACAAGCTGCAATATCTACTTTATGCCGATGGCAATCAGTCCCTGCTGGTTGTATTGCAGGCATTGGATGCCGCCGGCAAAGATGGCGTGGTGCGGCATGTGTTCAGCGGCATGAATCCACAGGGGACATCCGTATTCGGCTTCAAGCAGCCCAGCAAGGACGAAGCCGCCCACGATTTCCTCTGGCGAGCCCATCAGCGCACACCGGGCAAGGGCGAGGTAGTCATCTTCAACCGTTCGCACTACGAGGATGTGCTGGTTGTCCGTGTCCATAAGCTGGTGGAAAAGCCGGTCTGGTCAAAGCGGTACGACTTGATCAACGATTTCGAGAAAATGCTCACAAGCAACGGCACGCGGATTCTGAAGTTCTTGCTGCACATCAGCCCTGAGGAGCAGTTGGCACGCTTCAAACAGCGGCTTGACGATCCCTCACGAAACTGGAAAATTTCCGATGCCGACTACGCCGAGCGCGAATTATGGCCCAAATATATTGAGGCCTACGAAGATGCCCTGGAACGGACAAGTACCAAGCATGCACCTTGGTACGTTATTCCGGCAAATCACAAGTGGTTTCGCGATCTTGCCATCTCGGAGACTATCGCGGATACATTGGACGAAATGGGCCTTAAGCTGCCGCCAACACATGTGGACATGGAGCAAATCCGTAATAACTATCATGCTGCTGAACAGGAGCAGGAAAAGCAGAACGGCAAAAATAATAAGGAGGGCAAAACTTGAAACTGCTTGCATGCAAGCTTGCGCGAACTGCCGGCCACCAAGGGAGAATTAACCGGAGATGGCGATGCGCCTGAGCTTTTTCGCAGGTCTTCGTCCTTTCAATCGTAGCGGAGCCGTGCGTGATGCGATCGCCGGGGTGACACTGGCATCGATGAATATTCCGCAGGTGCTTGGCTATACCCGTATCGCTGGCACACCTGCCGTAACCGGACTTTACACGGTGCTGCTGCCGCTGCTTATGTTCGCCATCTTCGGCTCCTCTCGGCACTTGGTGGTTGCAGCAGACTCCGCAACAGCGGCTATCTTCTCCAGCGGACTGTCCGGCATAGCACCGCAGGCCAGTGAAAAATACATGGCTTTAGTAGGCATGGTCGCCTTGCTGACAGCAGCGCTCCTGTTGTTAGCGCGAATTTTCAAGCTCGGTTTCCTCGCCGATTTCCTCTCGCGTACCGTGTTGGTTGGGTTTCTGACCGGTGTCGGATTCCAGATCGGCATTGCCATGCTGGGCGAAATGTCCGGCATACCGGTGAAAGCACACAAAACGATCGAACAGCTAAAACAGGTTCTCGAGGGTTTGCAGCAAGTAAATCTCCCCACTCTTGGTCTATCGGCGCTGGTGGTAAGCTGCATCCTCGGCTTTCGCCACTTTTTGCCACGGCTTCCTATACCGCTGTTTGCGGTGCTGGCAGGAATCGGTGCCAGCTATGCTTACGATTTTGCCGGTCACGGTATTGCAGTCATCGGGCCGGTACCCGGGGGACTACCGTCGCTTGCCTTCCCAACTGTGAACAGGGACGAACTGCTGAAACTTGTCCCTATCGCCTTATCCTGCTTCGTGATTATTATCGCCCAAAGCGCAGCAACTTCCCGCGTCTTCGCCGTGCGTCATCACGAACGTGTGGATGAAGATGCCGATATTTTAGGCTTGTCGGCGGCGAATGCAGCCGCCGCATTGTCCGGGGCATTCGTGGTCAACGGTAGCCCCACACAGACTGCGATGGCGGATCTTGCAGGCGCGCGTAGCCAGGTTGCGCAATTGGTGTTCGCCGGCATTGTGTTGCTGGTGCTGCTGTTCTTTACCGGGCCGCTGCAGTACCTGCCCCGCAGCGTGCTCGCTGGCATTGTGTTCACCATTGCTGTAGGGCTTGTCGATCTCCGTAGCCTGCGCGACATCCGTAGCGAAAGCCCCGGCGAATTCTGGCTTGCCATTATTACGGCGACAGTGGTGGCTTTGGTTGGGCTTGACCAGGGAATATTACTGGCAGTTGCGCTGTCGCTGTTAAGACATGTACGCCACAGCTATCGTCCGCATACAATGGTGTTGGCGCCAGATGAGGCAGGCCGATGGTTACCAATGCCAGTGACGCCAGGTCTTGAGACAGCGCCTGGGCTGGTGGTCTACCGGTTCGGCGCGGATTTGTTCTACGCGAATGACAACCGCTTTGCCGATGAAGTGCGGGCGCTGATCGAACATGCTCCGACCCCGGTTCGTTGGTTTGTGGTCGACGCGGGCGCGATGACGGATATTGACTACTCCGCCGCGCGTTCCTTGCGTGATCTGTGCGACGACCTGAAGCACCGCGAGATCAATTTGGTTTTTGGACGTGTCAACGCTTACCTACGAGAGGATATGGATCGACATGGTATTGCTTCTGCAATCGGCGAGAAACTTATTTTCACAACGCTGCACGAGGCGCTCTCTGCGGTGCATGGGGTGCGCATGGATCGCAGGGAAGTAAACGATCAAAGCGCATTATAAATAGTGTCAGTTTCGCCTAATTTATTTATAAGTTTATCTACTTTAAATAAGTGTTATTGGTTTTTTACGGGTTATAGGGTTGCTACCATTAAGGTGTAATTGCCGGATTTGTTGACTTAGAGTGGTGGGTAATCGACTTCATCAGTTGCCCTACATAGTAGGGTTAGGTAAAGCACTACCTTATCAGGCTATAAAGCTTTAAGGTATTTGGGGCAAGGATAAGTAGCAAAGTAAAGGTTTCACACCCTCTGTTATTTCTGTATTTTTACCGCGTTGTTCGATAACCGGAAACTAAGGTGATTTATATTAACCTACCCTAAAGCAAAAAATAAAATTGAAATGGGGTGGGCATAATCAGTCGAGCCTGCCTCCCTTAATTCAGGGGGTGGTTCGAAACGGGCGGGGCTTAACAGGGCTGTCGTAGAAGTGCTTAGTTTCGTGTTTAGCTCAATGATGAATTTAAGTTAAAAGGCAGGTGAAATCGTGGTTAAAAACAGAGCAATGGTGGGTAAAAAATTATATTTACTGGTATTACTTATTGTTACGGGCTGCGCGTCCATTGTTTATAAAACCATTGATTATGAAAGTTTATACGGACCATCTGCACCTAAACAACGGGTGATGACGCCAGAGCAAGCCCTACTTTATCAGCAAGAACACAAAGTATCATTTTATAAAGAGGTTAAACCGATACTGGATTCGCGCTGTGTTTCTTGTCACGGCTGTTATGATGCGCCTTGCCAGTTAAAGCTTGGCTCTATTGAAGGCCTGGACAGAGGCGCAACTAAGCAACTCGTTTATGATTTCGCCCGAGTGCATGCAGCTGATCCTACCCGGCTTTTTATCGATGCCACCGATACAGAGGGCTGGAGAAAAAAAGGTTTTTATCCGGTTTTGAATGAACGCAGGGATTTTGCAGAAGCAAACCTGGATAATTCCATTTTGGCTAAATTAATTGACTTAAAGCGCCTTAATCCGCAACCAACATCAGGAAAGTTGGGTAAGGATTATGATCTGAAGTTTGATCGCACATTGCAATGCGCTACAATAGAAGAGTTCCCGAAATACCAGCATGCCCATCCCCAATGGGGAATGCCCTACGCCATGCCCGGCCTGTCACTGAAAGAAGAAAATACCCTTAAGAAATGGCTGCAAGAGGGTTCGAAAGTTGAACCCCTACCGCCCTTGCCAAGCCAAACAGTTCAGGCTGTTGCAAAATGGGAAAGTTATTTCAATGGTGCCACCCTCAAACAGCAACTGGTATTCCGCTATATTTATGAGCATCTGTTTATCGGCCATATTCATTTCAAGGGCCATCCTGATACTGAGTTCTTTCATGTAGTGCGTTCCAGAACAGCCCCAGGTCAATCCATAGAAGAACTTAAAACGGCATTGCCTTATGATGATCCGGACGGCAAGTTTTATTACCGCCTGCGACCCATCACTGAAACGATTGTCGATAAGACCCATTTCGTCTATGAGTTAAGCGATGAGAAGATGCAGCGCTATGATGAGCTGTTTTTTAAGCCCGATTATCAAGTGATGTCATTGCCTTCCTATCAACCGGAAGTGGCCGCTAATCCGTTTAAAGCCTTTGTTGAACTACCCCTGGAATCCAGACATCAATTTTTGCTGGATGATGCTCAATATTTTGTTTCAGGATTTATAAAAGGGCCTGTGTGCCGTGGGCAAATTGCCTTGGATAGTATCCGAGATCAGTTCTGGGTTGTTTTTATCCGGCCGGGTAGGTTTTACCCCAAGAAAACGGCTGCGTTTCTTGCTAAAAACGCACAACTTCTCGCGTTACCAGGACAGCAAGGCAATCAAATAGGCTTGTTTGCATTTGCCAAATATGATGATTTAGGCAAACAATACCTCAAAGCAAAAAATGCGTATATTGATCAGGTGCTACCCAAAAATAAAGGTTTTAGCCTGAATGATATCTGGGACGGAGAGGGCATTAATCAAAATGCAGCGCTCACGGTGTTTAGACATTTAGCTAGCGCAACGGTCACTCAAGGTTTTATTGGCGATACGCCTTTAACCGGCTGGGTAGTTGATTATCCCACTTTTGAACAACTGCATTATATGTTAGTTGCCGGTTTTAATGTTTATGGGTCGGCGGCATTACAAATTGCCAGTCGAACCTATATGGATTTATTGCGCCAGGATGCAGAAGATAACTTTTTGCGTTTTATGCCGGCTATGCAGCGGCAAACCATCTATAACAACTGGTATCCTGGTTTCGACAGTTTGCGTACGGCTCCGCCACTATTAAGTATTGATCATCCCAGCGAAGTTATCTACCAAACAACGGATTATAAAAAGGAATTTTTTGACCAGCTCAGGCAAAAAATGGGTAAAGCCGCAGGCGCTGTGGATACTATTAACCGGTGTCAGCAGGCTGTGTGTATCAGAGCCGATACTACGCCCGTTCAACAACAGGCCGATAGTGAAATGCGCAAGCTCGCAACATTGAAAGGGCATGATTTAGACGCGTTACCCGATGATATCCTGCTGCGGGTAAAAACAGGTGATCCCGAGGGAGATCTTGTATACACCTTGTTAATCGACAAGGCCTTTAGCAATATATCAACAATGTTGGGGGAAAACTCCCGGCGGGAGCCGGATAACGACAGGATCACTATCTATCCCGGGTTTATCGGCAGCTACCCCAACTTTTACTTTAGTGTAGAGAAAGAACAGCTAGGGGAATTTGTGGATATGATTCGTTTTGCCAGGACTGAACTCGATATAGATCACCTCTACAGTAAATTTGGTATACGCCGGACTAATCCTGAAATCTGGCAAAATGCAGACTGGTTTAACGAACAACATAAAATATACAGAGGCCTGGCGGCGGGATTGTTAGATATGAGCCGGTATGATAACTTGTAATCATGATTACGGGATAAACCGATTTTTATACAATGAGTTGTGAATCCATTTTACGCCCGCTCCTGCTGGACGACTGCATGGCTGTAGGAGGTAGAGCAACGCATGGAGCAGTTGGGGGAGAGGAGAATAAAAGCACACGATATATCCACCTCATCCCATCAGTGTAGCACCCTCGCTACGCTCTCCCTCAAGGGAGAAATAGCAGGCCTTGGCATAGCTGCCTATGCCCTATAATCCACCATACAGCGCTGATTGCAGCATATCTGCGGTCATTGCTCCGCCACTTGTCCTGACATAATCAACAACTACCGGAACAAATTCATCGACCCTATCAGGGGAAAGATTTAACATCTTAAAAGTTGAAGCCAATCCGGCAAGATTACCATATGGATTATTATCACCCAGTGCGGATGATACGCTGCCAGCCAAGCCACCCGATTGTTTGGGTACCGCATTTAACAAGCTATCCATCTCGGGCACCGCCTTGCTTAAATCGGCAAATTGTCCGGTATCCAGCTTCCCTTTGGCGACCTGAAAAAGAGCTCCAGCCCCGCCTTGTGCCTGTTCAGTGGTAATACCCAATTTTTTTACCAGGGTATCGGTCAAACTGCTTTGCCCGTCAATCGATTTTATGTCAGCCACTGCATTGGCTCCCGATTGAACAGCCTGAGTGGTTTGCCTGGAGGAATCCACTGTTTTCTGAACAGCTGTTAGCCCCTTGTCAACCGAGTCCAGACTGAAACCTTCTGCATTCGTAGCGCCTGACAAACCAGTCGCAATAGTCAGCAAGACGGATGTACATTTATAAAGAATTCTTTTATTGTTCACTTTTTTCTCCAGATTTATTAAAACGCAATCATTTCGCCCAATCTCACCATGATCTTGGCGCTAGTTTAATCATTTCGCATAGGCAAACGATAAAGCCGCTTGTTACTTTTTTGGGATCACTTTTTTTCAATATAGCAATTGTAAAGTATCACATAGCCGTAAAGCAGCGTCTAATGTTTAACGCTTTCATCGTCAGTTTTCCAGACCACGCAAAAATAAATAACAATATTCAATGCAGTAATAATTTAACAGGGTAGCTGTCATTGATCTTGATTTAGGATGACGACCAAAAGCGGTCATAGAAAGCTCAATAATTTTTATGTGTTTTTAAGATATTTTGTACTTTATCTATAATCGTGATACGTTCGCTTTCTTCAAAAAAGCTTTTAAATCGAAACCTTAATTTTCTGTTCAAATGTTCCTGCTAGTCTAATAAGAAAAACGAGGTTTTCCTGAAATCGCTCGGCTTGAAGTAAAACGTTTCCAACCTACTTGACCAAATCACGATTTCATATAAGTCCTATCAAGACGACTGAGTAAGCTAGTGATGGTCTTGAAGAACATCATGTCAATACCTTGCTATTTTTAACCCTGCTTAATAAAGAAAACCAAAATGAAAACAATCTATATAACACTATCTATAGCGTCGACACTGTTGTTTTTATCTTCCTGTGCTTCTGTTACTACAATTGACGGAACCTGGACAAATTCCGAAGCCGTTGCTCAAAGATACCATTCTATCGCCGTATTTAGTTTTATATCCAACGATCTTGTAATGCGATCCACTATTGAAAATAGTATTATCAATGACTTAACTAAAAATGGTTTTCATGCCGTTGCTGGTTCTGCTATATTGCCCACAGATTTGATTGATGTAAACAGTGATGGTAAGCAGGATAAAGGTGCGAATGAGATAATAGCCAATAAATTAAAAGCAGCCGGAGTTGATGGGGCTTTAGTTATTGTGCTTAAGGATATCGTAAATTCAAGCAGTTATATTCCTGGTACATCTATCTATAGACCAGCAGTTGGCATGAATGGTTTCAGAGGTTATTACGGAGGTATGTATAACTATATGAACAGCGGCGTATATCAAACACATGGATATTATGTGCAAAATTTAAACTATGAAGTTACGACCAATTTTTATAATGTTGCGAGTGATCAATTACTTTGGTCAGCTCTATCAGGAACAATGAACCCCTCATCTTTAGCCGATTTTTCAGCTTCTTATGGCAGCGCACTGGTCAAATCATTCCTAGAATCTGGAGTAGTCCGTAAATAATCTGTACCTATTCCGCTATTATTGCTCAATGCTTATGCATACCAGTGTAAAAAAGCTTCCATTTTTACACTGTCAGTGTCGGTTTTTCTCGTCAATTAAGGCAGAGAGGAGTTTAAAAACAATAATCAGCCATTTACAAACTTAAGACCGGTAATTCGCCCTCAATCAAAACTGTGGATTGCGGTTCTGGCTATCTAATTGCGGAGCATCGCCGTATAGGGGGTACCGTAAGGATTGCTTCGTAAATGAGTAACAGGCAGCACAAGAAAAGAAAAATCGAAGCATTAAACCTTGTTTTGATTTTCGCAATGAGTTTTCTTGTACATTTTCCCGGTCAAACGGACGATTTTTTGACCGCAAGATAAACGCTCGTTTTTCTTGCGATTGGTATTTAAAAGCCAGTGATACCAAGGGTTTTATGGTGACTTTACTCATTTACGAAGCAATCCTTACGGTACCCCGTATTGACTCTGATGCAAGTCATATTCCCGGCGTAATGCATCCAGTTCTCTCTCGGCATCGTCAGATTCCCGCCAAGGTATACTAAGACCATCTCTATGCAACCGCATGATCACCGTCGC
>Ga0209048_10006891_pt1 | contig 10570 bp, 11 predicted proteins | sample FrelakmetCRP12CR_FD_187146 | JGI IMG/M metagenome (GOLD analysis project Ga0209048, IMG submission 187146) | Freshwater lake sediment microbial communities from the University of Notre Dame, USA, for methane emissions studies - CRP12 CR (SPAdes)... | ecosystem: Environmental > Aquatic >... | reverse complement strand
GGTTCGGTCATGCGCCAGGGGTCTAGCAATTCGTTGAGCCGATTCTCTGGCAGGACTCTTTGCTCTTTGGCCATCTGACGCACGGTCTTGCCTGACTTGTAGGCATCCTTGGCGAGTTTCGCGGCAGCTTCGTAGCCGATCTCCGGAGCCAGGGCGGTGCACATGGCCAGACTTTCCTCGATCAAGCTCCGGCAGCGTTCCTCGTTGGCTCTGATGCCGTCGATACACTTGACCGCTAAATTGGTTGAGGCGGTCGAGAGCAGTTCTATGGATTGTAATACGTTATAGGCCATGACCGGCAACATGACGATCAGTTCGAAGTTAGCCGCCTGCCCTCCCACAGTGACGGTCACATCATTTCCTATCACCTGTGCGCAGACCATCGTCACTGATTCAGCAATCACCGGGTTCACTTTGCCCGGCATTATGGAAGAGCCCGGTTGTGTCTCTGGCAGACTGATCTCTCCGAGCCCACAGCGCGGGCCGGAGCCGAGCCAGCGAATGTCGTTCGCGATCTTCATGAGGCTCACGGCGATGGTCTTCAACTCCCCGCTTGCCTCGACCAAAGAATCCTGAGTGGACTGCGCTTCAAAGTGGTTCTTCGCCTCTTTAAATGCACAGCCGGTCTCTTTCGAAATGATAGCCATCACTTTGGCGGAGAACTTCGGATGGCAATTGAGCCCTGTGCCGACTGCCGTGCCGCCCAGTGCGACTTCCCTGAGAGCGTCCTGTGAGCGTTTGACTCGTTGAATGCCTAATTCAATCTGGCGCGCGTAACCGCCGAATTCCTGACCCAACCGCACAGGCGTCGCATCCTGCAAATGGGTGCGACCGATCTTGACAATCTTATCGAACTCTTTGGCTTTGCGAGCCAGCGCTTTCTGTAAGCAGGTGAGTGCCGGGATGAGCTGCTGTTCCATCATCTCCCCGGCGGCGACGTGAATCGCGGTGGGAATCACGTCGTTGCTGGATTGGCCAAGATTAACGTGATCGTTTGGGTGCACCAGCTTGCTGCCTCGAGCTCCCCCTAACAGCTCGGTGGCACGATTGGAGATCACCTCGTTGGCGTTCATGTTCGTCGAGGTGCCTGAGCCGGTTTGAAAAATGTCCACGGGGAACTCGGCGTCAAGCTTGCCCTCGACCACTTCAGTCGCTGCCTGCTTGATCGCCTCCGCTGGCATCTTGTCGAGGAGGCCGAGTGACTGATTCACCGTCGCGGCAGCACGTTTGATCATCCCCATCGCCCGGATCATGGCGCGGGGGAATCGCAACGAGCTGATCGGGAAGTTCTCAATGGCGCGGGCGGTCTGCACACCATAATATGCCGTGGTTGGTACGGCCAGTTCGCCCATGGTATCGCGTTCAATTCTGGTGGTGGCACGTGATGACTGAGTTGCTGTCGCTGTTTTCTTCATACGTCCTACTCCGGTGTAAGGGTTCTCAAGTGTTGCGGGCGCCATGATAAACTCAGGCCGCCTGCATGCACAAGGGTGTTGGTCCATGGACGGGTCATACATCATTGTTGAAGCATTCGCTGGTGCTAAGGGGGAGGAAACTCCCCGGGCCTTCATGCATGAAGGAAACCGGCTGACAGTGACCGAGATCGTGACTCGTTGGTATACTGAGACCCACTGCTATTTCCGCCTTCATGCTGAAGACGGACATCGCTATGTGCTGCGGTACGATCTGGAGAAACTGTTCTGGGAACTTGTGATGTGCGAAACGACTGACGGTGGGACGTAAGGGCCAATAAGAAGAGGCCCGCCAAAGCGGGCCTCTCTTCAGACCGGATGAGGTAGTTGCCGATTAGCCGACCTTGACTTCAATCGCTTTCGGCTTCGGCTTCTCGGACTTGGGCAGATGGAGATTCAGGACACCATCCTTGAATTCCGCCTTCACCTTCTCCTCATCGACGAGATCGGGCAAAGTAAAGCTCCGAACGAAGCTCCCGTAGGAGCGCTCCACTCGATGGTACTTCTTGCCTTTCTCTTCTTTTTCCTGCTTGCGCTCACCCTGGATCGTGAGGACACCGTCTTCTAGTGTAACCCTCACATCTTCCTTCTTCACATCAGGGATCTCCGCCTTAATCTGGTATTCCCCGTCCGTTTCGCTGACGTCCACGGATGGCACCCAGTCGGCGACGACCATTGTCTCCTTGCCGTTCGTCCGAGGCAAGGCCGGACGGCTAAACATCCGATTCAACCGATCCGACATGTCTTCGAGTTCACGAAACGGATCCCACCGTACGAGTGTCATGCTTGACCTCCTTCTCATTCTTGTTTGCTGTCTTAAAATGTCTCTTCGAGGCGCGCGCCGAATCACCTGTCTGAGAGCAGAGATAATTCTGGCTTCCGCGAAGTCAAGGGGGCGGGGCTACTTGTGGAAGAGGCGATGTACAAGAGAATTTAGCGTTGCTCGATGGGCACGTACGGCCGGCCATGCTCACCGGAATAAATCTGATCCGGACGGAACAGTTTGTTCTCGCGAAGCTGTTCAAGCCAATGAGCCAGCCACCCCGACACCCGAGCCATCGCGAATAACGGTGTGAACAAATCGGTCTCGATGCCCATCTTCTCGTAGATGATCCCAGAGTAGAAGTCCACGTTGGGATAGATCCCCTTCCCCTTCAGCAGCTCTTCTGCGACCCGCTCGACCTCTATGGCGACCTCGTATAAGGGTGAACTGCCACATTCCTTGAAGAGTCGTTCACACAGAGTCTGAAGGATTGTGGCACGGGGGTCTTTGACCTTGTACACCCGGTGACCGAAGCCCATCAGTTTCTGTTTCGCGCGGACCTGCTCTTCGAGGTACGATCGGACCCGCCCTGGCTCACCGATCTCCTTCAACATCTGCACGACTTCTTCGTTGGCCCCACCATGCAGCGGGCCCTTCAGGGCCCCGATTGAGGACGCGACGACCGTATAGGGATCGGCCAGCGTCGAAGCGGTGACCATGCCGGTGAAGGTTGAGGCATTCATCGTGTGCTCGGCATGAAGGACCAGGCAGTCGTCGAAAATATCGCCCCACAAGGGAAGCGGCTGCGTCTCGGTCAGCATGTAGAGGAAGTTTTCTGAAAATCCGAGATCGTCGCGCGGTGGTATGTAATCGTTCCCATTCCGCAGACGAGCCCAGGCTGCGACGATCGTGGGCAATTTGGCAACAAGACGGACGGCAGACCAATAGTTATTTTCGATGTCCTGTACATTCCGGCCAGGATAAAACATCCCCAAGGCGGCGACCGCGGCTTGCAATGCGTCCATGGGATGGCCCTGGTCCGGAAGGCATTTCAGCAAATCGATAATCTTGAACTTGATCCGACGGTGATGGACGATGTCCTCGTTCCATCGCGCGAGCTGCGGTTGACTGGGAAGGTGTCCAAATAGTAACAGATAGGCGGTTTCGAGATAAGACGATCGCAGGCAGAGTTCTTCAATGCGGATGCCGCGATATTCCAGCACGCCGCGGTGCCCGTCCACATCGCTAATCGCGGATTTGGCTGCCGGTACGCCGGCGAGACCCGGCATGAAATCATGTGGCATGATCGTGCTCCTTCACCTGAGTGGCAGGATACATCAAGCGTCGACAAAGTCTATCATGTTCGGAGAGGTAGGATCTTGAAATGGCTCTTATTCGGTTGGCATACTGAATTTGCGTGCTGTTCACGATCGGAGAATGACCTATGTCCCTGCGGGTCATGACCCTCGTCGGATTTCTCGTTCTTGTTCTGGGGCTCATGATATTCTGGCTGGCACCGGCAACAACATCACAACCAAGGTCGGCCAAGCCGATCGGTACGAGTGCCGTGAGCCACGGGGGAAGCTCTTCTACTGGCCAGCCGGAACCCGGTGTTGACCGTACAAATTCCGCAGGTTCAATTGAGGAAGTGAATACGCAAAGGAGGTAAGCGATGGCTTTGCGTCTGTCCCTCCTGGTGATGCTGTTGGGCCTCATCGCGATGGGGACAGCCTTTTTGACCCAGGCCGAGGGCGAGGTTCTTGCCTTTGCTGTCGTGAGGGAGGTGCCAAAAGATAAGGCGCGGGTGTCGGCTAGGGTCTCGGTGAATGACGTAGTTTCAGATATGAAGTTACTCGCGTCGGACACGATCCTGAATAATCTGATTTGGAAAAAGCTCGAAATCTGTCATGCCATGAAGCTTGAAGGATACAAAGTCGCTGAAGGCTTTCAGGTTTTTACGGTGCACGTGATCGACGCCAGCATGCTGCCGATGTCCTTGCAGTCTTTTGCGGGCGATTGCTTGATTAAGAAAGCGATCGAAATCGCGCCGCTGGTCGACTAGTCGGGAGAGGTTAGGCGAGCCGGCATTCCGGACAAGAGGTGGGCTCTTCTGCTGCCTCACATTCTTCCGCGGTCAGGGGGAAGAGCTGTTCGCACTGCCGGCAGGGGCGAATTTCGAAGTAGGCAGTTCCCTTGTCGTCGATGTCGGTGGGCAAGAGCAGCTCCAGCGGGTCATATCCGATCGCGCCGCCGTCGGAGAATTTGACGATGGCTAAGCGGTCGTTAAAGACCTCGAAGGTTCCTTCCTGCCCTTTTCGGGCCAATACATGCCCGAGGACGAACACCGGCTGCCCCTTACGCTTCGTACGGAGGTCTCGTAAGGTGTGTTGTGTGTCCGTAGCGCAAGAAAATTGGCCAGTGGAGCTGGTTCCGAAGATTGGCGTTGGCATAAAGGGCGTTCACGTGAAGAGATCGATGATGATGTATCACACGGGTAAAAATGGCGTCAAGGCAGGCAGGACGCTGAGACAAGGAGTTAGAACATGGCCGAGGTGACGATTTATCAGAAACCAACCTGCAGCACATGCCGTCAGGCGCTGCAGCTGTTAAAAGAGAGCGGCAAACCCTTCACTGCCATTAACTACTATGAGAAGCCCTTCACGAAGGCGCAACTCAAGAACCTCTTGAAGAAGGCGGGGCTCTTGCCGAAAGATATTTTGAGAACCAAAGAGGACATCTACAAGGAGCTCGGATTAGCGAAAAAGAATCTGTCGGATGATGAATGGCTTGAAGCGATGGTGGCCCATCCAGATCTCATTCAGCGTCCGATTGTCGAAAAGGGCGAGAAAGTGATCTTGGCCAGACCGGCGGAATCGGTGAAAGAATTTCTATAGCAGCCTGGCCTACATTCCGTATTCTCCACTCGCGACAATTCTTCCTGATCCGGCATGAGACCGTCGTGCCGGTTCCATTTCCACGAGCCCACGTTTCACAACATTCCCTCCTGTCCCCTTGGCCTCATAGAGGGCACGATAGGCCGATTTGATCACCAGGCTCAGCGTCGCGCTGTCGCCTAGTTTTTCGCCCACGCCGATACTCAGGGTGATCGGAAGTGATCGGTCACGTGATCCGGCCTTCCTGGTTCCTCGCTGGTTTTCCCAGACCCGATCTCGTCCTCGGAGAAAGAGACCGATGGCTTCGATCATTTTCCGGACGGTTTCCAGCGTCACCAAGGTTTCTGTCGCGGATTTTCCAGGGAAAAGTACGGTAAGTTCCTCTCCGGTTGTACGGAAGACCTGCCCCTCAGCACAGGCGGTCTGAACCCTGGGTGCGACCAGTTTCAGAATCTGTTCACTGACAGGTTTTCCGTGGGTATTGGCGTACTGGGACAGCTGGTCGATGCCGATGACTGCGACGGAAAATCTTTTCCCGAGTTGTCTGATCGCTTCGTCATAGGCAAGACGACCGGGAATGCCGGTGAGTTCGTCGCGGTAGGTCCGCTGATAGAAGGATTGAAACAATGTGACGAAGAGAATCAGTCCGGCCGTCATGAAAAAATTCGTCGGTTGCCAGCCGTAGGGGCTCGCATGATAGGCCAGGAAAACGGCAAACAGAGCCCAGATCGTCCCTCCCTCCAGAGGGTCACGATGAAGAGCAAATCGTATGAAGTGCAATAGCAATGCTATGGCGAAGGCAAACAATGCTGGCTGTGGAACGGTCGTCCATTCTGTGTACAGCGGGGGGATGTACTCCCGTGTGAAGGAGGAGGCCAGGTCATGCTGGTCCGGAAGGCATAGCCAGAACAGCAAAAACGGTTGGACCAAGACGAGCAGCACACGCGTCACGCCTCGAAGCAGCGAGAGGGAATCTTCTTTGAGGATGGAAAACGCCAAGAGATTGAGAGGGACGAGAAAGGCGGTCATGGCGACAATCGTCTGGTTTGCGGCCTCCTGATCGGCACCGGTGGTGGGGAATTGGACCAGGGCACGATCGGCGAGTGCCAGCACGAGCAGAGAGAGGATCATGCGGCTGCTGGCAAAGTACGAGCCAAAGATGAGCCCAAAGATGAGGACGATATACGGCATAGCGGCGATCGGCTGGTGCAGCCATAGGGGGTGCCCCTGGGGGCGGAGAAATCCAATCGCTATGAGAAAGATCAGCCCTCCAGGGAAGAGAACAGCGAGGAAGGGTTTCCAGAGCAGATTCAGCATGGCTCGTACCTGTGTATAAAAAAGTGGTGTGGGGCCTCTAACCTCGTGCCAGATCCATACCAGCTGGTCCCTGCATAGGGAGTGAGCTGTAAAAGAGCATCGAAGCAACGATCCTCTAAAATTGGGGCTTTACGGGGGGAAATCCAACGTTCGCAGGTTGCCCAGTGACGGGCCGTGCAGGCGAGAGCTTGGTTCGGGCCGTTTTTGAACAGTTAGATGAGGTTGTCAGTCATGGTAAGTGAGGGAAGGCACGTCAGCTTGACACGTTCGAGGGACGTCCCGGGGTCATCCGCAGGGCACCGGATGTTGGGTCCACGGTGATGGTGACGGCTCCATCCAATACTTGGAGCAGCAGGTCCCCAGCCAGTTGTCGTCGCCAGCCACGGAGGATTGGTACATCGAGGGCTGTCCGATTCTGTTTCGCTTCCACGAGTGTTTGCAGGTCGGAGCTGGTGGCGAGCATGGTGGGAGCAATCCCCTCCTCTGCTGCACGAGCCTTCAGCACGGCCTGCATGAGCTCGACGATGCCGGTCGATTCAGGATCCGGTTTCCGCTCGCGAGGGACCTCCGGCCATGCCGACGGTGGGAGCGCTAGTACCGAGGTGATGGTGGCCAATAGTTGTTCTCCGTGTCGGTCGACCTCGGAGGAATGCACGCCGCGGAGACCACGGAGTTCATGGACTGATTTGGGGGGATGGCGTGCGAGTTGGAGGAGCACCTCATCTCGCATGACGCGTCCGCGAGGAACGTTCCGGCGTCGGGCCTCCGCTTCTCGCCAGGCAGCCAATTCACGAAGCACCGCAGCCCCTTTGGGCTTGAGCGTGTCCCACCCGCGAATTCGTTGGTAGCGCTCCTGTGGCTCTCGGCTTTTTTCTCCCACCGCTGTTTCGAGACGTGCAAATTCCTCTCCGACCCACTCCAACCGGCCGAGTGAGCTCAATCGATCCTGTAAATGCGTATGGATCGACAGGAGGAATTCGACATCTTCCAAGGCGTAAGCAATCTGGTCATCTGAGAGCGGTCGCGCACTCCAGTTGGTAAAGGTATGGGCTTTGGCCAGCTTCGTGCCGTGGAGTCGCTGGACCAAATTCGCATAGGCGACTTGGGCGCCATAGCCGACCATGGCGGCGGCAATCTGGGTATCGAAAAATGGCTTCGGGATCTGCCCGGCATATGTGGCAAAGAGATCAAGATCTTGCCGCCCGGCGTGGACGATTTTCTCAATCTTGGTATCACAGATAAGTTCCCAGAAGGCGTCGAGAGATCCGCTGGCCTGCACGGCGGGAAAGTCGATGACGGCAGCGGCGGTGGCGGTGGCGACTTGGATCAGTTCGAGGCGTGGAACAAAGGTGTCTTCCCCCACGAATTCAGTATCCAGCGCCAGCCGCGGACTTTGCCGCAAGGTCTGGCAGAGGGATTCAAGCGCACGCTGGTCAGTCACATACTGCATCGGTGGATTGGGTGTCACAAATCTCTCATTCGGTTGGGTGGTAAGTGGCGTCTGATGACCGCGGAGGCTCGACATTGCTGAGGCTCAAGTATTCCTTCAGGAACTGGTAGGCCTCCAGCATGCGGCGTAACTCCGGTTCGGCGCTGCGGTCGCCGTTATTAGAATCCGGATGGAGCTGCTTGGCCTTTTGACGAAATGCGGCGGTCACATCGGCGAGCGAGCTGCCGAATTCCATGCCCATCGCCGCATAGGCATCCATGGCGTTGTTAATGCCGCTTGATCCTTGTGACAGGTCACCGCCACCTCCACCGGCGGCTTTCAACATATCGGCGAGGCTGATTTTCTTGCGCCGGCGACGGGGGCGCTCGCGAATCTCGCTGTCGAAATCGTCCCAGCGGTCTTCGACAAACTCGAGACGGGACTCCAGGCGCATCGCACCGGAGAGGTCACGGATCTCCCCAAGCTCCTCTTCAATCTGGACCAGAGACTTGATGATTTCCTCCAGCCCTTCTTCCACACGAAAGAAGCTGTCGACCCGCTCCTGCATCATCGTATCGACGGCGAGCTCCAGGCTTTCTTCGGCCTTCGGGCGCAACGAATCGATCCGTCGTCTCATCCCGTTCTGAAACTTGATGAATTTGCTTTGTGAAAACGCCATGTGAACCGGGCTCTCTCCAGGGGGCGCATTGTAGCACAGCCTGGTCGCATGCCAGAAGGGCAGTAAAAACAACAGAATTTGTGGGTTGAATAGTCAGCGTGACGCGAAGTCGTCGCTAAGTCTGGTACGGCGTCGGGCCACGCCAGTTTCACGTGCGGCTGTCGCCACCGCTTTTGCCACACGCGGAACGACGTCCTTATCAAATACGCTCGGAATGATGTAGTCCTCGCTGAGGGTCGCAGGGGGAATCGTCTCAGCCAGGGCCTTTGCCGCGGCCAGTTTCATGGCTTCGTTGATGTCGCGGGCTTGCACATCGAGCGCACCACGAAAGATGCCGGGAAACGCGAGCGCGTTGTTGATTTGATTTGGATAGTCCGAGCGCCCGGTGGCAAAGATCCGGCAGTGCGAGGCAGCCAGTTCAGGAGGGACTTCGGGGTCGGGGTTGGCCATGGCAAAGACGATGCGATCAGCCGCCATTAGATCCAGGTCTTCCGCCGTGACGATATTGCCGACGGATAATCCGATAAGGACATCAGCCCCCTTCAGGGCCTCCCGAAGTGTGCCTTGGGGATGGTCTTTGGTCATGCAGGCGGCGAGATCCGTCCGGCAGGCCCACAGCTGTTGGCCGTCCCCTCGTAAGACAATACCGTGAGGCTCGCAACCAACTAGGTGAGAGAGGCCAGCGGCCAGCAGCATCCTGCAGCAGGCGGTTCCCGCGGCGCCGAGACCATTGACGACTACGTGGATGTCTTCAATTCGTTTTCCGGTGACGGTGAGCGCATTGGTCAAGGCGGCGAGGATGACCACGGCCGTGCCATGCTGATCGTCATGCATGACCGGAATATCCAGGATGCCTTTCAAGCGGCGTTCGATTTCGAAACAGCGAGGCGAGCTGATATCTTCCAAATTGATGGCGCCGAACCCCGGGGCAATAGCCTGGACTGTGCGAACAATCTCGTCAGGATCCTGCGTGTTGAGACAGATCGGCCATGCGTCGATTCCGGCAAATTCCTTGAACAGCATGGCTTTGCCTTCCATCACAGGTAACGCGGCTTCTGGGCCCAGATTGCCGAGACCCAGCACCGCGGATCCGTCGGTGACTACGGCGACCGTGTTGCTCTTGCTGGTAAAGGCATAAGCTTTGGTTTTGTCCTTCGCGATCGCTTGTGATACGCGACCGACTCCCGGCGTATAGACCATCGACAACACGTTTCTGGTGGAAATGGGGAACTTGCTTTGGACTTGAATCTTTCCGCCGAGATGTAGAAGAAAAATCCGGTCGGAAGCGGAAAGTACTGTTACGTCTGGCAGCGCCCCGATCCGGGCGAGCACCTTCTCTCCATGCGTTTCGTTCTGGACGTCGAAGGTCACGTCTCGCACCATACTGTCGGCCGTTGCAGAGACGATATCCACTGCGCCCAAGTTGGCGCCCTCCTCGGCAAGGACGGCGGCCACCCTTGCGAACATGCCTGGTTTGTTGGCGAGTTCGAGACGAACGGTCAGGCGGTAGTTGGAATAAGGCCCAATGTCAGTCATGCCTGGTCCTCATAATATGAGACTACCACAAGGCAGGTCAGGAGCCAGAGCGGTTTGTGTGTAGTGGTCCGCATGCAGGTAGGTGAGAAGGGAAAATCACCGGTTGACAATAGGGTCCTTTTTCGGTATTTTATCGTCCGTTTGCCCTATTTGAATGGGTAAACTGCATTCTACACTAACATTCAAAGGGGGTAACACATGATGAAGAGCATATTGATGGCAATCATGGCAGTGGTGGTGGCGGTGGCGTTCAGCGCCCCTTCTTTCGCAGAAGAGAAGAAGGATAAGAAAGATGAAAAGAAGGGCACGAAGCTCGTTCAGATGATCAACGCGGGCGAGAAGAAGAAAGACGAGAAGGCCAAGTAAGCGCGACGCACGTCGTTTGTCTGATCCGACAGGCTTAACTTGATCGATTCTGAAGAGGCCTGCGATCTCACGATCGCAGGCCTCTTTCCTTATCCGCTCATAGACCCATTTCCG
>Ga0209048_10006890_pt1 | contig 10570 bp, 10 predicted proteins | sample FrelakmetCRP12CR_FD_187146 | JGI IMG/M metagenome (GOLD analysis project Ga0209048, IMG submission 187146) | Freshwater lake sediment microbial communities from the University of Notre Dame, USA, for methane emissions studies - CRP12 CR (SPAdes)... | ecosystem: Environmental > Aquatic >... | reverse complement strand
CCAAGCCCAAGGTGATGGAGAACGTCATCACCGGCGACAAGGTGGACATCGAGATGTTCCCGTCGCCCTGGTTCTACCCCGACGACGGCGGCCGCTTCTTCTGCACCGCCGGCTTCCTGGTGACCAAGGATCCCGACACCGGCTGGACCAACCTCGGCACCTACCGCGCGCAGGTGCTGGGCAAGGACATCCTCGGCTCGCAGATCATCAAGGGCAAGCACGGCGACATGCACATGAAGAAGTACGCCGAACGCGGCGAGCTGATGCCCGCGGCGTACGTCGTCGGTACCGACCCGGTGCTGTTCCTGGCCGGCTCGACGCTCGTCAGTGCCCAGGTCGACGAGTACGAGGTCGCGGGCTCGCTGCGCGGCAAGCCGGTGCCGGTGTTCAAGTCCGACCTCACCGGCCTGACGCTGCCGGCCAACGCCGAGATCATCGCCGAGGGCTACATCGACCCGAACGAACTGATGGAAGAAGGCCCGTTCGGCGAATACACCGGCTACTACTCGGGCAACAAGGGCAAGGACTACCCGAAGCCGGTGCTGCGCATCAAGCGCATCCTGCATCGCAACAACCCGGTGATGTGGTCGACGACCGTCGGCAAGCCGATCAACGACATCCACATGATCCAGTCGCTCAACCGCACCGCCGCGCTCTGGCACGACCTCGAGACGATGAAGGTTCCCGGTATCCAGAGCGTGTACTTCCCGGCCGAGGCGACGGGCCGCTTCTGGGTCGTGGTGTCGGTCAAGACGATGTACCCCGGCCACTCCAATCACGTCGGCAACGCGGTGATCGGATCGACGACCGGGCACTACGGCGTGAAGGGCGTGATCGTCGTCGACCACGACATCGAGGCCGACGACTGGGACCGCGTCTGGTGGGCACTGGCGACACGGTTCGACCCCAAGCGCTCGGCGCAGATCATCGACCGCGGCCGTTCGACGCCGCTCGACCCCGGCCTGCCGATCGAGGCGCGCGACATCGTCAGCCGCATCATCCTCGACGCCTGCACGCCCTACGAGTGGGCCAACAAGCCGAACGAGATCTTCATGGACCGCACGGTGCTGCAGAAGGTCTCCGACCGCTGGAACGAGTACGGCTTCGCCGGCACCAGCCCGGTGGCCGGGATGATCAACCGGCTGACGCGGCCGGAGACGAAGAAGGCCAAGTAGATCGCACGGCATGGCGATGAACGCGAAGAAGGGCATCGTCATCGTCTGCAACCTCGACACGCGGGGCGAAGACATCGTCTTCGTCAAGCGCCTGATCGAGGACCGCGGGCATGAGGCGATCCTGCTCGACTTCAGCATGGAGGAGCCGCCGCCCTTCCCCGGCGACATCCGCACCGAGGACGTCGCGCTGCGCGGCGGCCTGGCGATCGAGGTCGTGCGCGAGAAGTACCGCAGCGATCGCGACACCGCGACGCAGAACCAGATCGCCGGCGCGTCGGCGATCGTCGGCGACCTGCTCGAGCAGGGCCGCGTTCACGGCATCATCGGCATCGGCGGCGGCACGGCAACGCTGGTCGCGACGTCGATCATGAAGCGGCTGCCGTTCGGGTTCCCGAAGCTGATGGCTTCGCCGATGGCGGCGCACCCGGCCTACATCGACCAGTACGTCGGCACGCGCGACATCACGATGCACCACACCGTGCTCGACATCGTCAAGATGAACCCTCTGCTGAAGGCGCAGATCGTCAACGCGGTCGGCGCGATCTGCGGCATGGTCGAGATGACCCAGGGCACGAACATTGTCTTCGACAAGCCCTGCGTCGCCGTCTCGTCGTTCGGGTTCGGCGAGATGGCGGTGCAGGCCGCGCTCGGCATGCTCGAGGAAGCCGGCTTCACGCCGATCGTCTGCCATGCCCAGGGCAAGGGCGACAAGGCGATGGAAGAGATGATCCGCGACGGCGCCTTCCACGGCGTGCTCGACATCTGCATCGGAGGCGTGATCGAGCACTTGTTCAAGGGCAACCGCGACCCGGGGCCGGACCGGCTGATGGCCGCCGTCGAGACCGGCATTCCGATGGTCCTCGCGCCGTGCGGCCTTGACATCCTCTCGTACGGCGGCCGCGCCGACATGCTCGAGAAGACAAAGGACCGCGTGCAGTACGTGCAGGACGCGCTGCGGGTGCAGGTGCGCACCACCGCCGACGAGTTGCGCGAGGCTGCCGACGTGATTGCCGAGCGGTTGAACCGCGCCAAGGGCGTGTGGACCTTCCTCGTACCGCTCAAGGGCTGGTCGTCTCTCGACCGCGAGGGCCGACCCATCTACGACCCGTCCGCCGACGCCGCTTTCGTCGCCCGGCTGAAGGAACGCCTGGCCGACCCGTCGCACGTGAAGGAGGTCGACCTGCACCTCTACACTCCCGAGTTCGCGCGCGTCGCGGTGGACGAATTCCTGCGCCTCTTCGAGTCAAGCAAGGCGCGCGCGAAGCGCAAGGAGACGCAAACATGATCGTGCGCAACTGGATGCAGGCGAACCCGTTGGTCATCCCAAGCGACACGCTCGTCTCGGAGGCGAATCGCATTCTCAGCGAGAGCAACCTGCATGCGCTGCCGGTGGTGGACGGCGACAGGCTGCGCGGCCTCGTCACGCGCGCCAACCTGCTGCGCATGGGCCACTTCGTCCAGCGCAAGCAGAACACCGACGAGTTCGACTACTTCGTCACCCGGCTCAGGGTGCGCGACGTGATGGTGCGCAAGCCCGCGACGGTGCAGGCGGACGACACGATGCAGGACTGCCTGGCCAGGGGACGGGCGCTCGGCGTCGCGCAGTTTCCGGTGCTCGACGGCGAGCGCGTGATCGGCGTCATCTCGGCCAACGAGATCTTCCAGCTTGCGGCCCATTGCCTGGGGGCATGGGAGGAGCGCAGCGGCCTCACGCTGGCGCCGCTCGTGCTCGGTCCCGGCGTGCTGGGCCGCATCGCCGACGTGGCCGAGGCCGCAGGCGCGGTGCTGCAAGCGCTGTACCCGATCGGACCCCAGAACGGAGACCCGGCGCACGGCCCGGTCGAGAAGAAGGTCGTGATCCGATTCCACGCGCCCGAGGTGGGCGACGTCGTGGCTGCCCTCGAGGCGGCCGGATTCCCGGTGCTCGAATCGAGCGAAATGGCGCGCGCCGCCCTGGCAGCGTGAGCAGCCCGAGGCCGCCTGGATGACCTTGCCCCTGGTGGTGGCGATCACCGGCGCGACCGGCGTGATCTATGGCGTCGAGCTGCTGCGCGTGCTCAAGGCGCTGGGTCAACCGACGCATCTGATCCTGAGCGAATCGGCAGGCCTGAACCTGTCGATCGAGACCGATGTCTCACTCGAAGAGGTGCGCTCTCTTGCCAGCGTCGTCTACAGCAACAAGGACGTCGGCGCGGCCGTCGCGAGCGGTTCGTTCCGCACGCGCGGCATGATCGTCGCGCCCTGCACGATCAAGACGCTGTCGGCGATCGCGAACTCGTTCACCTACAACCTCGTCGTCCGCGCGGCTGACGTGCAACTCAAGGAAGGCCGCAAGCTCGTGCTGATGGTGCGCGAGACGCCGCTGCACAAGGGGCACCTTGACCTGATGTCGCGCGCCGCGGATTGCGGCGCGGTCATCCTGCCGCCGATGCCGGCCTTCTACCACCAGCCCAAGACCATCCTCGACCTCGTGCACCAGAGCCTCGGCAAGGCGCTCGACCAGGTCGGCATCGAGCACCAGCTGTTCAAGCGCTGGACCGGTCACGGTCGCGATGAACAGCCACCCCAGCAAGCGCCGAGCGCTGCGGTCTGACGGTGCCGCGAGACCACCGCCGGCAGCCGACGTGATGCACCGCGAGTCCAACGCCTTCTGGCGCTTTTCGCTGCAAAGCTACCGCCTGCCCAGTGTCGAAGCGGCCTGCCTGGCGCTGCAGGACCGATGGGGAACGGATACCAATCTGCTGCTGTACTGCTGCTGGCTGGGCAGCGCAGGCCGCCCACTCGACAAGCGCAGCCTGCGTCGCGCGATGGCCGCGGTGGCGCGCCTGCAGGCCGATGCGATCCAGCCGTTGCGCGGGGTGCGGCGAGCGCTGAAGCCCATGTCGAAGGGCCTTCCGGCAGGATGGGCCGCCGATCTGCGCAAACGCATCGGCGCCGTCGAACTCGACCTCGAATACCTCGAGCAGTTCGCGCTCTTCCAGCTGGCACAGAGCCTGCCGCCGCTCGCCAGCCGCCAGCCACCGCGCGCTGCGGCACAGGCGAGCATTGCGCGCTACCTGGCTCTGCTGAAGCTCCCCCCTGCGGCCCTGGCGCAGCAACACACCGGGACGATGCTCGACGCCTGCTTCCCACCGACAGCCGCCGGTCGCGAAGCACAGTGACCGGTCAGCCGTCGCTGGCCACGGACGGATTCCGGGCATCTGACCTGGCCGTCATCGCGTCGTATGGTCTCGGGATAGGAACCCCTCGGCCGATCTGGCCGACGCCTCCGCGGTCGAACCGTCGAAGACCAAGCCACAACCTTGAGGCCGATCAACTCGATTACCAGCTCAGGCGCCACTATGCAGGCGATGGCGGTTCCTTGCCCGCCGATCGCGGGAGTCGAAGGCGTTGTGGTCACGACGACAGGTGTTCCGATGATCGAGAAGACAGCCACGGGCGACGGGGGTCGAATCCCGGCACGCATCGTCAAGCCTGAGGCCGGTTTGCGCGTGCGGCCGAACCTGGGCGACTACGACGCGGTCCGCGCCACTTTCAGCTGGGCGCGCGAACGCGAGCGACTCGCCGGCCTGCCCGGCGGCGGATTGAACATCGCCCACGAGGCGGTCGACCGCCACCTGGGCACTGCGCGCGCCGAACGCACTGCAATCCGCTGGATCGGCAAGAGCGGCACGCGGCGCGAGTTCAGCTACCGCACACTCGCGGCGACCACCAGCCGCTTCGCCAACGCTCTGCGCACCCTGGGAGTCGATCCCGGCGAGCGCGTCTTCGTGCTGATGGGCCGCCTGCCCGAGCTGTATGTCGCCGTGCTCGGCGCGCTGAAGGCCGGCTGCGTGGTGACGCCACTGTTCTCGGCCTTCGGCCCGGAGCCCATCGCCACTCGGTGCGAGATAGGCGACGCGCGCGTCCTCGTCACCACGCCCGAGCTGTACCTGCGCAAGATCGCAGGCCTGCGCGAGCGCCTTCCTGGGCTGCGGCATGTGATCCTCGTCGGCGACGGCACGGCCGACGGGCCGGGCGTGCAGCGCTGGAGCACCCTGGTCGACACCGCGTCGCCCATCTTCAGCACCGCGGCGACCGACGCCGACACGGTGGCGCTGCTGCACTTCACCAGCGGCACGACCGGGCGGCCCAAGGGCGCGATCCACGTGCACGGCGCGGTGCTCGCGCACGCGGCGACCGGTCGCTACGCCCTCGACCTGCATGACGACGACGTGTTCTGGTGCACGGCGGACCCCGGCTGGGTCACGGGCACCAGCTACGGCATCATCGCGCCGCTGGTCGCCGGGGTGACCAACGTCGTCGTCGAAGCCGAGTTCGACGCGCCCGCCTGGCACGCCGTGCTGCAGGACGAGCACGTCAGCGTCTGGTACACGGCGCCCACCGCGATCCGCATGATGATGAAGCTCGGCGCCGATGCGGTGAAGGGGCACGACCTGTCGGCGCTGCGCTTCATGGCCAGCGTCGGCGAACCCTTGAACCCCGAGGCCGTGGTCTGGGGTGTCGAGGCTTTCGGCCTGCCCTTCCACGACAACTGGTGGCAGACCGAGACCGGCGGCATCATGATCTCGAACTACGCGGCCATGGACATCAAGCCCGGCTCGATGGGCAAGCCGCTGCCGGGCATCACCGCCGGCATCGTGCGCCGCACCGAAGGGGGCCATGTCGAGCCGGTCACCGAGCCGGGCGTCGACGGCGAGTTGGCGCTGCGCACGCCCTGGCCGTCGATGATGCGCGGCTACCTGGGCGAGGACGAGCGCTACCGCAAGTGCTTCGCCGACGGCTGGTACCTCACGGGCGACCTGGCGCACGTGGACGCCGATGGCTACTTCTGGTTCCTCGGGCGCGCCGACGACGTGATCAAGTCGGCCGGTCACCTGATCGGGCCTTTCGAGGTCGAGAGCGCCCTGCTCGAACACCCGGCGGTTGCCGAGGCCGGCGTCATCGGCGTGCCCGACCCGATGGTGGGCGAGATGGTCAAGGCCTTCGTCGCGCTCAAGCCCGGCTTCGAGCCGAGCGAGGCGCTGAACCGCGAACTGCTGGGCCACGCGCGCAAGCGCCTGGGGGCGGCGGTGGCGCCCAAGGCCATCGCCTTTCGCACCGACCTGCCGAGGACGCGCAGTGGCAAGATCATGCGGCGCCTGCTGAAGGCGCGCGAACTCGGGCTGCCCGAGGGCGACCTGTCGACGCTGGAGAGCGACGAGCGATGAAGATCCACCTCAACCGCGCCCACCTGCACGCGCTGTACCGGCAGATGCTGCGCATCCGCCGCTTCGAGGCCAAGTGCGTGGAGCTCTACCAGGCGCAGAAGATCCGCGGCTTCCTTCACCTGTACGACGGCGAGGAGGCGGTGGCCGTCGGCGTGATGGGCGCACTCGGGCCGCGCGATGCGGTGGTCGCCACCTACCGCGAGCATGGACATGCGCTGGCGCATGGTGTAGCGATGAACGCCATCCTGGCGGAGATGTTCGGCAAGCTCGAAGGCTGCTGCCGCGGCCGCGGCGGCTCGATGCACATCTTCGACCGCGGGCGCCGCTTCTTCGGCGGCAACGCCATCGTCGGGGGTGGGCTGCCGCTGGCGGCCGGCATCGCGCTGGCCGACCAGCGCCTGCGCCCTGGCGCGATCACCGCCTGCTTCTTCGGCGAGGGTGCGGTCGGCGAGGGCGCGTTCCACGAGACCATGAACCTGGCCACGTTGTGGCGTCTGCCGCTGCTGTTCGTCTGCGAGAACAACTTGTACGCGATGGGCGTACCGCTGCAGGACAGCGAGAGCGAGACCGACATCTGGCGCAAGGCGCAGGCCTACCGCATGGCGGCCGAACAAGTGGACGGGATGGACCCGGTGCAGGTCGAGGCGGCTGCGCAGCGGGCGGTCGAGCACGTGCGCGCCGGCAAGGGGCCCTACTTCCTGGAATGCCGCACCTACCGCTTCCGGGCGCACTCGATGTTCGACACCCAGGCCTACCGTACCCGCGACGAGATCGAGGGCTGGAAGCAGCGCGACCCGATCGGGCGGCTGCGTGCGTGGATGGCCGGCAACCACCAGCTCACGGTGGACGAGGCCGCCGCCATCGAGGCCACCGTCGCGGCCGAGATCGAGGCCGCAGTGGCGTTCGCCGAGGCGGGCACGCTCGAAGCTATCGATGACCTCGAACGCTTCGTGCTGATGGACGAAGTGGTGCAGGAGGTGGCGCCATGACGCTGACCTACCGCGAAGCCTGCAAGCAGGCCATCCGCGATGCGCTGCTGGCCGACCCGCGCTGCTTCGTGATGGGCGAGGACGTCGGCAAGTACGGCGGCTGCTATGCGGTGACGAAGGGGCTGCTGGAAGAGTTCGGACCGCAGCGCATCGTCGACACGCCGCTGGCCGAGAACGGCTTCACCGGCCTGGGCATCGGTGCGGCCCTCGCCGGGCTGCGCCCGATCGTCGAGATCATGACCTGCAACTTCAGCCTGCTCGCGCTGGACCAGATCATGAACAACGCGGCCACGCTGCCACACATGACCGGCGGCCAGTTCGCCGTGCCGTTGGTGATCCGCATGGCCACCGGCGGCGGGCGCCAGCTGGCGGCGCAGCACTCGCACAGCCTGGAAGGCTGGTACGCCCACATCCCGGGGCTGAAGGTGCTCGCGCCGGGCACGGTGGAAGACGCGCGCTGGATGCTCGCCGCCGCGCTGGCCGATCCGAATCCGGTGCTGATCTTCGAGCACATCGTGCTCTACAACACCGAAGGCGAGCTCGACCCCGCGGTGACCGCGGTCGACATCCGGCACGCCAAGGTACGCCGACCGGGCGGCGATCTCAGCCTCGTCACCTACGGCAACAGCCTGCCGAAGTGCCTGGCCGCAGCCGAGACGCTGGCGGCCGAGGGCGTGGACGCCGAGGTCATCGACCTGCGCGTGCTGCGCCCGCTGGACATGGCCACGGTGATCGCCTCGGTGGCGCGCACGCGGCGCGTCGTGATCGTCGACGAGGGCTGGAAGAGCGGATCGATCTCGGCCGAGATCGCCGCGCGCCTGGCGGAGGATGCGCTGTACGAGCTGGATGCGCCGGTGCGGCGCGTTTGCAGCCGCGAGGTGCCGGTGCCTTACGCTGCGCACCTGGAAGAGGCCGTGCTGCCGCGCGTCGACGAGATCGTCGCCACCGCGCGCTCGCTGTTGGCGCCGCGCTGAGGGCCGGGCACATGGCCGACTTTACGATGCCGGCGCTCGGCGCCGACATGGAGACTGGCAAGGTCGTCGAATGGCTCGTCGCACCTGGCGCGCGCGTGAAGCCGGGCGACGTGGTTGCGGTGGTCGAGACGCACAAGGGCGCGATCGACGTGGAGTGTTTCCTCGATGGCGTGATCGACGACTTGGCGCCGCTGGGCGAGGACCTGCCCGTCGGCGCGGTGCTGGCACGGGTGCGCGGCGTGGGCGAACCCGCTGCACCGGCACCCGCCGCTGCACCGAAGGCCGCGCCGCCGCTGGCCGCTGCACCCGAACGCGCGCCCGTCACTGCATCGGGGGCTCCGCCGCGGATCAAGGTCAGCCCGGCGGCCCGCCGTCGCGCCCAGGAGCTCGGCCTCGATGCCGAGAGGCTGCAGGGCAGCGGCACAGACGGCGCGGTGACACTGGCCGATGTCGAGCGCCCCGCGCCGAGACCGAGGCAGGCGACCGTGGCCCGGCGCGGTTTCGACCCGGCGCAGATGCGCCGCGCCATCGCCGCAGCCATGGCGCGCTCGAAGCGCGAGATCCCGCACTACTACCTGACGAGCACGATCGACTTCGCAGCCGCCAGCGCCTGGCTGGCGGCCTACAACCGCGAGCGCGACCCCGCCGAACGCCTGCTGCCAGCGCCGCTGCTGCTCAAGGCCGCCGCGAAAGCCCTGACCGAGGTGCCGCAGCTCAACGGCTTCCACGTGAACGGTGTCTACCGCGCCGGCCCCGGCATCCACATCGGCTGGGCGATCGCGCTGCGGGGCGGTGGCCTGATGGCGCCGGCGATCCATGACGCCGACCGGAAGTCGCTGCCCGAGCTGATGCTCGCCTTGCGCGACCTCGTGCAGCGCGCCCGCTCCGGCGGCCTGCGCAGCTCGGAGCTGACCGACCCGACGATCACCGTCACCAGCCTCGGCGAACGGGGTGCCGAGAGCGTGCTCGGCGTCATCTACCCGCCGCAGGTGGCGATCGTCGGTTTCGGCCGCATCGTCGAACGACCGTGGGTCGTCAACGGCCAGGTCGTCGCGCGTCCGCTGGTCACCGCGACGCTGGCTGCCGACCACCGCGCAAGCGACGGCCACCTCGGCGGCCAGTTGCTGGTCGCGATCGACCGCGCCCTGCAGGCGCCCGAAGACTTGTGAGTTCGCCATGAACGAACAACAGATCCGCACCCTGGCCGCCGACGTGCTGGCCGGCATCGCCCCCGAGGCCGACCTCGCGACTATCGGCGACACCGAGGACCTGCGCGAGGCGCTCGACCTGGACTCGATGGACTTCCTGAACTTCGTCATAGGCCTCGGGGAGAAGACTGGCCGCAAGATCCCCGAAGCCGACAATCCGAAGCTGTACACGCTGAAGGGCCTGATCGCCTACCTGGCGCGCTGATGCGCACGCTTCGATGCCCTGGAACCGCGAGCATTTTCCGGTCTCGATGCGCTACCTAGGTCCTGCGCCTGGTGGCCAGTGGCAAGAGCAACCGAGAGATCGCGCAAACGTTGTTCGTCAGCCCGAACACGGTGGCCAATCACGTGCGCAGCATCCTTGGCAATACGGGTTCGGCCAACCGCGCCGAGGCGGTCGCGTTCGCGTTCGGCAACATCCCCGCGTCGACCTAGACCGCTGAAGCGGTGGTGGCGCGCGAAGGGTTCAGGGAGTGTCAGGCAGGCCCCTCCACGGCAACGCGGACGCACACTCGTCGGTGTAATCTGGCGCTGCAACTCGACCGTAGGGCCGGGATTCGAACCGTTGATACAGCAATGCAACGCCTTGGCCATTCCGCAGCACAGGTCCTCCAGCACCCTGGCGCATTCGCCTTGCAGACCCTCAAGGCCTTTCGCGCGAACCAGGGCCTGCTATTGGCTGGGGCGGTAGCGTACTACGCGCTGCTGTCGATCGTGCCATTGCTCATCCTCACTGTCATCGCGCTATCGCAGGTCATCGATCAGCGCGAGTTGCTGCAGACCCTGGGCCGCTACCTCGAGTGGCTGGTGCCAGCGCAGTCCGCTGTCATCGTGGCCGAACTGGCGCATTTCCTGGAGCATCGCGACGTCATAGGCTGGGTATTGCTGGCCACCATGCTTTTCTTCAGTTCACTCGCGTTCACCGTGCTCGAGAACGCGATGTCGGTCATCTTCTTCCACCGCGTGGCGATACGGCGGCGCCACTTCCTCGTCTCGGCCGTGATCCCGTATTGC
>Ga0209048_10006889_pt1 | contig 10571 bp, 8 predicted proteins | sample FrelakmetCRP12CR_FD_187146 | JGI IMG/M metagenome (GOLD analysis project Ga0209048, IMG submission 187146) | Freshwater lake sediment microbial communities from the University of Notre Dame, USA, for methane emissions studies - CRP12 CR (SPAdes)... | ecosystem: Environmental > Aquatic >... | reverse complement strand
GTCAGCGTTGGGAGCTATGTCAAAGATATTCAGAGGTTCACTGACGGGTTCGGATTTCTGATATATGTCCAAGGAAATCGCCTTGCGGTACATTGCGTTCTTGTTCCCAGCTCCGTTCGAGTGGGCGTTCAGTGGAAAGCCTGCCAATCCATTCATCGGGATGTGGTTCTTGTGCATATAGCGGCGGGCGAGTAGTGCAGCCTGAGCAGTGAGTGTCAGCCCGTGGATAGACTCGTAGTCCGCATCAGTCAGCGTGGCGAGTGCAGCTTCCAGATCCGGACCGATACCATCGGTAGATTTTTCCACGCCGACAACTAGCGCCACGTCCACCAGCCCGCTGGAGACGGCCAGATAGCCCTGTCGCAATGCAGCACCGCCGGAAGCGCCTCCGGCCTCGACAGTCTCTGCTTCGATGCCGATCAGACCGGCATAGTCGGCCAGCAGGGCTCCCAAATGCGCTTGACGAGATAGGGTGGCGGACAGCATGTTGCCGACGTAGAGCGCCTGTGGTTTCAGTCCTCCAGAATCTTGAATGGCAGCTTGAATGGCTTGCAATGCCAGGGAGCGTAGTGATATATCCCAATGCTCGCCGACGGAGGTTTGTCCAATTCCAGCTATGATGATATCAGTCATTGATTCTCCAAAGAAGGTGATTAGCTGTAAGGTGATTAGATAATAAGGAGATAAGTGATTATTCTCTTCATTACTACCTTCTCTCTAATTACCTAATTTCTAATCACTTCATGGCAATCTTGCCGCGGAAGCGGGCGTAAGTGGCATAGTCAATCTCAGTGCGGCGGGCAATGTAGTCCTTTGTTTTGAGAGCCTTGTCGCGCCGCCCAGGCAGCTTGTCGGTGACGGTGATGTCGAACGCATCTGACCCTGCACCAGAACCGAAAGAAACCATCAGAATTCGGTCACCGGGTTGGGCCATATCCAGCGTGGCGGTCAGACCGATGATAGCGGCCCCTGCGTATGTGTTGCCAATGACCGGCGACAGGAGTCCGGGTTTGATTTGCTCTGGTGTGAATCCGAGCAACGAAGCGGCACGCTGTGGGAATTTGGCATTTGGCTGGTGGAATATCGCCCAGGTGTAGTCCGAGGGTTTGGTTCCCAATGCATCCATCATGATTTTCCCGGCTTCCGTACTGTGCTTAAAGTAAGCCGGTTCGCCGGTGAAGCGGTTGCCATGCTCGGGGTAGCGCTGGTACTCCCGCCGCCAAAAGTCGGGCGTATCGGTCACATAAGAGTAGGATGCGTTGATGGTTGCCAGACTTTCTTCAGCTGGGCCGATAACAAATGCCGCCCCGCCAGCAGCAGTGGTGTATTCCAATGGATCGCCAGGCTTGCCTTGGGCAGTATCAAGACCAGCGGCCACAGCATAACGCGCCATCCCAGATCCAACCAGCCCCATCGCCATGACCATTGCCTCGGTACCAGCTTTGCAAGCGAACTCCATATCTGCTGCCTGGACGTGAGGTGCGGCCCCAATGGCCTCTGCGACGATCGTCGAGGTGGGTTTGACAGCATATGGGTGAGATTCGGACCCGATCCAGACGGCGCGGATTTCTGCGGGGTCAATCCCAGCACGTTTCAGCGCATTCCGCACTGCTTCGAGTGACATAGTAACCACGTCCTCATCGAGCCCGGGAACAGCTTTTTCCTTGATAGGTAGTCCAGAGATCCGCCCGCCAACCCAGACGCGGGCGACTTCCTTGGCTGGTAAGCGGTAACGCGGTATGTAGGCTCCATAGCCGATAATACCAACGGGTTTTACAGGTTTGAGTAGTGTGTGGGATGGTTGAGGGGTTGTCATGAAATCACCTTTTCTTAATGTAGAGGAAGGGAAGATTCTGGCATATTATTGTCAACGATAATCGAAAGCTGAAAATCTTTAATTTGTAAAAGTCCTTTGCCTTCGCGAACAGCTTCAAACATGATTGGATAACATTGAGGTCCTCTTAATGAACCATTGGATATATAGCCGATAAGCCCCTCAGGAATAGAGTTTAATAAATCCCGAAGAGGATATATTCTATCGTCGAGATAAATCCAAAACCGCGAAGTAATATGGGTAATTAAAGTTTTTCCATTATCTTCAATTGTGATAGATCTTTTGATGAAATCATTAAATTCGTTGGGTGCTGGAGTCGAACAGGGCTCTGACAACGGAGTAAATGTTGGTATTGCGTCAAGGGTTTCATATTCAAGAGTCGACCCTGATACTGCTGTTTCAGAAATCAGTGCCTCGTATGTTTTTTTCGGCGTTTGTGAAGCTATCAATGCAGGTTGTGGAGAATTACAAGCAGATAGCGACAATATAAGAATCAAGAAAAGTATAAAAGGATGTTTCACAACTATTTCATCTCTTTTAATATTTCTTCCGCTTTGTCAATTCTGATCGTTTTCTCAGCCACCATGTGCGCGGCAACTTCGTCTATCTGCATGCCAGTAGCCCCAGCGGCAATTGCCACCTGCCTGGCGTGCAGGGACATGTGTCCGAGTTGGATGCCCTCGGTTGCCAAAGCGCGCAGAGCAGCCAGGTTTTGCGCCAGACCTACCGAGGCGATGATACTTGCCAGTTCTGCGGCGGTTTTGACTCCCATCAATCTCAGCGCAGCCTTGGCTGTTGGGTGAACTTTGGTCGCTCCACCAATAATCCCGACCGTCATAGGCATTTCCAGTTGGCCGGATAGATTTCCGTCCAGGTCCTTGCCCCAGGTGCTCAGACTGGTGTAGCGACCGTCACGGGAAGCGTATGCATGCGCCCCAGCTTCGATAGCACGCCAATCGTTACCAGTAGCGATAACGACTGCATCTACACCGTTCATGATGCCTTTGTTATGCGTTGCAGCGCGGTAGGGATCGGCTGCGGCGAAGGCCCAGGCTTCGATGATCCTGTCCCTGACCTGTTCACCTGTGAATGCGCGGCCGTCTGCACTCGTGAAAGCCAGTTCCTTAAGCAAGACTGTACAACTGGCTTTTACCAGCCTGTGATCTGCCAGGTTGGACAGTATGCGCAGGTGGACACGTCCGCCGGTGATTAGCTCGATGGGCAGGGCTAGTTTTTCGCAGGCAGTGTTGACTGCGTTGGCGCCCATGGCATCTCGCACGTCATAAATCAAATGCACCACCAGGAACGACCCGATGGGGGATTCCTCGATTATTCGGACTTCCAGGTCGCGCGCACCACCCCCAAATTTCTTCAACACCGGATCGATCGAGTTGACCTCGGCGAGCAGTTCGGCTTTGTGTTCATACAATTCCATGCTGGCTTTCATCAAATCTTTGACATCCAGTACCTGAATCTGTCCGATCATTTCCGGTGCGGAAGTGGTGACAGTAAACCCACCTCCAGTGCGCGCCAGTTTAGCCATGAACGAGGCCCCAGCCACCACCGAAGGCTCCTCAATTGCCATTGGGATAAGCACTTCGCGCCCATTGACTACGAAGTTCAACCCGAGGCCGAGCGGAAGGTTGAAAGTTCCGATAGAGTTCTCGACCATGTGATTGGCTTGGTCCGCAGTCAAGCCGGAACTATGGAATGCGGCCAGCTCGTCTAAAGCAAACCCGGTGGATTTAGCCAATTTATCCAGCCGTTCACCAAGCGGTAGATTGTAAAATCCTGCAATTCGAGAGGTGGTCATTTATTCATTTTATCAGGATGGGCTGGCAAAATCTATCAAACTTGTCATTAATCGGATATGTAGAGTAAAATTATCTGTATTGAGGTATCCGAATGCTACTGACGCGTGAAGAGCTGCAAGAAAGACTGATAGCGTTACACCGGGCGAGTCTTGAACTGGTCAAGGTTGTGTCGCTTGAAACTTTATTGGAGCGTATCGCCTCGTTGGCTTGTGAACAAGCCGGGGCAAAGTATGCCGCGTTAGGTGTGCTGGATGATGAGGGGAAACTTAAGCAATTCATCACAGTGGGCATGACAACCGAAGAAATCAAGCAGATCCCTCACCCACCGCGCGGTCTAGGTCTAATTGGCGCGCTGATGCACGGCGATAGCGGTAATGTCCGTATCCCTGAGATTGAAGACGACCCACGCTCGGTCGGTTTTCCGCCTGGGCATGCTGAAATGCACGCGCTGTTAGGTGTGCCCATCCGCATCGGTGGAAGGCAATTGGGCCAGATATATCTGACCGAAAAAATCGGTGATTCCGAATTCAACCCGGATGATGAAAAGATAATTGAAATACTGGCCGCTTATGCAGGCGCCGCCATTGAAAATGCCCGTCTATATGAGCAATTACAGGAACGTGAAGCGACCCTTTCCCGCCGAAATGAACAACTGGCTTTACTCAACCAGATTGGAACGGCACTGGCATCCTCGCTGGAACTCGAACAAATCCTGAATAAAACTCTCGCGCTATTGATGGCTCATTTCAAGGTGGAAGCGGGCGAAATTTTCCTGAAAGAAGAAGATGGCGAGACCCTGCGCTTGGTATTGCACCGTGGCGAGGCTGCCGAAGCCTTCTGGACCCGTAACAGATTCAAGATCGGCGAGGGGATGGTCGGCCAGGCTGCCCAGACGCTTCAACCGGTCATTAGTCATCATCTCGATAAGGATGAACATGGCACTCGCCAGGCAGTAGTGGAGGCCGGGTTCAAACAAATCGCCTGTATACCGCTGACGGCACACGGCGAAGTGGTTGGGGTGTTGACCATCGCCACCCGCAGCCGCAAGACGATCTCCAAGAGCGAACTCCAACTGCTGGTTTCGGTGGCTGCCGGGGCCGGGACTGCTATCGAGAATGCCCGTCTTCATTCCAATGTCCGTCGTCTGGCGGTACTGGAAGAGCGCGAACGTATCGGCATGGACCTGCACGATGGAACCATCCAATCTATCTATGGTGTTGGCCTGGCGCTGGAAAATGCGCGCACTCTGTTACGTGAAAATCCAAAGGTTGCCGAAGACCGCCTGCAGAAGGCGATGGAAGACCTGAACCATACCATACGTGATATTCGCAGTTACATCCTCGACCTGCGCCCACGCCAGTTGCAGGGCGAGAGTCTAATTGAGGGCTTGGGAAGGTTGATTGCGGAATTCCGCCAGAATACCAAGGTGGAGGTCAGCCTGGCCGCGCCAAAGGAATCATTGTCTGATCTACCGCAGATGCACGCAATGTCCCTCTTCCATATATGCCAGGAGGCTCTGGCCAATATTGCAAAACATGCCAAAGCCTCTAATGTCACGATTGATGTGTGGACCACTTCCGACCGCGTTCTGTTAGAAGTATCGGATAATGGGCAAGGCTTTGAACTGGATAAAACCAACAAAACTGTCGGCCACGGCCTGGCCAACATTCAAACTCGCGTGCAAAACGTAGGCGGGGATGTTGATATCACCTCTGCTTCCGGAGAAGGAACGTCCATTCTTGCATGGGTGCCGCGCCTCCCAACCCAGCCTGAAGCCTAAATCCGGGTTTTTTTATCAAACGAAACGCTGGATTGAACGTTTCACGTTTCCCTTACCCGCCTGGAATTTATAACGGAATATTTTAAGGTTAGTCAGAGATTATTCAGTATCCCCATAAGTTCTCCCGAAAGAACCCAAGATATGGCGATAAACGATTTTCCGACGGCGGCTATGGGGGATATCGGATCGCAAAAGTCCAGCCTTCAGAATACATTTTCAAAAAGTTGCTTTAAGGTTGGAGTCACCTTAAAAATTAGAAAGTTTTTAAGCTAGCGTAGGTTTGGCGTATGGAACAAACCAGCAATTTCTGCTAGAATGAACCCGTGAAGGATAGCGGCAACTATCCTCCCCCAAAGAATTAAGTTGGTAAGAACTTAATAATAAGATGGCCTCCCCACTGCGAGAGCAGTGGGCTTCTATCACTGTACCAAAACGCCGAAATAAGCATGGTTGGAGGAAGAAATGGACGCCGAGCAAGCCTGGCAGTCAGCATTGGGGCAACTCCAAATGGAGATGCCAAAGGCATCTTTTGATACCTGGGTGCGCGATACCCAGATTTTTTCTTATGATGACGGGGTATTCACAATTGGCGTGCGCAACGCCTACGCCCGCGATTGGTTGGAAAGCCGCCTTTCCATAATAGTGACGCGTTTGTTGATGGGTATCATGAATCGAACTGTGGATGTTGCTTTTGTGGTCAATGCCGGTGGGAATGGCGAAACGGCCGCAGAACCAGTAGGGGCGGAAGAAATTTCCACTGTTGCGCTGAATTTATCTCAAGGTCCGCGCAGCGTCACTCTCAATCCCCGCTATACTTTTGACAACTTTATTGTCGGTCCGAATAACCGTCTTGCACATGCTGCATCACAGGCTGTCGCTGAGAGTCCGGCCGCAGCTTATAATCCACTGTTCCTCTATGGGGGCGTGGGTTTAGGAAAAACTCATTTATTGCATGCCATTGGGAATTATTGCCAGGAGCATGGTCTGCGTGTACTCTACGTCTCTTCCGAAGAATTTACGAACGATATGATCAATGCTATCCGGTCGCATACCACCCAGGCTTTCCGGGACAAGTATCGCTCAGCGGATGTACTATTGGTAGATGATATTCAGTTCATTGCCGGGAAAGAGTCCACACAGGAAGAATTCTTCCATACCTTCAACACCTTGCATGGACAAAACAAGCAGATTATTGTTTCCTCTGACCGCCCGCCCAAGTCTTTGGTGACGCTGGAAGAACGTTTGCGGTCGCGCTTCGAATGGGGTCTGACCGCCGATATCCAACTTCCTGACCTGGAGACCCGCCTGGCAATCCTGCGCTCGAAGGCCGAACGCCTTGGACATGCTGTACCTGCTGAGATCATGGAGTTGATAGCCCGCCGTGTCCAGTCCAACATTCGCGAATTGGAGGGAGCCCTTAATCGAATAGTAGCTTTTGCTGACCTGAGTGGCATGGCTCTGACCCCTCAACTGGCTGAGGTGGCGCTGGCCGATCTTCTGCCGCAACACGGAGACGTGAAACCCGCGGCTGTTGTCGACATGGTTGCCAAGACCTTCAACCTATCTGTGGACCGTTTACTCAGTCCCGACAGGTCACGGGACGTGGCGCTGCCGCGCCAGATAGCGATGTATTTGATGCGTGAGACCAACATCTCCCTTCCGCAAATCGGACTGGCTCTGGGCGGCCGCGATCATACCACGGTTATGTATGCTTGTGAGAAAGTGGCCGATCTGCTAGAGAGGGATGATAAGGTGCGCCGGCAGGTGGTGCAGATCCGGCAGCAACTGTACGCTTAATGCAATGCCTGTATTTGATTTAAAAATCATCTCGGTGAGTGATCAGCGGGATGATTTTTCTTGGAAGTGAGCGGCGTTATCCTTTCACTAAGGAATAGCGATTTTTTTGCCCTCATTGCAGACTTGTAGAAATGTTGCGTAACCGCTTTCTGTTGGAACTAGACAGGTGACGGTGTAGCCGTCTTCAAAGCGGATAGTAATATCCATTGCGCCAGCCTCAATAGCTGAGACACGAGTAAACAACGTATAGTTCATGCCGAAGTGGTCTTTCAACGCTGGTACTTTCGCAATCGGGAAGCGCACATCGAGAGAAGAATCGGTTGCGACGTTTTGCAGGCTTTTATTCAGGGTACGGATGGCATCTTCAGAGGATATGCCGAAGCGGGAGAACACACCCGGGATTAAGCCGACCAGGAAAACGATGGTTATCAGTTGCACAAATAATTTCCTGCGAACTTCAGGTGCTTCTTGTTGTTGGATATGCAAATGACGGTTGATTGCCACCCTGATCGCCCAAGCCAGCAGGATTCCCGCCCCGACTAGTGGCAGAGCGGTGATAAACGATTGTACCGTCATGGTGGTGCTTCCTCCGCCAATCAGTGAAGCGACCAGGTTTCCTACCAATAAAAGGATAGTCAATACAACCCCACCCCCGACAATTCCCATATACTCTTCGGTGAACCATCCGACGATTGCCCCGGCCAGTGCCATCGCCAAACAAAACTCGACCAAGCGGGATAGAAGGCTGATCCAATCCACCCCAAGATGCAAGTCAGGAAAGAAGATGACGTTAATAAATGAAGACACCCACACAAAGACTGTTGTGGCAATGACACCATACAAAGCACCCGGTACCATCCGCATACCGCGCTCCGCCAGGGTTTCCTGGCGATAGGACTTAATGATAGTACCTGCGATCCGCTTAAACATTCGTAAGTTTGTTTCCTCTTATTGTATATAAGTTAGACCATGGGACCATGATCAATCATCAACAAATTCTCCACCGCTGATTGTCCGGACGAGCACGCGCCGCCTTTCATCGAATTTGAAGACTACTTCAATCTGTTGGAAACAGTGCCCGTTGCCAATCAGCACCTTGCGGCAAGTGTAACTTGGCTTTCCCTTGTCGTCCAGTTCCAAGCTGGGTTCATTATTGACATTAACCTGCCCCTGGATGGTTTCGCCACAACGCTTGAATTTGACGGAAAAAGGATAAAATGATCCGGTGGAATGGGGAGGGGAGAAGAAATTTTTAAAGAAACTCATGGAGGTCTCCAGTTTATGCAAAGTATAGCACCACATTATTCTGCTGTACTCGTTTTCGGGATGGGGATGGTGAAGATGCCGAACCATTGTCTGGCTTTCGCCGGTTCTGCATCTTTGAGCGGTGCATAGCGAACCCCCAACCTGCCCAGCCGATCCAGAAGTTTTTCCAGTCTGCGGCGAAAGTCTTTAAAGTCTTTCTTGTCTTTTTGCGTCCAACCGGTCTCGGCCGCTGCGGTTAGCCGGGGATAAGCTTGATAGTCAAGGCGGGCGCGATTCGGGATCCATTCAGACCAAAGCGGAAATTCCAGACCGAGGATGCTGCTTGCCATGTTTTCGTCAAACTCCACCGGGATTGGTTCGTAGTGGTAAACCCGGCTTAAGGGAATCGTGCTATACCCTTGGTCCAAATACGTGTCGAGGTAAGGTGACATGACAACCGCCCTCTGATCGTACCGGACGGCCTCAAGTAAACGCCTGCGGCCTCCTGCCCAGAACTGCACGACTGCACTCTTGACCAACCCATTCTGGAGAATCTCATTCCACCCCATTGCATGCCGCCCTCTAGAGTCCAGATAAGCAGTAATGCGGTTGGTGAAATAAACCTGAAGTGCGTGTTCATCTTTAAGCCCTTCTTCTCGAATGCGCTGTTGACAGTCGGGGCATTTCTTCCAATGTTTCTTAGGGGCTTCGTCCCCACCAATGTGAATGTAGGGGGAAGGGAAAAGGTCCAAGATCTCGTCGAGGACTTCTTGCAGGAAGGTGAAGACGATCTCCTTCCCGGCACATAAAATATCGGGGAAAATGCCAAAATGTGTTGCAACTTCAAACGGGCCGCCGGTGCAAGACAGTTCGGGGTACGATGCCAGTGCAGCCAGCGAGTGACCAGGCATTTCAATCTCCGGTACAACCGTGATGTGCCGCTCGGTGGCATAAGCTACAATTTCCCGGATATCATCCTGTGTGTAAAAGCCGCCATGTGGAATTCCGTCATGCTGTTTGCTCAGCATATTCTTACTAGTCCCAGCACGCTGTGAACCGACCTCGGTCAGGTTGGGATATTTTTTGATCTCAATCCGCCAGCCTTGGTCCTCGGTGAGATGCAAGTGTAATACGTTCAATTTTTGCAAGGCCATCAGGTCGAGGGTCAACAGCACAGTCTCTTTGTTGTGGAAATGGCGACCTTCGTCGAGCATGAAACCCCGCCAGGCAAAGCGCGGCCTATCTTCAATGAACATGCACGGGATGCGCCATTTTACGTCGGAAACATGGCGGCGTTCTTCGATTTCAACAGGAAGAAGCTGGCGCAGAGTCTGGATGCCGTAAAAGATACCGGTGGTCCAGGGTGCTTCAATGACAATCGCATCGGCACGGACCTCGATTCGGTAACCTTCGCGGCCGAGCCTCACCAGTTTCTGATCCAGATGGAGGCGAATGAAGTTTTTTTCAGTCCGGCTTTCAATCCGGATCAATAGGGGGAATCCGGTGGAAATCGCAAGCAATCCACGCAAATAATCAGCGTTCAAGCGATTGGCGGCATCGGTCAGGATGTTGGTCTCTGGCGTAAGGCTTAATTCTCCGGTCAGGTATTCAATATTTGCAGGAAAGGGAATGATGTCCATTCAACTATTTTACATCGTCTTGCAGGGATTTGTGGTATACTACCGCCGCTTCCAATTCAAGAAGCATATTCTGCCCGGGACGGGCAATAAGCGTCCCTGAGCGGGTTTATTACCCCCGCTAAACTTAAAGGTCCATCAAGTGCAGGACCTAATTCGAAGGAGAAAAATGGCTATTGTATCAATGAAAGCGCTGCTGGAAAGCGGCGTTCATTTCGGCCACCGGACAAATAAGTGGAATCCCGGTATGAAGCCGTATATTTTTACTGAACGCAATGGTATCCATATCATTGACTTACAGCAAACGGTAAAGGCGATTTCCATCGCGTTCAATACGATTCGCGATGCCGTCGCGACTGGCGGTATGGTGATGTTCGTAGGTACCAAGCGCCAGGCGCAAGAGACGGTACACGATGAAGCCATCCGCTGTGGTATGCCTTATGTCACTGAGCGCTGGCTTGGCG
>Ga0209048_10006888_pt1 | contig 10571 bp, 9 predicted proteins | sample FrelakmetCRP12CR_FD_187146 | JGI IMG/M metagenome (GOLD analysis project Ga0209048, IMG submission 187146) | Freshwater lake sediment microbial communities from the University of Notre Dame, USA, for methane emissions studies - CRP12 CR (SPAdes)... | ecosystem: Environmental > Aquatic >... | reverse complement strand
CCTCCCGGGCACCTGACGCTCGTCGCCGAGAGACAGCCGGCGGAGCCTGAACCTTCTGAGCCTGCCGGGCAGACAAACCAGACCGCTACCGAGGAAAAGCCAGCGGCTCCCGAATCGGATGAGTCCAAGACGGCCGCGTTGGCAAAGGCGGCGCAGAATCCCGTGGCCAACCTCATCAGTGTTCCTCTACAAAACAACACCGCTTTTGCCATCGGCCCTTATAACCGGACCCAGAACGTTCTGAACATCCAGCCGGTGATCCCGGTCAAGTTGACCGAAAACTGGAATGTGATTATGCGGATCATCCAGCCGATCGTGTGGCAGCCGTACCCCAACCAGAACACCGGGGGCGAGTACGGACTGGGAGACATGAATCCGACCTTCTTCCTTTCTCCCTCGAAACCCCACAAATTAATCTGGGGTGTTGGCCCGACCTTTGTTATACCCACCGCTACGAACGACATCCTGGGACAGGGCAAGTTCAGCATGGGGCCCGGCGTTGTCCTGCTGAGCACTCCGGGGCATTGGGTCATCGGGACACTGATTAACAACGTGTGGTCGGTGGCCGGCTCGGGGAGCCGCCCGCCTGTCAATCAAATGCTGCTGCAATGGTTCGTTAACTACAACATGAAGAAGGGTTGGTATCTGGCAACCTCGCCGATCATAACCGCCAACTGGCGGGCGAGCAGCGGCAATCAGTGGGTGGTCCCGATGGGTGGTGGTGTCGGGCGCATCATGAAGCTGGGATTCCAGCCGGTCAACATTTTGGCTCAGCTTTACGGCAATACGGTGCATCCAGCTGGCGCTTCGTCCTGGGGAATGCGGCTGCAAATTCAATTCCTGTTTCCTAAGTTCACCAAACAGCAGGAGAAAGAAATGATGGAACAGAAGCTGAAGCAACTGGAGCAGGAGCAGCAACAGGCGCCGCCGAAGAAGTGATGCTTGACGGTCCTTACTTGGTCTCGAACAAGCTGAGGTGTACTCCGCGCGTTACACTGAACGCGGATTCATAGGGGAGCCGAACGCATGTTGTTGAACCGCCCAATCTATTTCTTCTTTCTTTCGCTAATTGTCCTCTGGGTCGCGGCGCAGATAGGCGGCTTCCTGCGCAAGTGGCGTCCATTGCGAGAAGACGAGCGCGACGATTTTGGCGTGGTGCAGGCCGCCACCCTCACGCTGCTGGGCCTCATCATTGGATTCACCTTCTCGATGGCCATCAGCCGCTACGACCTGCGCAAGAACTACGAGGAAGCCGAGGCCAACGCAATTGGCACGGAGTATGTCCGGGCCGGTCTGCTGCCGGCGGCGGATGCCGCGAAGGTACGCGCCCAACTGGTGCAGTATCTCGATCTGCGCGTGGCGTTCTATCGCACTCGCGACGATGTCGAGCTGCGGCAGATCGATGCCGATACCGCGCGACTGCAGGCGGAGATGTGGTCGGCGGTACAGGCCCCGGCCCTGGCGCAGCCCACACCCTTGATGGCGCTCACGGCGGCCGGCATGAACGACGTGTTGAATTCGCAGGGCTACACCCAGGCGGCATGGTGGAACCGCATCCCCTGGTCGGCGTGGGCCTTGATGATGGGGATCGCCATCTGCTGCAACCTGTTGGTCGGCTACGGCGCGCATGGCGCCAAGCTCAGCACCGGCCTGCTTTTCGTCCTGCCGCTGGTTGCCTCCATCGCGTTCATGCTGATCGCGGACATTGACAGCCCGCGCAGGGGGCTCATCCACGTGACCCCGCAGAATCTGGTGGCGCTGTCCCAGTCCTTACAGAAGTGACCGCCGCCTCGGGTGCGGTGCAATAAGTTGATGGACAGCCGTGACCGCATTGAGTAATTTGTAATGCACATCAGCTAAAGATCTCTGGATCAGGTCCAAGCCAAGGAAAGGCACTATGGCGATCGCGAAGTTGGAAGCACTCCCGAAGTTCGATTTAGGCAGCACGATGGTGCCGTGGGAAGAACGGCGGGCCAACGGCAAAGAGTTGCGCAAGGCGATTCCCCGCGAGTCTCATGCGGAGTGGAAGCCGGGGAAGAACCGGCCCGACCCCCTGAAACTGCTGGCCAAGAGCAACCAGGGGAGGCACGCGCAATTCATCCCGCTGCGCATGGGGCGCATGGCCGCTTCGCCATTTGCATTTCTGCGCGGCGCGGCGTGCGTGATGGCGAGCGACCTCTCCACGCTGCCCCTCAGCGGAATTCCGGTGGTGATGGACGGCGATGCCCACCTTAACAATTTCGGAATGTATGGCACGCCGCAACGCGAGGTGGTGTTCGATCTCAACGACTTCGACGAGGCCATCATCGGCCCGTGGGAATGGGACCTGAAGCGGCTGGTGGCCAGCGTGAACGTGGCCGGCCGGCAGAACGGCCTGAACCGTCGCGAGCGGGCCGCGGGCGTGATGCGCGCGGTGACGGGATATCGCTTTAACGTCGCCCGGCTGCAGAGTATGGGCGTGCTGGACGTCTGGTATCTGCATAGCTATCCCGGGCGCTTGAATCCCATCGTCAAGGTGGACCCGAAGTCGCGCGCGGTCTTCGACAAGACCATGGCGAAAGCCCTGCGTACCGACAACAAGACCTTGCTGCCGAAGGTGGCCGACCGGTCCGCCAAGGGGACATGGAGCTTCCGCGACGATCCGCCGGTGCTGACGCGGGTGAGCGGTGAATCCAGGGCGAAAGCCATCGACGCGCTGAACCGCTATGCGCTCACCCTGAGCCCGGAGCGCCGCATGATGCTGGGCCGCTACCACGTTGCCGATGTCGCCCATCGGGTGGTCGGTATCGGTTCGGTGGGAACGCGCGCCTACCTGGTGCTGCTGTTCGGCATCGGCGATGACGACCCCTTGTTCCTGCAGGTGAAGGAATCGGTGGCCCCGGCCCACGGGCCGTACCTTCCGCCGCTTCGCGAAGAGTACAGCCACAATGGCAAGCGCGTGGTCATAGGGCAGCGCGCGCTGCAGGCGTCGTCCGACCCCATGCTGGGCTATACCGAGATCGACGGTCGGGATTACATGGTGCGGCAGATGAAAAATCTGAAGGCATCCATTCCGGTGGAGTTCCTGACCGGCGCGTCTTTCAACTTCTACGCGTGGGCGTGCGGCGCCATCCTGGCGCGCGCTCATGCGCGGACGGGAGACCCGGCACGCATCGCCGGCTACTGCGGCAACTCGAAGGTGCTGGATGAGGCCCTGGCCGAGTGGGCCGAAAGCTACGGTGACCAGACCGAGCGGGACCACGAGACCCTGGTCGCAGCCATCAAGCGCGGCGAGATTAAGGCCCACACCGAAGGTGACGACGCAAGTTGATGGGTTGATCCTGCGGAAAGACAGAGGCGGAGCTGCGGCTCCGCCTTTTTTCTTGTGATGCCGGGATGCTCTCTTAGTAATCCAACTCGGCAGGGCGTCCGGTCAGGCGCTCAATGCGCTTGGCAATCGGCGGGTGGGTCGAGAACAGGTTGGCGAAGCTCACGCCGCCCAGCATCGGCGCCACGATAAACAGGTGCGCGTTCGATGGCGAAGCCTGCATCGGGATGCGCTTGGAGTAGGCGTCCAGCTTTTTCAGCGCGCTGGCCAGCGCATACGGATTGCCGGTGAGTTGCGCGCCGGTGGCGTCGGCCTGGTACTCCCGGGAACGCGAAACGGCGAGCTGAATCAGCGTGGCCGCAATGGGCGCGAGAATTAGCATCAGCAGTGCCATCAAGCCGCCACCGCCGCGGTCGCGATCATCGCGTCCTCCGCCCATGCCGCCGAAGAGCGAAGCCCAATACCCCATGCGCGCCAGCATGGTGATGGCGCCCGCCAGCGTGGCGGCGATCGAGCTGATCAGGATGTCGCGATTGCGCACGTGTCCCAGCTCGTGGGCCAGCACGCCTTCGAGCTCTTCATCATTTAGCAGGTTCAGGATGCCTTCGGTAACAGCGACGGAGGCATGCTGCGGATTGCGGCCGGTGGCAAAGGCGTTAGGGGATTCGTTCGGGATGACGTAGATCTTGGGCATGGGGATGCCCATCTTCTGGGTCAGCCGTTCGACCACCTGGTAGGCCCGCGGCAATTGCTCGCGCGTGACCGGCTGGGCGCGATACATGGCCAGCGCAATCTTGTCGCTGAAGAAATACGAAACGAAATTCATGACCACGGCGAGGCCAAGAGCGAGCATCATACCGCGCTGGCCTCCGAAGATCTGCCCCATAAACAGGAGAAACAAGGTCAGTGCGGTAAGCAGTAAAGCGGTCTTAAAGGTGTTTCCCATATCTGCTCAGTAGATGATAAACAGGGGCAATGGTTGCGGGAAAACAGTTGTCCGTAGCCAGTTGTCAGTTGTCAGCAACGGCCGATGGCTCCAAAGTGACTGTCCTTCATCGAATTGCCACGGGTGCCGGCCCTTCTTTGGCAACTGGCTACTGGGTACTGGCAACTGCTTCCCGACAACTGTACTATTCCGTCATGTCCAAGCTTCCCATTCTGCAGTACAAGCCGAAACATGAGGAGCTGATCCTGGTGGCGTTCCGCCTGGATCCCCGGCACGACGGTCCCCAGTTCTACACGCTGCTGGCGGTCGGCGGCGACAACGAACGTCCGCCCGTGGCGGAAGGGCGCATCGTGTTCTTCACCCGGCCGGAACTGGCAGCCAAGGCGCAGGCTCTGGATGACAGCCTGTCGGGGTTTGGCGCGCCGCCGAGAGATGTTGAGACGTTCTGCGACGTGGCGGAAGCGTTTTACAGGATCAACTCGCAGAACGCGGACCCGGATGGTGTCATCCTCGACTGCCTGCTGATGTTTGATGACCTGGTTCGGGCCACGAGGCTGCACATGCCCGACCGCTACCAGGGGATCCTGACAGAATTAGCGGCGCGTTTAACCGAAGGCACGCCGCTGCAAAAGATCTTCAGCAGCCCCTCGCTGCGCGAGCACGTGGAAGACGCGCTGCTTTGGTGCGTGGGGGCCATAACGGTGAAGGCGCGGATCCTAAACGAGTGAGCAGCACGACCGCAGTAGCGGCGTCAGACGGCGGCTTAGCCCCGAAAGGGCCGGTTCGCACGCGCACGGATGTTCTGTCTTACGCTGTGCTCCTCGGAACTGCCTCAGGGTTGGAACCGGCTCACGTTGCAGCCGCTAACTGTTGACGTAGAGAAGTGTTCGCGAAAATAGCAAAGAAAGATTCCAATCAACACCGGCACGAATCCATTGAACAAGCGGGCCTCGTTCAGCTGGCCGTAGATAAAGTAGACGAGGTACTGCATTGGCAGCAGGATGGCGGCACGCTTGAGGAAGGGATCGGCACTGCCCAAGGCTGCAGCGCCAAAGAGGTACCACGGAAGCACAGAGAGTTCCCCGAGAACCAGTGTCTGTTTTAGCTCGGCAACTTGCCGCATGTTCCACCACACCTTAACCTCTTGGGATAGTGGAATTGGAATCGCTGCATTAAGAACAAATCGAACCAAGAGATACACCATCGACGTGATCCCCGCTATCCAGAGCACGGTGGAGCGTTTTTCGCGGCCCCAAAGCACCGCAACCGCGGTTGGAACAAGAAGGAGGATATTTGGGTGATTTAGGATGGCGACGGAGAATGTAATGCCGAACAGCCAATACTGTTTTCTGTAAAGAAAAAAGAAACATAATGTGTAGAAGATCACCACGCCCGTGTCGTGGGCATTGAAATATCCGAGCGTAGGCAGCAAGAACACCGCCAGGAGAATCTGGCCAAGAAACTTCTGCTTTCTACCTACGAACAGGGCCGACCACTCGCCCACCACATAGACCATGACCACAATCGCGATACCCTGTACGGCCAGGAATGCCTGGACATAGCTCAGCCGCGGAAGGAGATGCTTCAACAGCATCGCAGGCCATACGAGCAGCAGCCGGTGTCCAAAGACGGGCACCGAGCTTGGATTCGTCATCATGGTTTGGATGGAGTACGAGGGCAAAACCCAACCGTGCGTCACCATACAATCGAACAGGATCCAAGACACACCCCCAAACGTGGCTAAGGAAAGAATGTGTGCTTTCACAGCCGGTTTCTGGAGTCTGCTGCGGAAATTTGCCAACAGGAAAGAACCCGCAATCAAGAGGGTGAGCAGGCCAAGCCAAATCGCGACCACTCTTGGGATCCAACCTTCGGGAGAGGCGCCGAAGGCTCTTTCAGCAAGATCGAATCCCGGCAGCAATCTCGCCCACTTGGTCGCCGGAAGGTTCCATCCCCAGAGAAAGAAGGCCGCCCAAAGCCCTAGTAGGAGCGCGGCTGCGGTCAAGACTAACCGAGAAAGACGCGGTTTAGCCATGATTTCCCTTTTGCCGTTTGTGGGACAATTGGGCAACAAACCCATGTCCATGCCTGCAGTAAGTTTAATCCTTTCTTGCTCTACTGGACGCGTTCAGGGGTTCCCGCCACCGGCCCTTGGGATTACTCCAACCCAAATCACCTCACTGGGATCGCTTGAAGCTCTATGCCATCTTGGGGGACGTGCCGCCGTCGGCATGCCATTTCGCGACGATGCCAGCGGCTATTCGGACGTGAAGTAGTCCACCGTCACCGGGTTCTCGAACAGTGAATAGTCGCGTGTGACAACGGTGATGCCGCTGTCGGTGACGTGATACTTCTCCCGGTCCGCCTTGGTGTCGTAGCCGATGACGGTCCCCTCGGGAACGTGAACGTCGCGGTCGATGATGGCCTGCCGGATGCGGCAGTTCCGGCCGACAGTCGCGTGGGAAAACAAGATGCTGGAGTCAATCTCGGAGTAGGAATTCACGCGCACATCCGGCGAGAGCACACTCTTGCGAACCGAACTGCCGGAGATGATGCAGCCCATGGAGACAATCGAGTCGTGCGCCTGACCCATGCGTCCCGGGTCGTTAAACACAAACTTGGCCGGCGGATACTGCCGCATGTGGGTGCGAATGGGCCACGCGGAGTCATACAGATTGAAGACCGGCGCCACCGAGACCAGGTCCATATTGGCTTCGTAAAAGGCTTCCAGCGTTCCCACGTCGCGCCAGTAGAGCGCTTCCTTGCGGTTCTCGTCGATGAAGTTGAACGAGTACACCTTGTAGTCGTCCACCATGCGGGGCAGGATGTTGTGCCCGAAGTCGTGGCGCGAGGTCGGATCCTCGGCATCCTTCAGCAGCACCGGGATCAGCACGTCGGTATTGAACAGGTAAATACCCATCGAGGCCGACACCATGTGCGAGTTGTAGGGCGAACGCAGATCAGTCTGCTCGGGTTTTTCCTGGAAGCCGACTACCCGTCCGGTGCTGTCTATCTCCACTACTCCGAAGTTCTTGGTTTCCGTGGGTTCGACCAGGATGGTAGCGAGGGTGACGTCCGCGCCCGAGTCCTTGTGCTGGCGCAGCATCAGGTCGTAATTCATCTTGTAGATGTGGTCGCCCGACAGGATGAGCACGTAGCGCGGCTGCTCGGAGCCGATGGAGTAGATGTTCTGGTACACCGCGTCGGCAGTGCCCATGTACCAATTCTCGCTGACGCGCTTCATGGGCGGCAGGATCTCGATGAACTCGCCCAATTCACGGCCAACAATATTGCCCCAGCCCTCGCGGATATGGCGATTCAGCGACAGCGCCTTGTATTGCGTCAGGATATAAATCTTGCGGAGATCGGAATTAATGCAGTTGGACAGAGTGATGTCGATGATGCGGTAAATGCCGCCGAAGGTGACGGCCGGCTTGGCGCGGTCGCGGGTCAGCGGATACAGTCGTTCGCCCGCTCCTCCAGCCAGCAAGACTCCGAGGGTTTCTCTCATCCCGTTGAAGTTCCTGGTGCGAATCCCCCGATGGGGTGCTTGAATGCTCGCTTACAGGAAGGCTGACCGCGCCTTGGTGGCGCATGCCGACCCACTGGCGAAGTCGAATGTTAGCACATCCGGCGCGCCGTCCCCGATGCCGAGTACGACTGTCCTCAGTCCTCGTCCACCTGTATGCGCAAGGACTTGAGAAACTTTACATCCTGCGAGGTCACCTTCAGCGCGCCGGTGGATTGTTGCAGACCCACGACCCGCTTCTGGCTCACCCCGTCCGCGTCCCGTTCATTGAAACCAATGGTCGCTTCCAGCACCAGGAAAACGTCGTAGCCGCTGGACCTGATACGGGAGATCACTTCTGCGATCTCGTCGGAATCGGAGAGCGAGGTATTAATGGCCTCGCCCAGTTCTTTCATCATGTTTTTCAGTTGTTGATCCACAAATCACACCTGGTCCGCTTGCGCAAACGGGAGACTTGCTTTCAGCCAGGAGCAAGGTCTGCCTGCTTCCGCCAGCTTAGTTGGTTTCGATGCGGCGCCGCGGCCAAAGTTTGGTAACCGTCTTCGCGACTTTGTGGCACATGATTACTGACTATATGCGAAATCTCGCACTGGTAGAATGAAAATTGTCGCCGATAGCGTTTTTCCAGAGGTAGATCGTGACATCCCGTAACCTCGGTACCCAGGGGCGTGCTCTTTTCCGGGTCGCCGGACGAAAGGGCGGAGAAAATCGCTGGGTGCGGGCCTTCTACCGGGCCGGCACGGTCACCTTCAACAGCGTAAGACATGTGCTGCGCGCTCTGTGGCTGGAGGTCACGGGCCTGCTGTTTCTGGCGCTGGCGGTGGTCGGCGGCGGAGCCGCCGTCCGGCAGTATCACCGCTACTTGGCGGGGACCTCTGGCCTGGGTAGGTTCCTGCTGGCGGCGAGTTTTGCCCTGGTTTTCGCCTATTTCGGCATTAGTTCGTTCTGGAGATCGCGCCGGCGAGACCAGTAGCTGTGGGGCGGAATGACGTCCAAGCCGGGTAGGCCGGGTAATTGTGACGTATGTCCTAGCCGCCTCCCCCGCAACCGCCTGATAGTTGAATCATCTCCTTTACTGAGGGCCGACTCTTATGGCCGAAAGCAAACCGAAAGCCGCCGTCGCAACCAAGCTGACCGACGAGCAGCAAACCTCTTCTCACCTCAATATTCATCCCCTTTATACCCCCGCTGACCTGGAAGGCTGGGACTACGACCGTGACCTGAACTATCCCGGAGAGTTCCCTTACACCCGCGGCGTGCAGGCCACCATGTATCGCGGGCGCCTGTGGACCATGCGGCAGTACGCCGGCATGGGCGACGCCGAGGAGTCCAACCGCCGCTACAAATACCTGCTGAGCAACGGCACGACCGGCCTGAGCGTGGCCTTCGATTTGCCGACGCAGATCGGCATGGACTCCGACAGCCCGATGGCGCTGGGCGAGGTGGGCAAAGTCGGCGTGGCGATCGATTCCATCGAGGACATGATGCGGCTGTTCGACGGCATCAACCTGGAGAAAATCTCCACCTCGATGACCATCAACGCCACCGCGTCCATCCTGCTGGCGCTGTACATCGTGACCGCGCGGCGCACCGGACGCGACGTGCGCAAGCTGTCCGGCACCATACAGAACGACGTGCTGAAGGAGTACATCGCGCGCGGGACGTACATCTATCCGCCGGCGCAGGCGATGCGCATCATCACCGACATCTTCTCGTACGCCAACGACAACGTGCCCGAGTGGAACACCATCTCCATCTCCGGCTACCACATGCGCGAGGCGGGTTCGACCGCCGTGCAGGAAGTGGCATTCACCTTGTCGAACGGCATGACCTACGTGCAGGCCGCCATCGACGCCGGGCTCGACGTGGACAAGTTCGCGCCGCGGCTGTCGTTCTTCTTCAACGCGCATAGTAATTTTCTGGAGGAGGTGGCGAAGTTCCGCGCCGCACGGCGGATGTGGGCGCGGATCATGCGCGATCACTTCAAGGCAAAGAACCCCAAGTCGTGGATGCTGCGCTTCCACACGCAGACCGCGGGTTCGACCCTCACCGCGCAACAGCCGGAGAACAACATCGTCCGCACGGCGTTGCAGGCCATGGCCGCCGTGCTTGGCGGAACGCAGTCGCTGCACACCAACTCCTTCGATGAGGCGCTGGCGCTGCCCACCGAGCAATCGGCACGAATCGCGCTGCGCACCCAGCAGGTGGTCGCTTATGAATCGGGCGCAGCGCAGACCATCGATCCCCTGGCCGGCTCGTACTATGTGGAGTCGCTGACCAACCAGATCGAGGCCGGCGCGCGCGAATACCTGGACAAGATCACTGCGATGGGCGGAACATTGAAGGCCATCGAGCGCGGCTTCATCCAGCAGGAAATCCAGAACGCCGCCTACGAGTATCAGCGCGCGGTGGACCACAAGGAAGCCATCGTGGTCGGAGTGAATGCCTTCGCGCTGGACCACGAGAAGGCCGTCCCGCTGCAACACATTGACGAGACGCTGGAGCGCAAGCAGGTGGAACGGGTGCGGGCGTTTCGCGCCCAGCGCGACCAGGCCAAGTGGCAGGCCGCTCTAAAGGCGGTGGAAGACACCGCACGCGGCACTAGCAACCTGATGCCGGTGATTGTCGAGGCCATCGAAGCGCACGCCACTGTCGGCGAAATCTCCGACGCAATGCGCCGCGTGTATGGCGAGTACCACGAGACGGTGGTCATCTGAAATGTCGAAGCCCGCTCTAAGAACTATGGAGAGTGGTTACGGCACGGCTGAAGCCGTGCCCCCTCAAGACCC
>Ga0209048_10006887_pt1 | contig 10572 bp, 12 predicted proteins | sample FrelakmetCRP12CR_FD_187146 | JGI IMG/M metagenome (GOLD analysis project Ga0209048, IMG submission 187146) | Freshwater lake sediment microbial communities from the University of Notre Dame, USA, for methane emissions studies - CRP12 CR (SPAdes)... | ecosystem: Environmental > Aquatic >... | reverse complement strand
CGCCGATCGGTGGCAGCCCCAGATGCTCACGCGATTGAAAACCAGCCGGAATGTGGTGCCAGCAGCTCTCGTCGTGGCAGACAACCGCATCACCGCGCGGATGGGTGAACTTCTGTCCGCCGTCCGCTTCGGTTCCCGCATGGCGATACCCAAAGCGTGCCAGCGTGGCCGCGTGCGTGCCGTAGCGCCATGTGCCGCTGGTTGTCCGGTACCCGTGGCCGCCGCGGCTGCCGGGATTTGCCACCGCTGCCTTGCTGATATACCCGCGTTGATCGACGTTGAGCATCACCTTCTCCTCTTGGCGTCCTCCGCTACCGCCCGCACGCGCTGTGCCCGGTTGCGGTGGCCCAGCATGTAGAGCCACCGGGCTTCCGGGTCGGGATCGCCGCCGCCCGGTTCGAGCCGCTCTTTGTTGATGGCTGCCGTCAGCTTGTCGTGGGCGTCCGCCGCATGCTCACCGATCTGATCGTCGGCGGCGTCGGTGTGGCGCAACTCCGTCTCAACGTCTGCCAGGAGCGCCGCGGTGCGCGGTAACCCCTCAGCCTTGGTGGCGCAGCTTGGAATGGTGGCCTCTCCCACGCTGAGGTGACGCGCGGGAGAGGACAGATTGCAATTGCAGCCTCTCACCTCTCGCGCCACCGAGACTGAGGCCTTACGCCACGCGCGATCTTTCTCTTGTGTCGTTTTGCGGCCATCGAGCACCGCCACGCGGTGCCCGGCCTTCTGCAGCGCGTCATCCAACGCGTCGACGGCGGCGTAATTGCCGGCAAAGATGACGACCGGCTTCTCTTTCGTCGGATGATCCTTGAGGAAGTCGAGCACCGATCGGACCTTCGCGTTCTTTGCTTCTTCTTCTCCAAGGTGTGTGGGTGAATCTCGGGCCTGCGGGCGGGTCGCACGGATCTTCAGAGGCTTGCAGGCGCGCGTCATGCAGCTTGACGGGCACAGAGTCTGCAGCAGGCGCCCACCTACCGCCAGGGGCTGCACCTTGGGCGTTGCCCCTAGCTCAGCTTGGCGGCCAGGAAGCCCTTGATGGTGCGCTGTTGATTGCTCAGGTCGACCTCGGTGCCGGCGATCTTTGCCTTGCCGTACATTCTGAAGTCCGGAAAGAACTTCAGCGGCTCGTCGGTGTGGCCGGCGAAGTTGCGCCCGACGCTGCCGGTCGTCGGATCTCAGCTGGCCGCGCCGCTCTGCAGCGCCTGCGCGAAGGCGGCGGCACCGTCCTCCCACGGGGGCAGCAGGATGGCGGGATCCTGCACCGTGGTGAGCACCGAGTAGCGCGGGCGCTCGGCGGGGCGGGGGAACTCGGCGGTCGAGACCGGCTGCACCGGGGTCGTGATGCCGAGATGGCGATACAGCGCGCGCGTCAGCTCGAACCAACTGGTACCGCCCTTGCCTGCGACGTGGTAGGTACCGTACGCCTCCGTCTCGATCAGCCGCGCGAGGCCATCGGCGAGATGCGGCACGTAAGTCGGCGAGCCGTACTGATCGCTCACCACTCTGACTTCAGGACGATCAGCCAGCCCGCACATCGTCTTCGCGAAGTTGCGCCCGACCGTGGAGAACAGCCAGGCCGTGCGCACGACGTAGTGGCGGTGGTTGAGCGCGCGCACCGCCTCCTCGCCCGCCAGCTTGCTGCGGCCGTATGCTGAGCGCGGGTTGGTTGCATCGAACTCGTTGTACGGTCGCTTGCCGGTGCCGTCGAAAACGTAATCGGTGGAAACGTGCAGCAGCGGAATGCCATGCGCCGCCGTCGCCACCGCCAGGTTGCGCGGCCCGAGGGCGTTGCCGGCGTACGCGTCCTCCGGGCGCGTTTCGGCGCCATCGACGTCGTTGAACGCCGCCGCGTTGATCACCAGGTTGGGGCGGTGTGCATCGATCGCTTCGCGTACCGCGCCGAGACGAGTGATCTCGAGCTGGCCGTGACCAAGCGCCACCACCGCATGCGCTCGCAGGCTGGCCTGGAGCGCCGTCCCAAGTTGACCGGCCGCGCCGGTCAACAGGATTCTCACCGCCCCTCCTCCGTGTAGCGCGGTAATTGCTCCATCAGTTCCGCAATCGGCCGGGCACTGCGATCCTTGTCGGAGAGCACGGGATCCTGCGCCGGCCACGCGATGCCGATCGCCGGGTCGTTCCACAGAATGCGCAGCTCATCCGCCGGGTCGTAGAAGTCAGTGCACTTGTACTCGAACTCGGCGACTTCGCTGGTGACGACGAAGCCGTGCGCAAACCCCGGCGGCACGTAGCACTGGCGGAAGTTGTCGGCAGAGAGTGTCACGCCGAACCATTTCAAGAACGTGGGCGCCCCGCGGCGGATGTCGACGGCCACGTCGAACACCTCGCCCAAGAGCACGCGCACCAGCTTCCCTTGCGGCTGCCGGCGCTGCGCGTGCATGCCGCGCAGGGTGCCGCGCGTCGAACGCGAATGGTTGTCCTGCACGAAGGTCGGCGTGATCCCGGCGTCGCGGTACTTCTTCGCGTGGTAGGTTTCAAAGAAGAAGCCGCGTGGGTCGCGGAAGACGTCGGGCTCAACGACGATGACGCCGGGGAGTGGTGTTGCGAGGAACTTCATTGCATATGCGGTTTACGCAGGCGGCTGATCGAGCATGCTCAGCAGGTACTGGCCGTAGCCGCTCTTCTCCATCACTGTCGCGATGCGCCGCACGTCCTGCGCACTGATGTAGCCCATGCGGTAAGCAATCTCTTCGACGCAGGCCACTTTGAGCCCCTGGCGTTCCTCGATCGCCTGAATGAAGTTGGACGCCTGCAGCAGCGCCTCGTGCGTGCCTGTATCCAACCAGGCGATCCCGCGCCCCATGCGTTCCACATGCAGCGCGGCCTCATGCAGGTACACGAGATTCACGTCAGTGATCTCTAGCTCGCCACGCGCCGACGGCTTGAGGCGGGAGGCGATGTCGACGACGCGATTATCGTAGAAGTAGAGGCCGGTCACCGCGTAGTGCGAACGCGGCTGCTTCGGTTTCTCCTCCAGACTCACGGCGCGGCCCGCTGCATCGAACTCGACGACACCGTAGCGTTCAGGGTCGCGCACCCAGTAGCCGAACACCGTCGCCCCGTTGGTGCGCGCCGCGGCGCGGTTGAGGTAGTCGACGAAGCCGTGTCCGTAGAAAATGTTGTCACCGAGGGCGAGCGCCACACTAGACGAACCGATGAACTCGCCGCCGATGAGAAACGCCTGCGCGATGCCGTCGGGGCTCGGCTGCTCGGCATATGCGATGCGCAGGCCGAGCTCATCGCCAGTCCCCAAGAGGCGTTTGAAGCTGTCTTGCTCGTACGGTGTGGTGATCACCAGCACGTCGCGGATGCCGGCGAGCATGAGCGACGACAGCGGGTAGTAGATCATCGGCTTGTCGTAAATCGGGGCCAGCTGCTTGCTGACGGCGCGCGTCAGCGGGTAGAGCCGCGTGCCGGAGCCGCCAGCGAGAATGATGCCTTTCATTTCACAGCCGCAGGGTCCGTCGCCAAGCCGAGCCGCTCGCGCCCGTAGCGGCCCGCCTGCACCGCGGCGCACCAATCGCGGTGTTCCAGATACCAGCGCACGGTGCGCTGGATACCGGCGGCGAAGCCATGCTGCGGCTGCCAGCCGAGCTCGGTGCGGATCTTGGTGGCGTCGATGGCATAGCGGCGGTCATGTCCTGGACGATCGGTGACGAAGGTCTTCAACGCTGCATAGCTGCCGACACCCTTTGCGGCAAGCGCCGGGTTGCTCGCCGCCGGCAGCAGCTCTTCCAGAACCGCGCACAAGCGATCGACCAGCTCCAGGTTCGTGCGCTCGTTGAGGCCGCCAATGTTGTACTTCTCGCCCACGCGGCCGCGCTGCAACACGAGCAGGATACCGTCACAGTGGTCCTCGACGAAGAGCCAATCGCGGATGTTGCCCCCGTCGCCATAGATCGGCAGCGGCTTGCCCTCGATGGCGTTGAGCAATGTCAGCGGGATCAGTTTCTCGGGGAATTGATACGGCCCGTAGTTGTTCGAACAGTTGGTGATCAGCAGCGGTAGGCCGTACGTCTCATGGTAGGCGCGGACGAAATGGTCCGCCGCCGCCTTCGACGCGGCGTAGGGGGAGTTCGGGGCGTACGGCGTCGTCTCCGAGAACAGTCCGGCGGCGCCGAGCGTGCCGTACACCTCGTCCGTCGACACGTGCAAAAAACGAAAGCGTGCGCGGGACGCCGTATCCAGCTCAGCGCAGTAGCGGCGTGCGCCGTCGAGCAACTCGAAAGTGCCGACGACGTTGGTGTCGACGAAGTCGCGCGGCCGGTCGATCGATCGATCGACGTGCGACTCGGCGGCAAAGTTCACCACCCAGGTCGGGCGGTAGTCGGCGTACAAAGCCTGCACCGCTGCTTGGTCGGCGATGTCCCCTTTGACGAACACGAAGCGCGGATCGTGCGCTACCTCATCGAGGCTCGCGAGATTGCCAGCGTAGGTAAGCTTGTCGAAGACGACGACCCGCTGGTCGGTGCGGGCCAAGGCCAGGCGGACGAAATTCGACCCGATGAAGCCGGCTCCACCAGTGACTATCATCGTTTCCATGACTCTGTTGCTCCGCACGTCCCGTTCTAGCCCATCACTCGGTTCTCAGCAGCCGCTCCAACAGGACATCACGGAGATCGCGGCGGCCGTCAAGGACCGCCATGACATAGACCGTCGCCACCTCGATCCGAAAAACGATTCTGTATGGTCGCACGACAAGTTCCCGCCAGGTACGGATCCCGAAGTAGGCAAGCTCGGGAACGACGCGGCCTCGTTGCGGCATCCGCGCCAACGAGTCGGTTGTTGCCTTCAGTTTGGCAATGACCTGATGGGCGTCCACTGGAGAGTCGGCCGCAACGTAAGTAGCAATCTCCTCTAGATCCACGGCTGCAGCTGCGCTCCAGCGCAGGCGCAACCGGGGTTTAGGCACCGCGCGTGGCCGACTTGATCGCCGCCGCGGCCCGCGCGAAGGCGCTCTCCTGCGCAACGGTTCGGCCGGCGGCGACGTCGTGCTCCGCATGCGCCAGTATCTTCAGCAGCGCCATTGCCGCCTGCCACCGGTCGTACAGCTCCACATCCATCACCACCACTTTGGCCTTACCGTTCTGTGTAATCATTACTGTCCGGCCTTCTTCGGAGACCTCACGGACCAAGTCCGCGGTCCGGTTCTTGAGGTAGGTAATCGGCTTGACGTCCTGCTTCAGATCCATCCGGCTCTCTCCTCTCGGCAGGACCGAATCTAGGCCGTAATTCCAACATGCGCAAGCGGCTCACCGGGAACCGTAGAGGTGATACAGCATCACGTAGACCACCACACCGGTAACGGACACATACAGCCAGATCGGGAACGTCCAGCGCGCCAGGCGGCGGTGGCGGTCGAACTGGCCGCGCAAGGCGCGGGTGAGCGTAACCACGGCGAGCGGTGGTACCAGTGCAGCCAGAATGGTGTGCGTGATGAGAATAGTGAAGTACACGCCCCGGATTAGCCCGGTGCCAAGGAAGTGCACCGAGCCGACTTGCACATGGTAGGTAACATAGGAAACGAGAAAGACGATGGAGACACCGAACGCAGCGAGCATACACACCCGGTGGGCGCTGATCGCACGGCGCCGGATGAATCGGTAGCCGAGGACCAGGAGCACCGCGCTGGTGGCGTTCAGCGCCGCGTTAACAGTGGGAAGGTCGTGGACGGACATCGGTTGGAAACCTGAACCGCAAGGCGTAATCGGAGGCGGTCGATCCCTTCTTGCGTTGAGCGTTCTACGATCTCCTTTCCTTCCCGAGCGCAGCGACATCTTGCAGGAGCTTCTGCACGGACTCCGGCTCCGTGCCGTGGTAGTAGCCACGGATCTGCAAGTTGCGATCGATGAGCACGAAGCGATCGCTGTGCGTGATCAGCCCTTCACCGCCGGTGTTCTCGCCCTTCGGGCGATCGGCAACGGCCAGGTGAAAGCCCTCGCCAATGAGAGTGTACAGGGCATCACGCTGGCCGGTCACGAACAGCCAGCGACCTTGCTCGGCGGCGAAACGCTCGGCGTAGGCGCGCAGCACCTCGGGCGTGTCGTTCGCCGGGTCGACGCTGAACGAGACCAATCGTACAGCGTCGGGGCCCTGCGGAGGCAGGACGTGCTGCAGCTTCGACATCTGCGCGCTCAGCACAGGACACACGCCAGGGCAGTGCGTGAAGATGAAGTCGGCGATCCACACGCCCCCCGCGAGCTGCGCCTGCGACAGCGGCTGACCGCTGCTGTCGATCAGGGAAAACGCTGGTACCTGACCGAGCACCGGCAGGTCGGCGTCCGGAGCCACCAGACCATGCCGGACGATCAACCATGTGGCAGCACCGATCAGCAGCGCAGCGGAGACGATCAGCGCCGTCCGCACAAGAACTCGCATGTTCGTTCAGTAACGGCGAGCGGTCCATCACAAAGATGCCGGCCGCAGGCCCTAGAACGGCACCTTGTCCAATGCCATTAGGAGCAACGTCGCCGGGAGATACAGGAGCGAGGCAAACATCAACTGCCGCGCCGCCGTGACCGTACGCGACACTGCGAAGGCGATGCCGTAACCGAGAAAGAGCCCGCCGAAGATCAACGCCGCAACGAAATACACGGGTCCCGCCAAGCCCACGAGCGTTGGCAGCAGTCCGACCACGAGCAGGGCCAGGCAGTTGGCAACAATCTGTCGACCCGTGCTCTTGGCGTCCGGTTCGACGACGGGGAGCAAGCGGATGCCTGCGCGGGCATAATCATCACGGTACAGCCGCGCGATTGCCAGCGAGTGCGGCAACTGCCACAGGAAAAGAATCGCGAACAGGATCCACGCTTCGATGCCAAAGGCACCACGGGCCGCCGTCCAGCCGGTCAACGGCGGCAGGGCGCCGGGGACAGCGCCGATGATGCTGCAGAGCGGCGTGCGACGTTTGAGCGGCGTGTAGAAGAACAGATAACTGAGCGTGGTCGCGGCGGTCACACCGGCGCTCAGCGCATTGACCGCCAAGGCCAAGTACACCAACCCCGCCAGGGTCATCGTCACACCGAAGGCGAGCGCTTCGTTCGGCTGCAGTCGGCCGTCTGGCAACGGGCGCTGTCGCGTACGCTGCATCTTCGCATCCACGTCGCGTTCCATGTACTGATTCAACGCCAGCGTCCCAGCCGCGGCCAATGCCGTCCCGATCAACGTCGGCAGCAGGTGCAGGTAATCGGGCAGCCCCCGGCTACCGAGGTAGAAGCCAACGAAGGTGGTGAGTAGCACCATGACCACGACGCGCGGTTTGCCCAACTCGGCAAACGCCATGATGCGCCGCGCCAGCGTGAGGTCCGCGTCGAGGACGCCCGACCCATCGATCACGCGAGCACCTCATGGCCGCGGTCGGCAGGCAGCGGCCCGGTAAAGTGACGCGCTGCCGCATCCGCCGGCGCGGTTGCGACGCGACCAACCGCAGCGAGCCGGACGATGCGCAGGGCCAGGACGGTCGCGGTCCCCAACACGGCGGTTCCGGTGATGCGATGCGTCGCCTGGAAAGCCAGGCCGAGTGCCGGGGTCATTGCTTCGTTCACCGACGTGAAGCGCCACAGGAAGACACCCAAGCCGAGACTGAGCTGTGTCACCAGTAACGCCAACAACAGCAGTGCCGGGCGCCGCAATGTGGCGCGCTCGGCGTGTCCGCCCAGGACGCGGATCGCCAGCAAGCCCACAGCCCCCACCACGAGCACCGCGAACAGCAGGTGCGCATCGAGCCGCATCCCGGTATGCGTGAGCAGTGCGCCGGCGACGATCTGCAGGTAGACGAGCGCAACCGTCGTCAGCGCGATCTTCCGCAGCCGCATGGCGTCGCTCAGTCGCGGCGCCTCCGCCGCCTGCTCCCAGAAGCGCGAGGTCATCACGGCAAGGCTCACCAGCAGAGCGAAGAATGCCTGCGCCAAACAGGCGTGGAAGATCGCCATTGGCTGATTCAGCAACACTACACGCAAGCCGCCGAGGACACCTTGAATGATCACAGCAACAACCGCCACAACCCCCAGCCACCGCGGCAGCGGGCGCGGCTGACTGAGCCATAACGACAGCGCCAAGGCCAGCGTCAACATCCCGACCGTACTGCCGATGAGCCGGTGACTGTGTTCGTAGAAGATGCCGCCAACCATCTTCGACCACGGGTAGAGAAACATGTTGTAGCCGAAGCTAGTGGGCCAATCGGGCACGGCCAATGCCGAGCCGGTGTTGGTGACCAGACCACCGACGAAGATGAGCAGCACCGTGGTCGCCGCCGTCACAGCCGCCAGCCGATGCGGCCAGCGGCTGGCGGCTGTGATGGCGGTCGTCGTCGAATCAGCCCGTGTTGCCATGCGTTGATGGGTGTCGCAGCACGTACCTACTTTGCCGCCAGCTCGAAGTTCGCCTTCGCCTCACCACCCGCCGGCACCGTCACCTTCTGCGTCTTCTCCCCCAGCTTGCCGTGCCACACCTTCACCTCGTACTCACCGGCCGGCACGTCCGTCAGCTTGAAGTTTCCGTCGGCGTCCGTCTTCACAAAGTACGGGTTGTCTTGCGATACGAACCATCCCTGCATCCAGCCGTGGGCGTCGCAGGTCACCTTGATGACCTCGGGCTCGGCGAACTTCTCTTCGATCGTCTTCTTGAACTTGGGCTGGGCGCGGTTGATGGGTGGGTTCTTGGTGCTGTAGGTGTGGATGTTGTGCAGGATACCGTCGTCGTTGTTGATCTTCACGGTGCTGCCCGCCGGGAACAGCAACACGTGCGGGACGTACTTGCACCCCTGCTGATCGAGCGTCGCTTCCGCCGGCCCAAAGGCCTTGCCCTTGGTGATGGTAACGATCGACACCACGGCGTTCTGTAACCCACCGCCGCTACTCACCAGGAGTTCCTCGTCGACGAGCGGGTGCTGGCCGCACACTTCCTTGTCCTTGGTGACTTCGAGCGGCTTCGGTGCTGGTGGCGCCCCTTGGAACTTGACCTGGCCGGATATCGACCCGCCGTTGGCCACGGCACCGCCTTCATACGCGTAGGCTGCCACGCCCCAACTCAACACGGTCGCTATCATCAACATGGTGCGGATAGTGGTCCGATGCATCTCGCTCCTCCTTATCTGCAGGCTCACGTTATGGGCGCCCGGGATCGAGCGCCTGTAGCGCAAGCGGTTATCAATTTGCTGCGGGCACTGCAACGGCGCCCTGGGCCGCGGCCATCTGCTGGTGCTTGGCAAGTATCTCCTTCACGTCGTTCAGCACCATCAGGTAGTCACGCAGCGCCTCGATCTGCTTTTCGCTGTCGCCCCCGAGGACATCGTCGGGCCCGCCGGTGGCTTTGCCGTCTGGTCCCTTCTCGAAAAACGACGGCATCTTTGCGCCCGCCTGAACTTGCTGCGGATCGCGCAGCCAACGGACAATCCAATCGGGGTTGAGACGGGCGTGCGCCAAAGAAAGGTCGGGCGCCCAGCCTTCCGGCGGCCCCTCAGGCTTCTTGTCGCCTTGCTGGTGGCAAGAATAGCAGTTGAAATAATCCGGGCTCACCAGCTTCTGCGCCGCCTCGATGGACTCGACGGGGATCTGCATCTCGTTGACGTGAACAAACGGCACCTGCACGTTGTCCACCGCGCCGAAGTAGTGCACCAACGTCGTCGCCTCGGTGTCGCTGAAGCCGAAGGTCGGCATGCGCACCTTGAGCCACGGACGGATGGGTACCGGCTGCTTCACGAAGCCGAACAGCCAGTCCGCCTGGACCTTGGATCCTTCGCCGTTGAGGATCGGTGGGGCCAGCTGTGGTGTCTCTTGATAGCGGGCGCGGATGGCACCACCCTTCGCTTCGATGATGTGGCAGCCGACGCAGTTGTAGCGCGCGACCAGGCGGCGCCCCGCCACTTCGCGCTGGCCGCGCAGGTCGCTGGCGGCAAGGAACTTGGCGGGGTACTTCGAATCGGACCGGCTCGCCAGGAAGACCTTCAGCGCCTTGATGTCCTCGTCCGCGAAGTCGAACTGCGGCATCGCCTGCTCGATCCGCTCGGTGGCGTAGGTGCGCGGCGTCTTCAGCTTGTGGTACGTCCAGTCGTCCCACGTTATGGGGATATCGGTGTGGTTACCAAAGAACATCTCTTCGAGTGTCTTGCCACCGAAGGTGGAGAGCTCGGCACCGACGCGTGACTCGGCCTCCATGCCGGGGATGTCGTGGCAGCCAAAGCAACCGTACTTGCGGATCAGTGCCTTGCCATGGGCAATCGTGTCTGGGTCGCCGAGCTTCGCAACGACGGCTGGGTCGGGATGCTTCTCGCCCAGCGTCAGAAGGAACGATGAGACCGCCCGTGCCTCATCATCACTCAACCGCAGGCTCGGCATGCGCGACACCGGAGAAAAATCACGCGGCCCCTTGAGCCAGTGGTACATCCAACGCGCGTCGGTCTTCTCTGCGATGTTGCTGAGGTTCGGGGCGATATCCTTGTTCTCGCCCAGCAACGCCGGCGACTCGCCTGGGGCAATACCGTGGCAGCCGCGGCAACCGAGGGTGTCGATGAGCTCCTTGCCATGCGCCACCAGCGCCGCATCGGCGGGGTCGACGCCGGTG
>Ga0209048_10006886_pt1 | contig 10573 bp, 10 predicted proteins | sample FrelakmetCRP12CR_FD_187146 | JGI IMG/M metagenome (GOLD analysis project Ga0209048, IMG submission 187146) | Freshwater lake sediment microbial communities from the University of Notre Dame, USA, for methane emissions studies - CRP12 CR (SPAdes)... | ecosystem: Environmental > Aquatic >... | reverse complement strand
GTGCTCCTGCTCAAACAATTCACAAAAGCTGGCGGTATCTATGGTTCAGACCAGATGACGGAAGGATTTTCAGGGTATCTCTGCGAGCTCCTTGTGCTCTATTACGGTGGATTTACTCCCCTCATCCAGGCAGCGGCATCATGGCGACCCGGCATTGTTATTGATATTAAGAACCATGCGGCAAAAAAATTCGAGGAACCATTGGTCGTGATCGATCCGGTGGATCCAAAACGCAATGTAGCAGCAGCAGTATCCCTGGATCGCATGGCAGGGTTTGTCGAGCTGGCGAGAGGGTATGGTGAAAAACCCGCAACCGAATTTTTCTTGCACCCTATGGAACGCTGCATCCTGAAAAAAGAACTGGCGGCACGTATCGCTCAACGCAGGACATTTGTTTTTGCGGTCACCTTTGCGACACCCCGGTACATCCCGGAGATTGTTGTACCGCAGCTCAAGCGCAGCGTTTCTGCAATCAGGGAACTGCTGGAGCGAAACGGGTTTACTGTCCATCACGCTTCCTATGATATGCAGTCAGAGGAGTGCATGATCCTTCTTGAGCTGCTTGTGGGAGACCTTCCGGCAATACGCCGGCATATGGGGCCGCCACTCTGGAACCACGCACATGCAGATAAATTTCGGGAAAAACACCGTGCGGAACATCAGTCTCGGCCATTCATTGAAAACGGGCGGTACGTGATGGAAGTGCCTAGGGAATATCAGACCGCAAAAGGCCTGCTGTCATCAGATGCTCTCATTAGTGTGAGTCTGGGAAAACATGTGCGGCAGTCGCTGGAACTGGGATGGACACTTCATGAGGGCCCGGAATGCTGGAAGGAGGAGTTTGCACCGTTCATCGCGGAATTCTTTGACCAGTGCTCACCACTGACCCGGATACGGCAGGAAAAATAACAACAGATATCCAGGAGACCTTTTGCCATTGGTAGTCAGACCCTTCTGCCCGTCTGCAGGAGAAGTTTAAAAAATTATTTTTGGGAATGTTTCCTGATTTTTGCCAAAGCCAGTTTTTCAATGGCCGCAGTATCAACACCTGTGCTGATATCCATCTTCCGGTGCTGTACAGCACTGCCAATAAATCCTTTACCGGTTGGAGTGCGGACGATGAGGGTGGTTGATCCTGGTGGGCTGCCTATCGCACCCGCAGAGATATCAGAAAATATAGCAGTGAGATCTGTGCAGAAATGGCAGCCTTTTCGGATGCAGGTTTCCAGTTCTTCAAGTGGTACAATCGTGGTGCTGCCATCATGCTTCAGAACCTCTAATTTTCCTTTCACATTGAGTTTTTTAATTTCGTGGGATTCGAGATTATAGTGGCTTTTGAGTTTTCCCTGGACGAGCGCGGTGTAATCGAATGTTTCTGTACAGAACAGTCCGATTACAAGGCGAATCGCTTTCCCATACGGTTTTAAAAGATCATTATCACTTTCACGCATTCGTGCTACTGCCTGGACAGCACAGGGTACACTGACAACTGCGATCCGCTTGAACTTGCGTTCAACTACCGCATACTTGAGGGCAGCAAGGAGGGGTACCCACCAGTTATACCGGCTACCCGCCTGCTGTACGAGCACTTCCGATTTCGTGATCACAACAGAGGAGGGTTTCAGGGTCCAGCGATCTTCCGTGACTGTAACAACCGCATCTATCAGTCCCTCATCCAGAGCATTGGCAAGGATTGCAGTGACCGCACCTCCACTTTGTTTGTGCGGGACATCAAAGGCAGCGCTCGCACAAAAAAGTTCAAGATACGTGCCAAGAGTTTCGGCAGGTTGATCGCCAATGCGGGGGCAGACAGACCAGCACGCCCCACAGGTCACGCCATCAGTCACCTGTTTGCAGTACCCGTTACTCCTCGGGCTTATTGCCATTTCTCCTTCATCAAATGAGATGGCATCCGCCGGGCAGACCGCAACACATGCACCGCATCCCGAGCATTTACCCGTGTCCCAGACATCGCTTTTCAAATCAAGATAACTTTTTGCAGCCATCACCATCACTCCCAGGTGTATTTATTCGCAAATGGTCGTGCGCTCGCAGGTGAAATCCTCGAATAATCAGATAACAGAAGACGTGTTGGATCAATGCCGAAAGTCCGTGCAAAATCCTCGATGATCGGTTTGATCATTGTCTTCTGTTCTTCAGTCGCCGGCATTTGTTGTGCACCGACCCCAAGGTTATTCTTGTCGACCATGCCCCGTACAAAAATCTCACCACCATGAATACCACTTCCGACACCCCGCTCTTCAAGAGGAGGGATACCGGTTAATCCAAGCACAATCAGAAGACCACCTGCCATATACTCCCCGAGAAATGCCCGTGCTGCTCCTCCGACAACAAGGATTGGACGTTTATCAGTATACTGTTTCATATGGATGCCCCCACGGTACCCGATGTTATCCCTCACATAAACCCTGCCGCCACGCATGCTGTGGGCGACTGCATCACCGGCACTACCATGAATAATGATACTCCCCTTATCCATGGTATTTCCCGGTGCATGGTCAGCATTCCCGTGAACGATGATCGTCGGACCGCTCATGAACATGGCGAGATCCCCGCCAGGAACTCCGTTGATTGTGAGCGTAACTCCCTCGCCCCTGATCCCATCACCAATGAATCGCTGCCCGAGAACGTTGTCGATCACAATCTCCTTTGCCCCGGCCGCAATCGCAGCTCGGATTTGCTGGTTGAGGGATGTGTAATGGAGATCTTTTGCATCAATCCTGACCGATGTCGTCATTATGCCCCCACCGTTTTCACATCGAGAACGTTTAAAAGTCCTTCGTCCAGCATGTAACCCCGGAGCCGGTCGCGGTTGCCCCTCAGGCTCTCAATGCTGTTGATACCCGCAGCACCCATCAGTTCAGCGAGCTCGAGAGTCCAGCCTTGAATCAGGTTCTCGACCTGCACCGATTCGATGTCGGGATCAAGCCTCATGGTGAGTTCCGGTTTCTGGGTGGCGATACCCCATGCGCACTGCCCCCGGTAGCAGGTGCCGCAGACACGGCATCCCATGGCAACGAGAGCGGAAGTACCGATATAAACGGCATCAGCACCGAGACAGATGATCTTGGCCACATCTGCACTTTCACGGATCCCGCCACTTGCGATAATCGAAACCTTATTTCTGATCCCCTGCTGGCGAAGTTTGGCGTCCACGCTTGCCACTGCTGCTTCTATGGGGATCCCAACATGATCCCGGAACACCCGCGGGGCAGCACCTGTACCACCCCGGAATCCATCAATCACTACAGCATCTGCAGAAGAACGTGCGATTCCCGCCGCAATTGCAGCGGAGTTGTGCACTGCTGCAATTTTCACAAAGACGGGTTTCTTCCATTCGGTCGCTTCCTTTAAGCCTCGTACAAGCTGCTTGAGATCTTCGATACTATAGATGTCGTGATGGGGTGCAGGACTAATCGCATCGCTTCCTTCCGGGATCATACGTGTACACGATACATCGGCACAGACTTTTTCACCGGGCAGGTGCCCGCCAATCCCCGGCTTTGCACCCTGCCCGATCTTGATCTCAATGGCAGCACCACGTTCGAGATAATTGATATCCACACCGAATCGCCCGCTTGCAACCTGGACAATCATATTTTTCTGGTATGGGTAGAGCGATTCGTGGAGTCCGCCTTCACCTGTCCCCATGAAGGTACCGATCCGGCTCACCGCTTTTGCAAGTGCGGTCTGGGCGTTTAAGCTGATTGCACCATAACTCATGTGCCCGACCATGATCGGTGTCTCGATCTGGAGGTTTGGGGAAAGTTTTGTTAAGAGCTCAACGTCACCAGTAGGTGATTCTTTTAGGGATAAGGAAGAGGGTTTTTTGCCAAGGTATGTCCGCAGCTCCATGGGTTCGCGAAGCGGGTCGATGCTTGGATTTGTTACCTGGCAGGCATCCAGCACAAGGCGATCAAAAATTATCGGGTAGGGAAGTGCATTACCCATACCAGCAAGGATGATCTTTCCGGTCTTTGCCTGGTTGAAGATGTTCTCACGGACCTCACGCGTCCAGACAGGGTGACTCCGGTAATCCGTGGGTTTCTCATAGATACTGATAGCATCCCGTGGGCAGAATGCGGTGCAGCGATGGCAGGCAACACAGTTGCGGGAGTTCACCCGTATTGCATCACTGTCTTTTCGGAACACACCATAGGAGCAGTTCTCCACGCAGCGTCCGCAGAGCATGCACTGGTCGGGGTCGATCTCGACTTTATAGCGGAGAGGGATACTGCCAATGGTCATGCGATAACCCTCCCTATCACAGGTTCACCAGCTTTTGGCATGGTGATAGTATCAATATCCGGTTCTATCCGCCGGATTGCTGCTTCCTCGCTGGAGATATACATCCGGTCCCCATGTTCACCGGTTACGAGAGGGCGCAGCTTGATCCTGTCAGTAAAGCCGACCAGCGTGTTTTCGTTTGCAACACAGATTGCAAAAGGGCCATTCATGAACGCAGAACCATACGCAAGACGAATCGCCCGGTTGAGTTCCTGCTCTTTTTCCGGCATCCGGTCAATTTCTTCCCAGAAGGGTGGTGCAAGTGCCCGCACCGCCATCTTTTCAGAGAGCCCGTGTTTTCGTATCAACAGGTCAACAAGATAGGCTACCACTTCTGTGTCGGTATACATAGTACATTTATACCCAAAGCTTTCAATGTAGCGCCGGTTGGTACCGTAGGATGTTATCTCCCCGTTATGGACAACACTCCAGTTCAGGAGGTTGAAAGGATGTGCGCCTCCCCACCAGCCGGGTGTATTGGTCGGGTAACGGTTATGCGCAAGCCAGAGATATCCTTTATAGTCCTGGATCCGGTAGAAGTCTGCAACATCTTCAGGCCAGCCTGCAGCTTTGAATACGCCGAGATTTTTACCGGAAGAGAAGATAAGAGCACCATTCTTTTCTGCGTTGACTTTCATGACAAGGTGGGTAACAATGTCTTCATCTGGTGTGGTACTTTTTGGCATCAGGCTCCGGTCAGGACGGAAAAAATACCGCCAGGGAGTATGAACTTTCCGGATATTGGGCTGTTCATAGGTTTTGATCTGTTCATCATGAACGATGGTTCCCCATTTCTCGAGCAGGGTATCGAGTGCAGCCTTGTTTTCACGGATATTGTCAAAAAAAACATGCAGCGCGAAATAATCCCGGTATTCAGGATAGATTCCGTACGCTACGTACCCGGCTCCTTCACCACTCCCCCGCTCATTCATCATGGAGAGCGCCTCTTTTATTTTCGCACCATCCACATTCTGGCGGCGCTTGTCAATAACACCTATAATACCACACATATTATCACAATGTAGAATGATGTTGTAGTGATGAACATATGTTCATTGCATAATGAACATTCGTTCAATCAGATTGGTTGAATAAGTATAAATATAAATGGGTGGAACATGTCTTCCAATATGTCACCAGACGTAACAAAACTTCTCAAAAAAATTGAGACGGACAAAATAAAATTTATCCGTCTTCAGTTCACTGACATCCAGGGTCAGCCAAAAAACGTCTCGATCCCGGTTATTCAGGTAGAGAAAGCACTGACCGAGGGCATCTGGTTCGATGGATCCTCTATCGAAGGATTTGCCCGGATTGAAGAGTCCGACATGATACTAAAGCCGGACCTGGCAACGTACGCTGTCATTCCCTGGAGACCCCAGGAAGGAAAGGTTGCCCGGTTCATCTGTGATGTCCAGACATACGGGAATAAACCGTTTGATGGTGATCCCCGGTTTATCCTGCGCAAAACTATTGCTGAAGCGGCAAAGATGGGTTTTACATTTAATACTGGACCTGAACTCGAATTTTTCCTGTTTAAAATGTATGAGGGTATTCCGACAACGGAATTCGAAGATCGCGGAGGGTATTTCGATCTCGCCCCTACAGACTCTGCAGAGGATGTCAGGCGTGATGTTGTCCTTGCGTTGAGTGATATGGGATTTGAAATTGAAGCATCTCACCACGAAGTCGCGGACAGCCAGCACGAGATTGACTTCAAATATGGTGATGCCCTTATCACTGCAGACCGTGTTATTACCTTCAAATTTGCAACCAAGTCGATCGCTCTCCAGTATGGATTGCACGCGAGCTTTATGGCAAAACCTATCGCCGGCATTAATGGCAGTGGTATGCACACGCATGGGTCACTGGCAAAGAATGGTAAGAATGCTTTCTTCGATCCCAATGGTGAGAATCAACTCTCCGACACCGCAATGTATTATATCGGGGGTATCCTGAAGCACGCAAAGGCTATCACACGTGTTGCAAACCCGACCATCAACTCCTATAAACGTCTCGTCCCCGGTTACGAAGCCCCCTGCTATATTTCCTGGAGTGCCGCCAACCGCTCAGCACTGGTTCGCGTGCCGGCAGCCCGCGGCAACAGCACCCGTGCCGAGTTCCGCAGCCCGGACCCAATGTGCAACCCGTATCTCACGTTTGCCTGCATGCTTGCAGCCGGACTTGATGGTATTAAAAATAAAATTATACCTCCTGAAAGCACGAACACGAATATCTATCATCTCGATGAGAGAGCCCGCAAGAAACTCCATATCGATATGCTGCCGGGCAGCCTTATGGAGTCTAATGCTGCACTCCTCAAAGATGATATACTTTGCAAGACCCTTGGAGACCATGTGGTCACGAACCTCTCGAGCATCGCACAGATGGAAACCGATTCCTTCCGGCTTGCGGTTCACCAGTGGGAGCTTGACAGATACCTGACAACATACTAATTTTTTTTTAATCGCTAACATTAAGTTTAAATATATAGGAATACAACTTCCTTCCTATAACATAAAAAAATTCTTGAAAGGACCCGAGAATGATGACTGTACAACTGACTGCTGATTCCCCGGACTTTCCATCCGGCATTGGTATCCAATGCGGTTCATCAGCGGTTCCCGTGTATTCCCGCATGTAGCGGACTTATGGGAAATATCTTCTGAACTTCTATCAGTATACAAAGAAAAACTGAATTTCTTAGGTGAAAAGAATGGCAATTGATTCTGGAGCAACAGCATGGATTCTCGCCGCAACGGCGCTTGTCATGATCATGACGCCGGGAGTCGGGTTCTTCTATGGCGGACTGGTACGCAGAAAAAATTTCATCTCGATGATTACCCTGTCGTTTGTCGCCTTAGCACTGATGAGTATCCAGTGGGTACTAATCGGGTACTCACTCGCATTCGGTCCCGATATTGGCGGGTTTATTGGCGGCCTGCAATATCTGGGCCTGAACAACGTCGGTATGGAGCCCGGACCCTACAGCACTGCAATACCCGGACTGCTGTACATGGTATTCCAGCTCGTTTTTGCTGCGGTAACAATGGCAATTATCACGTCCGGTTTTGCAGAGCGCATTAAATTCAGTGCGTATATCGTCTTTGCACTTCTCTGGACCACCATCGTTTACGATCCGCTAGCCCACTGGGTATGGGGTGGCGGCTGGGCAGCGCAGTTCGGTGCCCTCGATTTCGCAGGAGGAACGGTTGTACATATCAGTTCAGGGTTTGCAGCGCTTGCGCTCGCACTTGTAATCGGAAAACGTGTCGGATTTGGCAAGTACGCGATGGAGCCCCATAACATCCCGTTGACCATCCTTGGTGCCTCACTCCTCTGGTTCGGCTGGTTTGGGTTTAACGCGGGCAGTGCACTCGGGGCAAATGGTCTTGCAGCCCAAGCATTTGTCACCACCAATATTGCAGCGGCTTCAGGAGCAATGGCATGGCTTCTGATCAGCTGGCTTCACGGAAAACCAAGTTCTCTCGGTTTTGTCAGCGGTGCAATCGCCGGTCTTGTTGCGATCACACCCGGATGCGGGTATGTGACTCCCATGGCAGCCATGGTGATCGGCGCAATTGGTGGTGCAGTCTGTTTTGGAATGCTGCTCTTCCGTATCAGGAAAGGTCTGGATGAGAGCCTGGATGCCTGGGCAATTCACGGGATGGGAGGTCTCTGGGGAGCACTCGCAACCGGTATCTTTGCTATTGCAGCAGTGAACGGCGCATCAGGACTGCTTGAAGGAAATGTCCACCAGTTCGTTGCAAATGCAGTCGGTGCATTCGCTGCGATTATCTATGCATTTGTCGTAACCTATATCCTCGCGGAGATCATCGACAGAACTATTGGTCTGCGGGTCACTGAAGAAGAAGAGTATGTCGGCCTTGATATCTCCCAGCATGGAGAGCGGTGCTAATCTGGAGAGATTTTATGAAAATGGTAAAAGCAATTATCAAACCTGAACGGTTCGAGTTCGTAAAAAAGGCGCTTGAAGACAAAGGATTTATCAGTATGACAATATCAGATGTCAAAGGGCGAGGTGAACAGAAGGGAATCACACTCGAATACCGCGGCGGTCTGATGACCGTTGATTTCCTGCCAAAAATTCTGGTGGAGATTGTAGTCAGGGATACTGATGTCGATAATCTTGTTGCAACAATCACTGAAGCGGCCCGTACCGGAAAAATCGGTGATGGTAAAATTTTCATCATGCCGGTAGAAAAATCAATCAGAATCCGCACAGGAGAGATGGAGACATGAAGATTGCGGAAATACACTGCAATCTTTAATTATTTTTTTTAATACTACGAGCGACCTGCTGACGCAAATTTCTTACATTCCTAAAAAAAAGTATTAGATGTCGTACAATATGCGTAATTTCTGTTCAACGTGCGGTGAAACAGGATAATGTCCCGGCAAGGTGAAAGATCCGGTATCCCGTCTGACAGACTCCTCAATGTCCTCATCACTAATCCCATGTTTCTGATGATCCACTAGTTCATGGAAAAACACCTTGCCGCCGCCATGCACAATCCTGCACAGGCAGCACCGCTCATCACCTGCTCTGATGTAGTAATAAGAAGAGCCAATCATAGATTTGCGATAGTCCTGCAATTGTTCCAGGATAAGCTCGTATTCAGGTTCCGATTCATCCGGCATTATATATTGTGGCAGCGGAGCAATGCCGGTTATTTTTTTTACTTTTGGCATTTCTCAAGACCCCCTCGATTTTTTCCTCCCTTGCAATGTACATTGTTTTCACACAGCTAAGGTACGAAGGAAATATCTTTCATAGGTATATATATTTTGTTATTGTGTGATCAATGTCTGAAAACAAAAGTCAAAGCAGATTGTTATCTACTTTGGAAACGGATTTTTATTCTGCAATCATGATACCGTGGCTCTCAGCAAATTTTAAACATTTTAAACCCAACGCGGCCATTGCCCTCAACGCCACGCGTCACATGAACAAGATCGAGCGAAAAAAACTTTTCTCCCCGGACATCGAACCAATGCGAACTGCGGAAGGCAGGTGGTTCGAAGCAATTGTATATGAGATGTTTCTGGATATATCAAAAAAATCAAGCCGGATAAAATACCTTGCACGAAAAGGCGCGGATGCACCCCGGAAAAGGGAAGATGTTAAACTCGGACAAAACGGTCTTTTTTATTCAAAATATGGCGACATCACCGTCCGGGGTAACGGGCAGGACCTTGCGGAATTTGATATGCTGCTCGTCGATTCGGATAACCATGTAGCATTCGCCGAAGTGGTGACATCGCCTTCAGATTTAAAGGAGTTTGAACAGGAGATCGCGTTCAAGAAACGACTCATCGGGTACCTTTACGACCAGAAGATCACACCTTTTCTTCTTATTTCATCCTTTGACCTTTCAAACTATTCTGTTGTTAAGAGGCTTGCAAAGGATAAAACCAATGCAATTATCCATACCAGTTCCTGCGAGGAAATAAAGTCAATCCTCAAGCATTATCGTCCCCGGATTCTGTACAACAACCCGGAAAATCATCCCAACCTGATCCCGGCAACAGATTTCCCGATGAAACACCCGTTTGACTACAAGCGCTACCATGACGAAGTGCGCACCCAGATTTTCAGTGAGATTGGAAAAGGGGGGGAACGAAAACTACCGGAGATTACCAGCCAGACCGGTAAGCTCGTAAAAAAAGTTCTCTATGGCGGACTGTTCCCTCAGTCTGTAAAATTACTCTGCGATACCTACGGTTTGACGGTAAAAAGCAAAAAGATTGAGTTTGAGAATTTTTCAAAGTATTATTCAAAGGCAATCATTGCGACAGATTTTCCAGATTATGAACTGATTATCTACCTCAGGTCACGACAAAAAAAAGAGTACCACAAGATGATCCAGGCAAAGGATGGGCATTTCAAATTTGAACGCCCAACTCCTTCAAGAGTGGGATTTTTTCTCTGGCTTGAAGCCATTCAGCCGAGTCTTGGAACGCGGATTACTCACCAGCTGCTGGAATCATTCACCATTACACGTCAGCCCAGGAAATAAACCGGTCTTTTTTATTAAAAAAATGTCGGGATAATTCCCCGAAACAGGCGTATTGGTTCTTTCAATATGTTCAATCGAGCAGGGCACCCATTGCCTCATCGTACCGTGCACCCATGACATAGTCAATACCGGATACTTCTGCTGCTTCCGGCGTGAGTGCCATCAGGTCGTCACGGCTCATTGTCGAGAGCCGGAAGTTCCTGCTGCCCGCCATAATCTGCTGG
>Ga0209048_10006885_pt1 | contig 10575 bp, 10 predicted proteins | sample FrelakmetCRP12CR_FD_187146 | JGI IMG/M metagenome (GOLD analysis project Ga0209048, IMG submission 187146) | Freshwater lake sediment microbial communities from the University of Notre Dame, USA, for methane emissions studies - CRP12 CR (SPAdes)... | ecosystem: Environmental > Aquatic >... | reverse complement strand
GGCGCTTTGCATGAGCGTGTATCTGCCGCCCTGGTTCGCCGCGCACGACGCCACGGCGATCATGCGGTTGCTGCGCGAGCATCCGTTCGCAACGCTGATCACCGGCAGTCGCGACGAGCCGCAGGTCAGCCATCTGCCCCTGCTGTTCGAGGCCGACGGCACGCCGCAGGGCTCGCTGATCGGCCACATGGCGCGCGCGAACCCGCACTGGCGGCATTTCGCCGACGGCACGACACTGGCGGTGTTTCACGGCCCCCACGCCTACGTCTCGCCGTCGTGGTACACGCAGCCCGCGGCAATGGTTCCGACCTGGAACTACGTGGTCGCCCACCTGCGCGGTCGCATGACGCTGATCGACGACCACGAAACGAAGCATCGCATGGTCCGGCAATTGACCGGCCATTTCGAATCCGGCCGGGCGGCACCGTGGCCATTGCAGCTGGACGGCGAACGCCTCAGCGCCATGCTGGGTGCGATCATCGCGTTTCGAATGACCGTCGAGCGCGTCGATGCCAAGTTCAAGCTGTCGCAGAACCGCCAGGCCGAGGACCGCGAGCGGGTCATTGCGGGGCTGCGCACGGACGGTTACGGCGACGCCATGGCGACCGCGGAGTGGATGGCGCGCCATGCGCGCGACGGCTGACGCCGATGGCGCGCCGGCGCGGGTGCGCATCGACAAGTGGCTGTGGGCCGCGCGCTTCTACAAGACGCGCAGCCTTGCGGCCGCGGCAATCGAAGCCGGTCAGGCACGCATCAACGAGGAGCGGGTCAAACCCGCGCACGCGCTCAGGCCCGGCGACGACATCACGCTGCGCCGCGCCGGCCTCTTGTGGCGTGTGCGCGTGATCGCGCTTGCGGACCGCCGCGGTGACGCCGCCGCTGCCGCGAAGCTCTACAGCGAAGCGCCGGAGTGCATCGCCGCGCGCGAGCTGGAAATCGCGCGCCGCAAGGCCGCCGCAGCGACGGCGCCGACGACCGATGGGCGCCCGACCAAGCGCGACCGGCGGAAGCTTCAGGAATTCCTGGACGAAGCCTGAGCGCTGCGCAACGTCCCGGACTAGCAGAATCGGAGGTTGCCGAACTCGAGCAACAGCTCGGGCTGCTGGTAACCGCGCCACGACAGGTAGCCCAGGGCGGCGATCACGACCAGCGCGATCAGCCGCCTCTGCCAACTCAGCGCGAACGCATCAGGCACGTTGCTGCAGCTCCTGTGGTGCCAATCCGACCACGTCGAGCTCGCGCATCATCGCCATGATCGAACTGAAATCGGCGGCGGTACGCACGTTGGGAATCGGCTTGGCGAGCAGATTAACCGCCCGGCCGCTGACAATCAAGGGCAGGTCCTCCGGCAACGCGGTGCGCAGCGAGCGGATTTCCTGGCCGGCGATCTTTCCGGAGATGCCCCGATCGAAGAGCAGGATCGCCAGGGAGACCTTGTACGAACGTGCCGCGCCAGCGACTTCCTGCGCTGGCACGCCGCTGCCCAGCGTCAGGCAATTGACGCCCTCGGTGAACAGCAGCAGCTCGAGAATGGCGAGCCCGAGCTGATTGGGGTCGTTCGGCGGCGTCGCGAGCAGAATCTGCCTTGCGTCGCGGGTCGGCCTGACCAGCCGGGTCACGTCGCGCAACAATCGTTGCGCCAGGTCGGCAAAGCGCAGTTCCTGAAAATTCTGCATGTCGCCGCGCACGACATGCTCGTGTATCGCCTCGTTGAGGGGAATGAGCGTCTGTTCGAGAAAACGGCGCATGCCCTGTCCGACGAGGAGCTTGGACAAATGATTCTGCAGTTCGCCTACCCGGTGTTCGCCGAGCAACTTGACCGCGACCGCGATTTCGTCGGCCAGGGGTTGCGGATCCTCGACCGCGATGCCGAGCATCGACTGCAATGCCGACTCGGCGAGCGGCACCACGGCACCGGCACGCCAGCCTTCGGAGAGGAGCTGCTTGATGACTTTCAACCGTGCAATCTGGTCCGGCGGGTACACGCGATCGCCAAAGGCGTCGCGCGCCGGATTCGGAAAACCGTAGCGACGCTGCCACATGTACAGTTGTTCGCGACGCAAGCCGGTGATGCGCACCACCTCACGGATGTGCAACGAATCACGCACTTCGCCAGCGGCGGGCGGGTCGGTAGGTTCCGGTCCCACGTCGATGCGGCGCGTTGGCGCCTTGATTAAGATTCCCATGACGTTTCCTTTGCACTCCTGTGTGCCACAATTATAAAGAATTCAGCTGTTGGTTTCAGCGCGGCGCACTGCGGCAGTTCCCGCCGCAACGCGTCAGACCGAAATCGGGATGTCTCGAAGGTCTTGCCACGGGTCGCCACAGGATCCATCATGTTGCTTATGGAACAAGGGCTTCCAGCACATCAGGACATTCGAGCGGTCCCCAGCTGCTGACCACAATGAAGGCATTGCAAGTATCGTACCGGACAGACCTGAATCCTTTGCAATCATGGGCCCGCATGTTGGATACAGGGCGGCGGCGCGATCCCGGCGTTGCCAAAGCGCACGCGGCAGCCTACCCTAGCGGCGCGTCGGCGCCCGGGACCGGCGAGGCCGTGCGGTGCCGGGAACGCCGGCCCGCGGGCTAGCCGCAACCTTCGAGACCCAGCAAGCCACCCACGCTCACGCCATGTTCGGCTTCGGAAAATCGACCCGCGATCCACTCGCCGACAAGAAGACCGTCGAGCGCTGGTACGCAGCCTTCCCCGCCAGCGATCCCCTCGGGACCCACGCGGCGCTCCTGGTCGCGCTCGCCTCCCTCGCCGACCGCAATGCGCCGCGGACGCCGACGCGGCTCGACGCGGTCTTTCATCTCGACGTGCTGTCCGAGCCGCTGCGCCGGCAGCTGACGGCGCAATACCTGGAGCACGGCAACCGCTCGACCCGGGTCGAGAACCAGCTCTGGCAGGCGCTGTTCGATCTGACGCAGGGGTTTCTGCTTTGCTATCACGCCTTCCAGGACGAGGTCGCCAGCCACCCGCAGAATCACAAGTGGCAGTCGATGCGCCCCGAATTGATCGCGCGGCAGATCATGCACAAGGGTACCGACGCGAAGATCCGCCTCTACCGCTACGAGCAGTGGATTCCTGCGCGCTGGGAGGAGTTGCATGCGCTGTTCCAGGGCGCCTGCACCGCGCAGATCGAGCGGGTACCGCTGGCCACGCTGGGCGACGGCCTGCTCACCACGATCGAGCAGGAATACCTGCGCGTGCTGCTGCTGCAGCTGATGAACGCAGGCAACATGTCGCCGCGACACGTGCAATGGGTCGCCGACCAGTTGTCGGAATGGTGTTCCCCCTTGCGCTTGCATATCGAGGCGGCGACGCCGAGCGGTTTCTACGTCGATCTGACTGCGCGCACCGGCCTGCGCCGGCGCGGGCCGCAGCCGCTCGAGGGCCGCGTCCTGTTCCTCGACACTCGCCCGCTGCACGCCGTACTGATGCAGAACGTGCTCATGCTCGAGCATAGAGTTCGCAATGATCCGTTGTCCGAGCGCAATGCGCAGCACACCGAGCAACTCAACCTGCTGACCAAGCTCGCCTCGCAGGTCGACCCGGAATTTCGCCCGGTCGCGCGGCGGGGCGAGCGGACGAGCGCTTCGGGAAGCGTCGACGCCATCGTCGGTTTCGCCAAGATATCGGGATTCCTGCACGACGAAGACAACGGTGCGCTGTCGGACAACCGTGCCGACACCGGCAGCTACGGCGACACGCTCGAAATCGCCACCTTCGGCCGCATGCGCAACGCCAACGCGCGCTTGCTCGAAGTCGCGCGCCGCCGTCTGACGACCTACGCCTCGCCGGGAGGCGCGTGGGAGATTCGCGATGTTTCGCAGACCGGTTACCGCCTGGTCGCGCCGATGACGGTGATCAGCGCGGTCACGCTGGGCACGCTGGTCGCGACCCGCGCGCAGGGACAATCGCTGTGGTCGCTGGGCATCGTGCGGCGCATGAAGAGGCTCACTTCCGAGCGTGCCGAGATCGGACTGCAGATCATCGCCAACAACCTGGTCGGCGTGGAGCTGTCCAGCCCGAAGCGCGGCGATCCCGACTATTCGGTCGATGGCGAAGTTCCAACGGTCAGCGGCCGGCGCTTCCAGGCATTGTTCCTGTCGCTCAGGAAGCGCCCCGACGACGCGCCGATCCGGACGCTGATCGTCCCAGCCGGCGAGTACCGGCCCGGCAAGCGCATGCACATGAGCGCGGCCAAGACTTCGCATCCGGTTGCCTTCGGCCGGCTGCTCGAACAGCAGCCCGACTGGATCTGGGCAACCGTCGAGTCGCACGAGGTCGCGGTTCCGGCACCGTCCGCGCCGGATTCCTGACTTGGCGATGGCGGTCGATCGCTACCGCGAAGTCTGTGCGCAACACCGCTGGGAGGTCCCGGCCGATTTCAACATCGCCCGGGCCATTTGCGGCCGCCACGCGGCGGACCGCTCGCGCGTCGCGCTGTTGTGGGAGGACGAGACCGGCGCCCGCGCGACGCTCACCTTCCACGACCTGCAGCGGCACGCCGATCGCCTTGCCAATGCGCTGTCCGGGCTGGGCCTTCGGGCCGGCGACAAGCTGGCGATCATTTTGCCGCAACGTCCGGAAACCGCGATCGCGCACATCGCCTGCTACCAGCTCGGCGCCGTCGCGGTGCCGCTATCGTTCCTGTTCGGGCCCGATGCGCTCGAATTCAGGCTCGACGATGCCGAAGCGAAGCTCGCCTTCGTCGACGCGGCATCGTTGCCGAATCTGGCCGCGATCCGCGACCGGCTGCCGCGGCTTAAGCAGGTGATCGGCGTCGCCGGCGCGCGCGCGGCGTGGACCGTGGCGTGGGAGGATTTGCTGGCCAAGGCATCGCCGCATTTCACGCCCGTGGCGACGCGGGCGACCGACCCGGCGCTGCTCGTCTATACCAGCGGCACGACCGGCCCTCCCAAGGGTGCGCTGATGCCGCAGCAGTGCCTGCTGGGCAACCTGCCGGGATTCGTGCATTCGCACGACGGCTTTCCCCAGCCTGGCGACGTATTCTGGTCGCCCGCCGACTGGGCCTGGACCGGCGGCCTGATGGATGCGCTGCTGCCGACGCTGTACTTCGGCTATCCCATCCTCGGCTACCGCGGTCGCTTCGATCCCGAGCGCGCGCTCTCGCTGATGGAGGCCTACCGGGTGCGCAACGCCTTCCTGTTTCCCACCGCGCTCAAGATGATCATGAAGGCCGTCCCCGAGCCGCGCCAGCGCCACTCGCTGGCGTTGCGCAGCATCATGAGCGCGGGCGAGGCGCTCGGGACGACGGTATTCTCCTGGGCGCAGGCTGAGCTCGGCGTCACCATCAACGAGATGTTCGGTCAAACCGAAATGAACTACATCGTCGGCAATTCGCACGCGCTGTGGCCGACCAAACCGGGCTCGATGGGGCGCCCCTATCCCGGCCATCGCATCGCGGTCATCGATGCTGACGGTCGGGAGGTCGCGGCGGGCGAGATCGGCGAGGTGGCGGTGCATCGCGTCGCGCCCGACGGCCATCCGGACCCGGTGTTCTTCCTTGAATACTTCAAGAACCCCGAAGGCACCGCGGCGAAGTTTTCCGGCGACTGGTGTCATACCGGCGACCTGGCCAAGCGTGACGACGACGGCTACCTCTGGTACCAGGGTCGCGCCGACGACATGTTCAAGGCCGCGGGCTATCGCATCGGCCCCTCGGAGATCGAGAACTGCCTCGTGCGCCATCCTGCCGTCGCCAATGCCGCGGTCGTGCCGCGTCCCGACGCAACGCGCGGCAACATCGTCAAGGCGTACATTGTGCTGGCGCCGGGCTTCGCGCCGTCGCCCGCGCTGGAAGAAGAAATCCAGCGCCACGTCCGCAAGTTCCTGGCGCCCTATGAGTACCCGAAGGAAATCGAGTTCATCGACGCGCTGCCTATGACCACGACCGGCAAGGTGCAGCGGCGGATACTGCGCCAGCGCGAACTCGACCGCCTGCGCTGAACGCGCGTGCCGCTTGCGGCTACCCGGTGTGCTGACCGGCGAAATTCTCCACGAAGCGCCGGTGCATGAGCACCCAGACGATCGCCGGGGCGACCGTGGGCAGGATCAACGTGCCGAACTGGTAGCAGAAGGCGATGACTTCGCGTTGCAACGGAACCATGCCGAGTTGCGCCATCGTTGCGGGGTCGTCGGTGAGGTTCTTCAGGAAATCCGCGATCACGCTGAAGGTCTGCACCGGGACGAGCACGGCGTAGCCCTGCGCCAGTTTGCGCAGCGCCTGCGGCTCGCGTACCGCCAGCGTGAGCGCAGCGAGCAGCGGCAGGCCGAAGGAGAACAAGCGCACGTTGCTCGGCACCTCGAGCACGGCGCGCGCGTCGGCCAGCGCCCCGGGCGGTCGCAGCGAAGTCACGAAGGTGACGATGGCCCCGTGCTGCTCGACGCTTTGCACCAGGTCGCCCAGGCCGACGCGGGCGACGAGTTCGGCGAGCATCGCGACCGGCCAGGTCAGGATCGGCGTCGCCAGCCACCACAGGAAGAACATCGCCATCAGCCACGCCGCGACCAGCAGCAGGAACGGGGCCAACGGTCTGGCGGTCATCGCTCAGGCGGCGAGCGCAGGCGCTCCGCGCGGCAGCGTGCGCACCCACAGCAGCCACACGATCATCACGTCGAGCATGATGAGCGCCTGCCAGACATAGAGGTGCGCCCATTCGAAGATCCTGAAGTCCCACTGCCCGAGGTAGAACAGGCTGATGACGCGCGCGATGTTGAGCCCCTGCACGGCGACGATGCCGATGGTGAGCCCGAGCAGCTTGCGCCGCCAGGTCGCGGGAAAGGCCAGGATCGCGGCGACGAGCACGATGGTCGCCTCGACGCCGTTGCAGCCCGCCTCGATCGAGACCGCGAATCCGGTGGTCGTGCTCTGCAATACCTTGCCCTGGGCGAACACCTGCGGGTCGAAGGTCTTGACGATCGCCGCCGCGATCGCCGCCAGGGTGTTGGTCCAGGGAATGACCAGCCATTCCTGGACCCACGGAGTCAGCTCGAGGCCGAACAAGCCCGCCTGCAGGACGAGAAACAGAACGAAGAAGCGAAGCATCGGGCGGAATTGTACGCGAACGCCGCCGGCGGCCGCGTCAACCCACCCGGGAGCGCGCCAGCGGCGGATTCTGGGCGAAGTAGTGTTTCACACCGCCGGTGATCGATTCCGCGAAACGCTGCTGATGCACGTCGCTCTTGAGCTTCTGCTCTTCTTCGGGATTGGAGATGAACGCGGTCTCGACCAGGATCGACGGGATGTCCGGCGCTTTCAGCACGGCGAAGCCCGCCTGTTCGACGCTGCCCTTGTGCAGCGCGTTGACGGCCCCGATGCCGTCGAGCACGGATCGCCCGACGCGCAGGCTGTCGTTGATCTGCGCGCTTTGCGAGAGGCTGAGCAGCGTCTGCGCGAGCACCCGGTCGCGGCTGTCGAGATTGACGCCGCCGATCAGGTCGGCCTCGTTTTCGCGCTGTGCGAGCCAGCGCGCCGCCGCGCTCGTCGCGCCATGCTCGGACAGCACGAACACCGACGAACCCCGCGCCGACGCAGTGGAAAACGCGTCGGCGTGCACCGAGATGAACAGGTCGGCCTGCACTCGCCGCGCCTTCTGCACGCGCTCGTTGAGGGCCACATAGTAGTCGTCGTCGCGGGTGAGCATCGCGCGCATCCCCGGCTCGGCGTCGATGAGCTTCTTGAGCCGGCGCGCAATGGCCAGCGTGACGTTCTTCTCGTAGGTGCCGCGATGGCCGATCGCTCCGGGGTCCTCGCCGCCGTGGCCGGGGTCGATGGCGATAATGATCGGGCGCCGCGCGGCGCGGCCGGGCTTGCCGAATGGCTTGTCACTCGCCGCCGACTTGTCTGCCGACTCGCTGTCGCCGGCGCCATCGCGCGCGTTGCGATCGCCTTCGAGGAGCGCCATGAGCGGATCGGGTGGAGTCAGCGAATACAGGTCGAGCACCACCCGATGTCCGTATTCGCCGAACGGCTTGAGCGCGAACAATTGCGGATTGACCTCGGTCTTGAGGTCGAGAACGATGCGCACGACGCTGGGCTTGAAGCGCGCGACGCGAATCGCCTGGATGTACGGGTCGCCCGGCAACACCAGCCGCGGCAGTTGTTCGATCTCGCCGGTGAGCTCGACGCCTTCGAGATCCAGCACCAGGCGCGCGGGGTTCTTCACGGCGAGCAGCTGATGCGCAACCGCCGATCCGGACTCGAGAATCAGCCGCGTGTATTCCTGCGCAGGCCACAGGCGCGCCGAGGCAACGGTCGAAGCCAGCAGCGACGTCGGGAAAAACCATGGCGCCGCCGGCAGCAGGAGCCAGCAGCAGGCGCGCCGGCGCGCGGGAGAAGCGCAATCTACGACGGGGTCGCGGCGAATCCGGCGAGGCATGCCTTACCCGCCTCGGTCCGCGCCGCCAGCCGCAGCACGCGGCCGCTGCCTTGCGGCGTCAGCGTCAACGCGAGATCGACGCTGGGCAAGCGCGACGCGATGCGCTCCGGCCATTCGATCAGGCACACCGCCAGCGGCTGGAAGTATTCGGAAAAGCCCGTGGATTCCCATTCGTCCGGATCGTTGTGTCGATAAAAATCAAAGTGATAGAAGTATAAGCTCGAAATCGGATAATGTTCAACCAAAGTGTAGGTGGGACTCTTCACCGGCCCGCTCCAGCCCAGCGCGCGCAATAGCCCGCGCACCACCGTCGTCTTGCCCGCGCCGAGCTCGCCCGCCAGCGTAACCACCATCCCGCCCCGCATCCCCGGCGCCAGCGCCGCGCCCGCAGCCAGAGTCGCGCTGGCGTCGGCGAGGAAGATCTGCCGCTCTTCTATAATCGGGATCATGGCTTGTCGTCTGCGCGCAACCGGTGCGTCGGCACCATGACTGCCGCGCCGGATCTAGCGGCGCTCGGCCGCGACATCGGCAAGTGGGGGCGCGAGCTCGGCTTTGCCGCCATCGGCATCGCCGACACCGAGCTGTCGACCGAGGAGGCCCGGCTGCTGGCCTGGCTCGATGCCGGTCGCCATGGTGCAATGGATTATATGGCACGCCACGGCGCGCGCCGGGCGCGTCCGGCGGAGCTCGTGCCCGGCACGCTGCGCGTCATCAGCGCGCGCCTCGATTACCTGCCCTCGGGCGCCGCGAGCAGCAACGCCGTGCTCGCCGATTCCGGCAAGGCGTACGTCTCGCGCTACGCGCTGGGGCGCGACTACCACAAGGTCATGCGCAGCCGCTTGCAGCGCCTGGCGCAGCGCATTGCCGCGGCAGCGGGCGAATTCCGCTACCGCGTCTTCACCGACAGCGCGCCGGTGCTCGAGGTGGCGCTGGCCGCCAATGCCGGCCTGGGCTGGCGCGGCAAGCACACGCTGCTGCTGACGCGCGACGCGGGATCGTTCTTCTTCCTCGGCGAAATCTACACCAACCTGCCGTTGCCGCTGACGCCTGCCGGCAGCGCGCACTGCGGAAGCTGCAACGCCTGCCTCGACGCCTGTCCCACGGGCGCGATCGTCGCGCCCTACGAACTCGATGCGCGCCGCTGCATCTCGTACCTGACCATCGAGCTCAAAGGCAGCATACCGGAAGCGCTGCGGCCGCTGATCGGCAACCGGGTGTACGGCTGCGACGACTGCCAGCTGGTCTGCCCGTGGAATCGGTATGCGCAGCCCTCCGCCGAGGCGGATTTCGCGGTTCGCAACGGCCTCGACAATGCCGACCTCGTCGCGCTCTTCGCGTGGACGGCGGGCGAGTTCGAGCAGCGCCTGCGCGGCAGCGCGATCCGGCGTATCGGTCACGTACGCTGGCTGCGCAATCTGGCGATCGGGCTGGGTAACGCCGACTACGATCCGGCGCATGTCGAGGCATTGAACGCGCGGCGCGATGACCCTTCGCCGCTGGTACGCGAACACGTCGCCTGGGCGCTGGCGCAGCAGGCGCGCAAGCGGGCCGCGATGACCGCTCAGCGGATGAGCTGATTCATCGACACGATCGGCAGCATGACCGCGAGCACGAGCACCAGCACGATGGCGCCCATCGCCACGATCAGCAGCGGCTGCACGAGCGCGGCGAGCCAGGTCAGCCGGCGCTCGACGTCGTCTTCCTGCTCGCGCGCGGCGCGCGCCAGCATCGCCGGCAGCTGTCCGCTCTGCTCGCCGTTGGCGACCAGATGCACCAGCAGCGGCGGAAAGACGCGCTCGCTCGCCAGCGACCGCGACAGCGTGACGCCTTCGCGCACGCGCGCCGCGGCGGACTGCGCCGCGCGGCGGATCGGCCTTGCCCAGATGACGCCTGCCGCAGTCTCCAGCGCGCGCAGCAGCGGCGCGCCGCTGCCGGTCAGGATCGCAAGCGTGCTGGCGAAGCGCGCGGTGTCGAGGCCGGAGAGCACCCTGCCGATCACCGGCGTGCGCAACAGCAATGCCTGCCAGCGCTCGCGCCAGGCCTCCTGGCGCAGCAGCAGCGCCGCGCCGAGCGAGCACAGCACCGCAGCACCGAGCCAGTACCACCCGGTCGCGCGCAGGAAATCGCTGGTCGCGATCAGGGCGCGAGTGAGAAAGGGCAGCG
>Ga0209048_10006884_pt1 | contig 10575 bp, 1 predicted proteins | sample FrelakmetCRP12CR_FD_187146 | JGI IMG/M metagenome (GOLD analysis project Ga0209048, IMG submission 187146) | Freshwater lake sediment microbial communities from the University of Notre Dame, USA, for methane emissions studies - CRP12 CR (SPAdes)... | ecosystem: Environmental > Aquatic >... | reverse complement strand
AGCGGTTTGGACAGTGCGGGTCTGGATTTCGGCAACTTCTATCCCGATACGGCGCGCTACCGTTCGTTCAGCGCTGAATCCCTGGCTCTGGCTAAGGATCTCAGAGGAAAGGTGGGCAACCTGATTCCGAAGAAGGCAAACAAGGTGGAATTCAAGTTCGACCTTGTAGTCCCGTTCGGCTTCAACAGCAACGTCCTTAACCTTGATTTCTCTATGGTTGCAAGCGGCCGGATATTCAAGCTGCACAGCGGCGTGCCCACGGAATCCCTGGCGGTCTACTCGGGAAAAAAGATCATAGGCCTGCATCTTTCCGTTGTCCCTGGGGAGATTGTCGAAGTCACGGGCTGGGGTGTTCAGGGGAGAGCGATCAAGACGAAGTATGCCTGGGGCGGTAATTCCAAGGCTAATGTCCCCTCGTACGTTCTTAACCAGCCGCGGCTCCCTTACCCGAACCTCGTGAATATGCTCTACGAAATGTTCAAACAGGGTGCTTTCAGCACCACGGGGGGCCTTGTTGTGGGCGTACCGCTCGCATTGGGGAATCCCGACCTTCTCAAGTTCGGGTTTGTGCAGATGGCCGGCTACAAGGACGTGCTGAAATCTCTGTACGAGAGAGGTCATCTCCACACTAGTCCTGCCCATATGTTCGACATATACGGAATTAAGCCCTTCATCGGAAAGAAAAAATCGCTGCCTCCCTCCAAGCACAACAACATGCTGTTTGCGGAGTTGGTGGCGATGAAGGTGAACATCACGGCGAGCGGGGCCCGCAAGACGCCTGAAGGCTTCGGTGACCTGATATACGATGACGGCACGGGCGGTCCCTTCTGCGGAATGACTGTAGCGGGAATCTCCGCAAAGGCCGATACTTTCATGACGATCCTCAACAAGAACCCGATGCCGGGCGTCTCCGCCGACAGCTTCTTTAATGTCGTCAGGCGGATCAACCTGGCTTTTGAAGGCGTCCTTGACACGCTCTATTTCGCAGATTCGATCAAGCTTACCGGCGTACGCTCTCTATCGGCGGTGCCGTTTCTGAAACCGAATCTTGTCAATCCGCCCACCACAATTCAGCTGCTCTCCGGGCGGGTCGAATACGAGCCGACTGGATTCGAGCTGTTCCAGAACTATCCAAATCCCTTCAATCCGACGACGGCGATTCAGTTTGCGCTGCCGACCACTTCCATTGTTACCCTCAAGGTATATAACCTCCTGGGCCAGGAAGTTGCGACGCTCGTGGATCGCGAAACGATGGACGAGGGGATGCAGGAAGTCTACTTTGACGCACAGAATCTGGCCTCAGGCATCTATATCTACAGGCTCTCGGCCCAGGAGATATCGGATGACCAGGAGACGGCAGCTCAGGTGTCTGTCAGCATAAAGAAGATGATACTGGTGAAGTAAGATCTCCCGGTTGAAAAATTCGAGAGTACTCTCTTCTCCCAACATCTGTCCGCAGGGGGTTGTCCCCCCTGCGGACAGCAATTTATAAAGCGTCCCCTTAACAGTAAAACCAACCACCCACTGGCACACGAGGAGAATTCGATATGAAAAATTGTTTTAGGCTTGTTGCGTTGTTAATTGTTTTATCGGTAGGCTTCTCTTCGATGATGGTTTCCCAATCAACCGACAAAACAGGCCGGAAGATATCATCCGGGGGAGACTTTCCTCAAAAGGCGGCCGGTGAAGCGCTTTTTATATCGAATCTGCATTTCGGGCCGCTCTCGGGGACGCCCGACATGATGGCCCGCGCATACCTGGGGGCAAACTATCAGATGCTTCACATGGTGCAGGCACTTGACGACCTTGTGCTAATAAAGGCGGAGGTGAGTCCGGCGGGCGTGCATGTGCGCTACAACCAGACTTACGCCGGGATTAAGATATACCAGTCTGACCTGGTGGTGAGCATAGACAGGAACAACTATGTGGAATTTCTCTCCTCGAACTATAAATGGGGCTTCAGCGTACCAGTTACGATCCCAAAACTGAGTTCGCCTGAGGCGATCCAGGCGGCCAGAAGTGCACTGGGTGTGACAGGAAGCCTGCACGGTGAGCAGACTGCGGAACTTATGATCTATGTGGAGCAGGCCAGGGGGCGCCTGGTATACCGCGTGGTCATACCTGCGTTTACCCCCCGGGGTGACTGGGAGGTTTTCGTGGACGCCTCCACGGGGGTTGTCATCAGCGTGAACGACATGACACAGTTCCTCGTGGAGCAGAGGAAGCCCAAGTCGGCCCCCCTGGCTAAAAGCCTCCCGATACTCACCCCCCGCCCGGAAATACAGGACCTGGTGGGCAGGGTTTCAGCGGCTGCCGTCACATCCAACATGCGCAGGCTGGAGCAGTTCCGCTTCAGGTACGTGGGATCCGCGGCCGGAAGGGACTCGCTGGCCCAGTCCAGGAACTGGATCATAGCCCAGCTCCAGTCATACGGATACACAGACGTGGTTCAGCATGACTTCACATACGCGGGAAACACGCTTCAGAACATCGTTGTCACAAAGCCGGGACTCCGCTACCCGGATACCATGGTTGTAATAGGCGGGCATTACGACACGGTCAACGGCCCGGGCACTGATGACAACGGGTCGGGTACCTCCCTTGTGCTGGAGGCGGCCCGGATACTTGCCGACAAAAATTTTGAATATACGATCAAGTTCATCTTTTTCTCCGCGGAAGAGCAGGGGCTCATCGGGAGCCAGGCATGGGTCCAGAACGTGGCGGTGCCGGGCAACTACCATATCAAGCTGATGATGAACGCCGACATGATCGGCTATTCGGGAGGCGGAAGCACGGTGGAAGTGGAGAAAGACACAGATCCCAACCCCCCGGGGAACAACGCCGCTTCAGCCCTTTACACCGATACGCTGGCGGCTCTCACAGAGTTATACTCCACGCTCACAACCCAGATCGCGAGCGCTTACGGAAGCGATTACATTTCCTTTGAGGACGCGGGCTATGTCATAACGGGCTTTTTCGAAAATCCCGAAAACCCGCACTATCACCAGCCGAGCGACTCGCTTGTTTACTCCGACACGAACTATGTAACCCAGATTACGAAAAGCGCCGTGGCGGGGCTGGCTCAGTTCGCAAAGGTGATGTCGGGAAGCGGCTATGTTTTTGATCCGGATCCCCTTTCCACAGCCCATGCCCTATATACAGATCCGGGCTACGGGGATAACAGCGATGCGGACTCACCGCAGCTGAGGGCGCAGCGCTTTCTGAAAACTCTGCCCGATCTGACTTCCAGCGGCGGCCTTTATCAGCTACAGGGACCCTTTGTAACTGACGAAGACTGGGACGCTCCTACGATAGCGCCCGTTACGGCCGCAAACCCCGATTCTTTCAGATTTACGAGGAACCAGACCGGCTACGAGGATGTGATGGTTTACTACCACCTGGACAGGACTCAGCGCTACATCCAGTCCCTGGGGTTCACGAACATACAGAATAATTCCATACACGCAGACCCGCACGGGTTCAACGGAGACGACAATTCAGCATATTATCCCTCCACGAACAAATTGACATTCGGGCAGGGGGGGGTGGACGATGCCGAAGACGCCGGGGTTTTGCTCCACGAGTACGGGCACGCCATTCAAAACGGTTCAGTGCCCGGATGGTCGGGCTCAGGCGAGCAGGGCTCGCTGGGAGAGGGTTTCGGGGATTACTGGGCATCCTCATATGGCCGCCGTTTCAATCTGTGGCTTCCCACAGATCAGCAGTATTACTGGGTTTTCCAGTGGGACGGCCATAATAATTTCTGGCCCGGCAGGGTATTAAACTATTCGGCTCATTACCCCGAAGGGATTACAGGAGACATACATACCGACGGGCAGATGTGGGCTTCCACGCTCATGAGTGCGTGGAACGACATAGGCTACCAGGTGCTGGACAGGCTGGTTCTGCAGAGCCATTTCTACCTGGCCTCAAGCGGCGTCACGATGACTCAGAACGCCCAGGCAGTAATCCAGGCCGACCGGAACCTTTACGGCGGAGCTCATGTGCAGACACTTGTCTACTGGTTCGGACAGCGGGGGTTCATAAACCCGGCTGATTACGTGCCTTCAATAGTGCATACGCCCCGCGGGGACAGCGAAAACCCGTTCGGGCCTTTCCCGGTGACCGCTACGGTTTTCCCGGGCGGAGCTTCTGTCGATACAAACTACATCAAAGTCTTCTGGGGGAGAACGGGATCATTTACAGATTCACTTAATATGGCCAGAACCTCCAATCCCAACGAGTGGACCGCAAACATCCCGGGCAACGGGTATTCGGCCACATACATTTATTACATAAAAGTGAAGGACGTGACCGGCTCTGTTGCCACAAGTCCGCCGAACGCCCCCACGAACTATCACAGCTTCTTCGTGGGAGACGACACTTTGAAGCCGGTCATAGTGCACACCCCCTTAAGGAACCAGCCCAAGCTGAGGTGGCCTCCGGTCGTGAGCGCCAGCGTCACCGACAACCTGGGTGTGGATTCTGTATGGGTGGAGTTCACACGGCTGCGCTCTAGCCTTTCGGGTGCATTCCCGCTTCCCCACTCGGCCGGTTCGGTTTACTCGGCCCTCTTCGCCCTGGATTCATCCCTGGTCCAGTTCGGCGACACAATCCAGTACAGGCTATTTGCCAGGGATATCGCACTTGCGCATAACACCTCAATACATCCCCCGACCGGGTTCCATACATTTTCCATTATTAATACAAAGGGGCTTGTGCTTATTGTGGACGACGACGCTGCCACGAAAGATGGCTATGAGGTGACAGATAAGGGGACTTTCTCTTACAAGGCCCAGGACAAGGGGAAAGCAGGGAGGCTCATGTCCCGCACCCTGACCGATTACGGCTTTCTGGTGGACACGGTATCCTTCGATACACACGACCCCTCGATTTATCCCGCTTACGACATCGTCATCTGGACAGCTGGGACCACATCCACGGCACTTTTCTCTGACGCGGCCAAAAGGACTGCCCTGATCCAAAGGGCGAATTCCGGAGGCAAGATATGGATAGAAGGGGGGGAGGTCGGATATATATTCAGGAAATCCACATCCGATCTGGACCCAACCTTCCGCCGGGCGGTTCTGCACGACAGCGTCTGGATAAGCGACGTATCCAGCAGCAGTCTGGTGATTACCAACCCAACTCATCCGATATTCAATATTCCAAATGCGGTCACGGGGCCGATAGCTTTTACGGGCTCTTCCGTCACGGCCCGCGATGCCATGACGCTGATTCCCGGCGATCTGGGTGCCTACAAGGTGGCCGGATGGTCAGCCTATTCATCTCAGGGTCCGGACAGCGCAGGCCTGATAATTTATGACAACAATCCCAATCCCCTCAGCGCCCAGATAGTATTTTTCCCGTTCGCTCTGGGTGAGGTGACGGACACACTCACGGCCAGGAAACTCATAGAAAACACGGCCGAATACCTGATGACCTCCGAGCCCCCGCCCTCAGGCGCAATCGGCGGGATCGTCAGCCTTTCGGATACCACAGACTACAGCGGCGTGAGCGTGCGGCTCACAGGACTCACAGTGCTCAGGCATGATTCTCTGGTCACGGGAGTAGACGGTTCTTACAGCTTCAGCGGTCTTTATGCGGGATCATACCGGGTCACGGTCTCAAAGGCAGGCTATTATCCCGTAGCCTCAAGCAGGGACACTAGTGTCGGAACATCGGTTGTGGGGGGAGTTGATTTCAATCTGACGCCCCTCCTTTATGCGGCAGTTTCCGGTGTCGTATCGCTCGCGGACACAACTGATTACAGGGGGATTACGGTCTCGGTAGTGGGTCAGGGTCTCACCAGCCTGACGGATTCCACAGGCACGTACAGTTTCACAAGCGTCATTCCGGGAAACATAACAATCAGGGCGCTTAAAGCTGGTTACCGCACCACCTCCAAAGATACAGTTGTAGGTAACGGCGGAAGCATTACCGTGAACCTGAGACTCCCGGTGGAGACCATACTTATATACGAGACTTTTGAGACTTCGGCGGTGGACGGTATCCCCTCGGGTTGGACAAGGGTAGATGTAAACGGCGACGGGAACACATGGAAAACGGTTTCGGATACGGCATATAACCACACCCCATCGGGCACAAAGGGAATTAAGTATACATACAACTCATCCAATGCCGCAAACGATTGGCTGATAACTCCCGAGCTTTCACTTCAAGTGGGCGTGCCTTACCGTTACAGCTTCTGGTACCGCACCAACTCCGCCTCATATATAGAAAAGATAGAGATGATGTGGGGGACTTCCCCCACACCTGGGGCTCTCACGAACCTTATCTTCAGGAAGGAGGACATCAACAACACTTCCTTCGCAAGGGCTGAAGGCGCATTCATGGTGCCCGCAACGGGTTCCTATTATGTCGGATTCCATGTTTACTCAGGCATAAACCAGTATAATCCCGGAATCGACGACATTCTGATAGAAGTGGCGCCTGAAAATGACATAGGTGTTTCAAAGCTGTGGGTCCCGCTGGCCAAAGTTATGAATGGCGCACTCCCTCCCCCGGATGCCGACGGGATCAGGAGGATCAATGAAGCGGAACAGCTGGAGGCCGAAAAAGCGGGAAAAGCCGCAGGCGGCGGGTATATTCCGTGGCTCGAGTCCGAGGTTCCACAGGGTTTTGCAGTATCCAAGACCGACAGCGTGATCACACTGGCTGAAGTGATGAACTACGGCACGCTTTCGCAAGGGGCATACAACGTAAAGTGGACGGTCGGTGGTGCGGGTCAGCCCCCTGTTGCAAGCACAAGGAGCCTGCCTCCCGGTATGAAAGACACACTTAAGCTCGTGTGGCACTGGCCGGTTGTGGGTTTGAATAGCGTGGTTGCTTATACCGATCTGGCAGCCGATGCCAACCGTACGAACGACACTGCACGCAGCTTTATAAATGTTCTTCCGGGAGGGACTTTGCTGAGTGAATCCTTCGAAGGGGGCACTTCGCTTCCCGCAGGCTGGAGTACGGCCGTTGTGACCACAGGTTCAACGCTGCCTGCATGGACGATCATAACCGGAGTGGGCACAAATCCCGCCGCACCCCCCTACAGCGGAACAAACCAGGCAAAATTTAATTCCTTCTCGGCCACAACCGGTTCCCAGGCCCGCCTTACCTCAAGGAGGCTCAATCTGCCATCAGGGTATTCCAGGCTGACATTCTTCATGTATCATGATCCGGGTTATACGACGTCGTTTGATTCGATCACGGTGCAGGCCAGTACGGGGGACAGCGTGACAGGCCCCTGGCTGTGGCTGGGTAAGTTCGTGCGCTATTCAGCAACAACGGGCTGGAAGAAAGACAGCGTGGATTTATCCGCCTTCGCAGCCCAGCCAAAAGTGTACGTCAGCTTTCTGGCCACGAGCCGTTACGGAAACAACATGTATCTGGACGAGGTAAATCTGTTCACGTACACAGTCCTGGCTTCAATAAGCGGCATCAAGTACGAGGACGTTGACGGGGACTCTACCAGAGACTCAGGCGAGCCCCTACTGGCCGGATGGAAGATATACCTGGGAGGAGCTGCCACCGATTCCGCGGTCACAGACGGTTCGGGAGCATACAGTTTCAATAACCTCCAGGCGGGCGTTTACACGGTAAGCGAATCCCTGAAAGCAGGCTGGGGTCAGATCACGCCCGGCGGGATCTATTCGCTGACTGTGGGTGAAGGCGAACACCTTATGGGTAAAAATTTCGGGAACTACAGGAAGGCGACTATCAGCGGCGTGAAATTCAACGACATAAACGGCGACAGCGTCAAAAACATCGGCGTTGACCAGTTCCTGCCCGGCTGGAAGATCTACCTCGCCAAGGGTTCACACAAAGACAGCGCCATAACCGACGGCGTGGGCGCTTTTGCTTTCGGAAATCTCAGCCCGGGAAATTACATGCTCAGCGAGTCTCTCAAGGCAGGCTGGGTGCAGACTCTTCCGGCTGCTCCTTTTTACAACATCGCATTACAGTCGGGCCAAGTTTTAACGGGGAAGGACTTCGGCAACTTCAGCGTGTCCTCCATCAGCGGCCGCCTCTTCGATGACATTGCCTCTGACAGCACCGGTTCCGGTGATCCCGGCCTTCCGGGCTGGAAAGTTTACCTGGCTCTTGGGGGAGGCCACCCGAGAAGGGACAGCGTAATCACAGACGGCTCAGGAGTTTACAGCTTCTCTAACCTTACGCCTGGCACATATTCTCTGAGTGAATCACTTAAGACCGGATGGCTGAGGACTGCTCCCCCGGGCCCAACGCATACCGTAACCGTTCAATCCGGACAAGGTGTGACGGGAAGGGACTTCGGTAACTTCAAGCTGGGTTCACTGGCGGGTCTCATATGGAAGGACGCAGACGGGAACGGTTCAAAAGACGCAGGGGAAGGTGCGATTTCAGGCTGGACGGTGAATGTGAGCGGCGCGATTCCCGGGAACACCCACCAGACGGTTGCAGACGGCGCCGGCAATTATTCGGTTCAGGGTTTGATCCGTGATACCTACACCATAAGCGAGGTCAAAGCCGCCGGTTACACACAGACACACCCCGCGCCGCCTGGGACTCATACGGTAATCATTCGCAGCGGGCTGGACAGCGCGGGGCTCGATTTCGGCAATTTCTATCCGGATACAGCGCGCTACCGCACTTTCTCGAAAGATTCGCTCACATTTGCAAAGGACGCCAAGGGGAAAGTGGGCGGTATTATCAAGGCTAAGGCAGACAAAGTCGACTTCGCTTTTACGCTCTTAGCACCGAAAAACACAAAGCTCACACTGGCTTTTTCGGCAAGTGCCTCGGGCAGCATGCTTATAGATAGCGGCAAAAAGGGGGGTTACACCAGCATTTCGGGGAAGAAATGGGTTTGGATATCTCCGATAGACAGCGGCGCCATAGTTCAGGTCGTGGGCCGCGGTGCGACCGGAAAATCCATAAAAGTTAAATACGAGTGGGGTACGGCAACTAGATCCATAAAGGGTACTGTCACTGACTTCACATATAACATTCCGCGGCTGCCTATGCCCAATGCAGTCAACCTGGTTGCGGATATGTTTGCAAGGGGGGCCTTCGATTCCACTGGAGGACTGGTTGTGGGCAGTGTTCTGAGCGGAGCTGATGCCCAGCGTTACGGATGGGTGCAGATCGGCAAATATACGGACGTATTCAAGTCGCTTTATCAGAGGAATTCGTTTCACGTCGGATCGCCCCATTATTTCGACGTCATTGGAACGAAAACGTTCGCAGGCAGGCAGAAGACACTGCCTCCCACAAAGCACAACAACATGCTCTTTGCGGAGATTCTGGCTCTGAAGGTCAATATATTCTCCAGCCGAGCCGGGGAAACCCCGCCGGGCTTCGGTGAACTGATTTACGACGACGGAACTCTATCAAGCCTCTGCGGACTGACTATATCGGAAATCGCAGGGGAGGCGGATCATTTCATGACCTACGGTAATTCACCTCTGGGTGTATCAGCAGACAGCTTCTACCACACTGTCAGGATGCTGAACAGGGCATTTGAAGGCGTGATTGATACTTCTTCTTTTGCCAGTGGGCTCGTTTTCACGGGCGTTCACCGGCTCTCGGAAGTCAGCTTCCTGAAACCGAATTTTGCCGAGGAGCCCAGAAGGATTGCCCTAAAGAGCAATTTTTCAGGAGAAGAGACACCATCTGAGTTCCGGCTCTATCAGAATTACCCCAATCCATTCAATCCGACTACGAACATTGACTTTGCTCTTCCGCTTCCAGGTACAGTGACGCTTAATGTCTATGACATCCTGGGGCGTGAGGTGGCAAGGCTCTTTGACCGGGAACAGATGGAGGAGGGCAATTACACGGTAGAGTTTTCGGCAGGCTCTCTGGCTAGCGGGGTATATTTCTACAGGATTCTGGTGGAAGTTACGCCGGATAATCCGGAAGATGGGGCGGCAGCTCAGACGTTTACATCAGTTAAAAAACTGCTGCTTATGAAATAAGCCATTAATCTTCGGCATTAATGAAAAGCCATCCTTTTTTAAGGGGGATGGCTTTTTCTTGGGTTTGAGTAAAAAGAGCGGAATCACCCCTTCGATTATACAGGAAACTGCTGTTTTCCTGGTATAATAAAGGATATGGAGCTTGGATGTGATTCAAGTTATTGAAAATAGAAGGATTTTTGGATATATTAGTTTTTAATCCCACAAAACTTAAAAAACAGGAACCCTTATGAAACGTTTATCGGCCATGTTGCTCGCAACTCTCTTAACAACGTTTTTAGCGCTGGGCCAGACGGACTACAAAATTTCCAGGATAAAGGTATTTGTACCCGACAGGCCCACGCTTGAGCGGGTCTGGAGCTCAGGTGTCGATTACGAAGGTTCCACAGGGAAGATAGGGGGCTGGATGGAATTTGTGGCCGCGCCATCAGAACTTTTAAAGTTAAATTCGAACGGGCTCAATTATCAGATAATAATAGATGATCTCTCGAAGTATTACTCCCAGAGGCTCACCCCCGGGCCGGTGAATGCCCTGGGCTTCGGATACGGCAGCATGGGCGGTTTCTACACTTATGCCGAGGTAGTTCAGCAGCTGGATTCGATG
>Ga0209048_10006883_pt1 | contig 10576 bp, 9 predicted proteins | sample FrelakmetCRP12CR_FD_187146 | JGI IMG/M metagenome (GOLD analysis project Ga0209048, IMG submission 187146) | Freshwater lake sediment microbial communities from the University of Notre Dame, USA, for methane emissions studies - CRP12 CR (SPAdes)... | ecosystem: Environmental > Aquatic >... | reverse complement strand
CCACGGAAATGCCTTGGCTTCAGAACGCCTCACGAGGTGTTTATGGAGCAGTTACACTCGCGTCATAACGTCGTTGCACTTCAGAGTTGAATCCGCCAACTTTAATAACGATTTTTCTAGTATGACCCTGTCGCAATACCAATATGGGGTGTACATATGGATCTCGTCTATCTCGCCGGCATCGGGCTGTTCTTCGCCCTGATGCTTGCCCTCGCCGCCGGCTGTGCCAGGCTGGGAGGTGCCAAATGACCTGGCTTTTCATTCTTAGCGGCGCTGTCGCCGCCGGCCTGCTGGTCTATCTGATAGCAGCGCTGCTCAATCCGGAGAATTTTTCATGAGCAATCATGCGTGGATACTCCTCGGACTTTTTCTTGTCGTCCTGTTGCTGACCGTCAAACCCTTGGGGATTTATATCGCCAATGTGATGGAAGGTCGCTTCCGTCTGGCCGGCAAGATCGAAAGCCCGATCTATCGCCTGTGCGGCATCCGCCAGGACGAGGAAATGGGCTGGCTGAAATACGCTTTCGCCATTTTGCTTTTCAACTTCATTGGCGTACTGGTGGTCTATGTCCTGCAACGCCTGCAGGCCGATCTACCGCTCAATCCGCAGGCGTTTCCCAATATCAGCCCAGACTCCGCCTTCAACACGGCCCTGAGCTTTGTGACCAATACCAACTGGCAAGGCTATGGCGGCGAAGCGACGATGAGCTACCTGACCCAGATGCTGGCGTTGGCTGTCCAGAACTTCCTGTCGGCCGCTACCGGCATCGTCGTCGTCATCGCCCTGATCCGCGGTTTTGCCCGGCATAGCGCCAAGACGGTCGGCAATGCCTGGGTCGATCTGACCCGCATCACGCTGCACGTGCTGTTGCCGATTTCGATCATTTACGCGGTTTTCCTGACCAGCCAGGGTGTCATCCAGAATTTCGATGCCTACAAAGATGTTACGACGCTGGAAGTCACCAAGTACGACAATCCGAAAGTCGATGCAGCCGGACAGCCACTGAAGGACGACAAAGGTGTCGCCATCACCGAGCCAGCCGAAACGCCAACCCAGACGCTGGCCATGGGCCCGGTCGCTTCGCAGGAAGCAATCAAGATGCTGGGCACCAATGGTGGCGGTTTCATGAACGCCAACTCAGCGCATCCTTATGAAAACCCGACGCCGTTGTCCAATTTCATCCAGATGCTGTCCATCTTCCTGATTCCTGCAGCGTTGTGTTTCACCTTCGGCCGTATCGTCGGCGATACGCGCCAGGGCTGGGCGGTGCTTGCCGCGATGACCCTGATGTTCGTCGTCCTGGCCTATGCCGCCATGCATTTCGAGCAGCAGGCCAATCCGCTGCTGACCCAGTTGGGTGTCGATTCCGCCGCCGGCAACATGGAGGGCAAGGAAACCCGCTTCGGCATCGCCGATTCCGGCCTGTTTGCCACCATTACTACGCTCGCCTCCTGTGGCGCGGTCAATGCCATGCACGACTCGTTTACGCCGCTCGGTGGCATGGTGCCGCTGGTCAACATGCAGCTTGGCGAAGTGGTCTTCGGCGGCGTCGGTACCGGCCTCTACGGCATGCTCGTCTTCGCCATCCTGGCCGTCTTCGTCGCCGGTCTGATGATTGGCCGCACGCCGGAATACCTGGGCAAGAAGATCGAAGCCTTTGAAATGAAGATGGTTTCCATCGCCATTCTGGTGACGCCGCTGTTGGTGCTGGTCGGCACCGCCATCGCAGTAATGGCCGCCGATGGCCGGGCCGGCATCGCCAACCCGGGCGCCCATGGCTTCTCGGAAATCCTCTATGCCTTCACCTCGGCCGCCAACAACAACGGCAGCGCCTTCGCCGGGTTGTCCGCCAACACGCCGTTCTACAACCTGATGCTCGGCATCGCCATGTGGTTCGGCCGCTTTGGCGTCATCGTGCCGGTGTTGGCGATTGCCGGTTCGCTGGCCGCCAAGAAGCGCATCGCCGTCGGTGCCGGCACCCTGCCAACGCATGGCCCGCTGTTCGTCACGCTGCTGATCGGCACGGTACTGCTGGTCGGCCTCCTGAATTACGTCCCGGCCTTGGCCCTCGGTCCCGTCATCGAGCACCTGCTGCTCTGGGCCGCTCACTAAGCGAGGGGGAGAAAATAATGACCCGCAAGACTTTTACCCTGTTCGATCCGGCACTCGCTGTGCCAGCCATCGCCGATGCCTTCCGGAAACTGAATCCGGCCGTGCAATGGCGCAATCCGGTGATGTTCGTTGTCTACGTCGGCAGCATCCTGACCACCATCCTCTGGGTACAAGCACTTGGAGGAGAGGGAGAGGCGCCGGCCGGTTTCATTCTGGCCATCACCATCTGGCTGTGGTTCACGGTGCTCTTCGCCAATTTTGCCGAGGCGCTGGCCGAAGGGCGCAGCAAGGCCCAGGCGGCGTCGCTGCGCGGGCTGAAGAAGGAAACCTGGGCCAAGAAGCTGCTTGAGCCGAAGCATGACGCAAAGTGGGTGATGACCCCGGCGAGTGATCTGAGAAAGGATCACGTTGTTCTGATCCAAGCGCATGAAACCATTCCGGCCGACGGCGAAGTCATCGAAGGTGTCGCCTCGGTCGACGAATCTGCCATCACCGGTGAATCGGCCCCGGTCATCCGCGAATCGGGCGGCGACTTCTCGGCCGTCACCGGCGGCACCCACGTGCTATCCGACTGGATCGTCGTCCGCGTTACCGTAAATCCGGGCGAAACCTTCGTCGACCGCATGATCGCCATGGTTGAAAACGCCAAGCGCCAGAAGACGCCGAACGAAATCGCCCTGACCATCCTGCTCGTCGCGCTGACCATCGTTTTCCTCGGCGTCGTGGTGACCCTGCTGCCGTTCTCGATGTTCAGCGTCGAAGCGGCCGGGGCCGGCACGCCGATCAGCATCACCGTGCTGATCGCGCTGCTCGTCTGCCTGATCCCGACCACCATTGCCGGTTTGCTTTCGGCCATCGGCGTCGCCGGCATGAGCCGCATGCTGCAGGCCAACGTCATCGCCACCTCCGGTCGCGCCGTCGAAGCGGCCGGTGACGTGGATGTGCTGCTGATGGACAAGACCGGCACGATCACGCTCGGCAACCGTCAGGCTTCGACATTCCTGCCGGCCGACGGCGTGAGCGAAGCCGAACTGGCCGACGCCGCCCAGCTCGCCTCGCTCGCCGACGAAACGCCGGAAGGCCGCAGTATCGTGGTCCTCGCCAAGCAGCGTTTCCAGTTGCGGGAGCGCGACATCCAGGCGCTCGGTGCTCACTTTGTGCACTTCTCGGCCCATACCCGGATGAGCGGCGTGGATATGGCGGATCGCCAGGTCCGCAAGGGCGCGGCAGATGCTATCCGGAAACATGTCGAAGCACTGGGCGGCAAGTTTCCGCCTTCCGTCCTGGGCAAGGTCGATGAAGTTGCCCGCCGCGGTAGCACGCCGCTGGTCGTCGCCGACGGCACCCGCGTCATGGGCGTCATTGAACTCAAGGACATCGTCAAGGGCGGCATCAAGGAGCGTTTTGCCGAACTGCGCCAGATGGGCATCAAGACCATCATGGTGACTGGCGACAATCGAATCACTGCGGCGGCCATCGCCGCCGAGGCAGGCGTCGACGACTTCCTGCCAGAAGCGACGCCGGAAGCCAAGCTGGCGCTGATTCGTCAGTACCAGGCTGAAGGCCGGCTGGTGGCGATGACCGGTGACGGCACTAACGATGCCCCGGCACTGGCCCAGGCCGACGTCGCTGTGGCCATGAATACCGGCACGCAGGCAGCCAAGGAAGCCGGCAACATGGTCGACCTGGACTCGAATCCGACCAAACTGATCGAGGTCGTCGAAACCGGCAAGCAGATGCTGATGACGCGCGGTTCGCTGACGACATTCAGTATCGCCAACGACATCGCCAAATACTTCGCGATCATCCCGGCGGCCTTCGTGACGACTTACCCGCAGCTTGCGGCGCTCAACGTCATGGGGCTGGCCAGTCCGGCCTCGGCCATCCTGTCAGCGGTGATCTTCAACGCCCTGATCATCGTCTTCCTGATCCCGCTGGCGCTCAAGGGTGTCAAGTACCGCCCGCTCGGCGCCGCGACCCTGTTGCGCCAGAACCTGGCGATCTACGGTCTTGGCGGCGTCATCGTTCCCTTTATCGGCATCAAGCTGATCGACCTGGCAATTGCCGCCATCGGTCTGGCCTGAGGAGAAAATCATGAAAACCCTGTTACGTCCCGCCGTCAGTCTCTTTATCCTGCTCACTGCTGTCACCGGCGTGGTTTACCCGCTGGCCGTGACCGGGCTGGCCAAGGTAGCCTTTCCCGAGGCGGCCGACGGTAGCCTGATCTTCAAGGATGGCAAACCCGTCGGCTCCAGCCTGATCGGTCAGAACTTCAGCGACCCAAAGTATTTCTGGGGACGCCCATCGGCAACTTCGCCGCAGCCCTACAACGCCAGCGCTTCCAGCGGTTCCAACCAGGGTCCGCTCAATCCGGCCCTGGTCGATGCCGTCAAGGGGCGTATCGATGCTTTGAAAGCGGCCAATCCAGACAACAAGCTGCCAATCCCGGCCGATCTGGTCAATGCCTCGGCCAGCGGTCTCGATCCGCATATCAGCCCGGAAGCAGCGGCCTATCAGGTGGCTCGCGTTGCCAGCCAGCGCCATCTGCCGCCGGCCGACATCAAGGCTTTGGTCAGTCAACACACCGAAGGCCGCCAATGGGGCGTCTTCGGCGAACCCCGGGTGAACGTCCTGCAACTCAACATCGCGCTTGATTCGCTGCATCACCGAGGAGAAACCCGTTGAGCACCATCGCCAAACTGCTATCAAGCAAGGACATCCGCCTCGACATGGAAGTATCAAGTCGAGACAGCTTGCTTCAGGAGATCGCCCAGCACATGGAGCGCGAGCACGGAATGCCGCAAGACTGGGTCTTTCAGAGCCTCTCCCGCCGGGAAAAAATCGGATCGACCGCCCTCGGCGAAGGGATTGCCATTCCCCATGCCCGGGTCAAGGATCTTCAGCGAATTCAACTGGCTTACATCCGACTCCGGCAGCCGATACCCTTCGATGCCCCGGATGACAAACCTGTGTCGGACATTCTCGTAATTTTGGTCCCCAAGGAAGCGACCGAAGAGCACCTCCGAATCCTGTCGGAGGTGACACAGATGTTCTCTGATCGACAGTTTCGCCAACAACTCCGCCAATGCGGCGAAGCAGGAGAAACGAAGCAATTATTCGATGACTGGCTGCTTCCTGCCTGATTCATCAAAGGCGGGTTTTACGAATTTTTTATAACCAAGCGCCAATATTTTTCAGAATCTTGAAATCGCCCTGCCTAATATTCGTCATGCACCGGGCCTGTTGAAACGAGAAAACATGGATGCGCTCAATTTCCTGCTGGCAGCCGCGGCTTTACTCGTTCCCCTTGGGCTGGCCTGGTTTTTTATCAATCGAAAGTGAAGGAAAACATGAACTCGGACTTATGCATCGGCATCGCCTCAACCCATGAATCTCTCGAAATCGCCGCACAGGAACCCGGCAAGGCTGCCGTGGTGATGAAATTTCCGGCGACCGGCATGGGGGTGGAAGGAATCAGGATTTTTCTATCTGGCTACACAAACCCGGTACGGATGGCGGTGACCGGAGTGGCCGCAGTCAGTCTGGCGCTGACCCTGGGCAATGTCTGCGGCCGGGAAACCTTCATTGTTTCCTCCACGATTGCCGATCAGGCGGTGGCCCTGGCGCGCTATGCCGAGCACGCCGCATAAAAACCATGGTACTTCACATCTGCCCGGTTTGCGCTAACCGGCATGAAGTTCACCCGGTCCTTGATCGCTTGGCCTATGGCCGGCAATTGACCTGTTTCCCGCTCTGCAAGACGGTTTTTCCTGGAATGGTTCGGGCCCGGGTACTCGCTGAAATCGCCAAATGCGCGCAGGATGGAGGCTATCGAAAAGCCGGGGGATAAATATGCTGATCAATTGTGTTGCCTACGAAAACGGCTCGCGCCTGGCCGACATGACTGTCGAGGAAATCAGCGACTATCTGGCCAAACCGGATTGCTTCGTCTGGGTCGCCCTGCGCGATGCGACACCGCAGGAACTGGATCAGATGCAGGAGGAGTTTACCCTGCACGAACTGGCCGTCGAGGATGCCCGCCATGGCCACCAGCGGCCGAAGATCGAAGAATATGGCGACTCGGTATTCGCCGTCATGCACCTGCTGGAAGAGGACAAGGGCGAGTTCAATATCGGTGAGGTCAATGTCTTCGTCGGCCAGAACTACGTTCTGTCGGTCAGAAACCATAGCCAGCAGAGCTTCCTCGGGGTGCGCGAACGCTGTGAGCGGGAGCCGCATCTGCTCAGCCATGGGTCAGGCTTTGTCCTCTATGCCCTGATGGATGCGGTCGTCGACCGCTATTTTCCGATCATGGACCGGCTCGAGTCGGAACTCGAAGAAATCGAGGAGCAGATTTTTGCCAAGGGCGCCGCCCGCAGCAATATCGAACGGCTCTATGACCTGAAACGAAAGATCACCTTCCTCAAGCATGCCGTCGCGCCGATGATGGAGGCCACCGGCAAGCTCTCGGGCGGCCGGGGACCGGCGGTCTGTGCCAATAGTCGCGACTACTTTCGCGACGTCTATGATCACCTCGCCCGGATCAACGCCTCGCTCGACAACATCAGGGACACCATCGGCACGGCCATCCAGGTCAACCTGTCGATGGTGACCATCGAAGAAAGTGAAGTGAACAAGAAACTGGCGGCCTGGGCGGGTATTTTCGCCGTTGCCACCGCATTTGCCGGCATTTGGGGAATGAACTTCAAGGGCATGCCAGAACTGCAATGGGAGTACGGTTACCCGATGGCACTTCTGGCCATCAGCGCAGCCTGCGTTGCGCTTTATGCCCACTTCAGACGCGTCGGATGGCTCTGAGGACAAGAACAATGGCGGATCAACGACCGGACCCCGACCAACTGCTGAACCGGGTGAATGCTGAAGAAGCCAGAGCCCGGCGCGGGAAGCTGAAGATTTTCTTTGGCGCCTCGGCCGGTGTCGGCAAGACCTACGCCATGCTCGGCACCGCCCGGCAGCAGTTGTTGCAAGGCTTAGACGTGGTCATTGGCATCGTTGAAACCCATGGCCGGATGGAAACGGAAGTCATGGCCGACGGTCTGGAATATCTGCCTTTGCGGGATATTCCCTATCGCGATCGCGCGCTCAAGGAGTTCGATCTGGACGGCGCTCTGGCCCGCAAGCCGGCGCTGATCCTGATGGACGAGCTGGCCCATTCGAATGTCGCCGGCTCACGCCATGCCAAGCGCTGGCAGGACATCGACGAATTGCTGGCGGCCGGTATCGATGTCTATTCGACGGTCAATGTCCAGCATCTGGAAAGCCTCAACGACGTCGTCAGCGGCATTACCGGCATCCGGGTCTGGGAAACGGTGCCGGACAAGGTATTCGATGCGGCCGACGAGGTCGTCCTGGTCGACCTGCCGCCCGACGAACTGCTGCAACGCCTGCAGGCCGGCAAGGTCTATCTGCCGAACCAGGCGGAACGGGCGATCCGCAATTTTTTCCGCAAGGGCAACCTGATTGCCCTGCGCGAACTGGCGCTCCGCCGCACGGCGGATCGCGTCGACGACCAGATGCTGCAATACCGGCGCGACCAGTTTGTTTCACCGGTCTGGCAAACGCGCGACTCCCTGCTCGCATGCATCGGCACGGGCGCGGGAGGGGAAAAGATCGTTCGCACCACGGCCCGTGTTGCCAGTCGGCTGGAAGCCCCATGGCACGCCATTTACATTGAAACCCCGGCCTTGCAGCGGCTGTCCGAGGCGAGTCGCCATCGCATCCTGAGCAATCTCAAGCTGGCCGAGGAACTGGGTGCGCAGACGGCGACCCTGTCGGGCAACGATGCGGAAGAGGTCGCAGTCAAATATGCCCGCGATCACAACCTTTCGAAGATTTTCGTTGGCCGGGATCACCCGCGCCCCTGGCGCCCCTGGTACCGTTCTTTCGCCGACCGGCTTGGCCAGCGGGCGCCCGATCTTGATGTGCTTCAGGTAGCACGCTCGGATATCGACCGAGAAGCCGGAAAAGTGGTCCAGGAAAGTATCGGTGACAGCATTTTCGACCAGTGGCCGGCTTACGCGAAAGCCGCCGCCGGTTGTGCACTGGCCGGGTTTGCTGCTGCAGTGCTGTTCCCTATTTTCGAATTGCCCAACATCGTCATGGTCTTTCTGCTGGCGGTGGTACTGGTCAGCGTGCGCTACGGTCGCGGCCCGGGCGTGCTGGCCTCTTTCCTGTCAGTGGCCATTTTTGACTTTTTCTTCGTTCCTCCGCGCTTTTCCTTTGCGGTCAGTGATGTGCAGTACCTGATGACCTTTGCGGTCATGCTCGCCGTTGGCCTGATCACCGGCCAGCTGACCGCCGGCTCCAAATACCAGGCCAAGGTAGCGACGCGGCGCGAACAGCGCGTCCGCTCGCTCTATGAAATGTCCCGGGATCTTTCAGCTGCCCTGATGCCCGAGCAGATCGCCGAAATAGGCGAACGCTTCATCGTCGCCGAACTCGGTGCCAAAGCCGCTTTCCTGCTGACCGATGACAACGACCAGTTGCAAACGGCCCTGCCCTCGGCCAATGGCCTGCCAGCCGTCGACATGGGCATTGCCCAGTGGGCTTTCGATCATGCCGAGCCCGCCGGCCAAGGCACCAATACGCTGGCGGCCAGCCCGATTCTGTATTTGCCGTTGAAGGCGCCGATGCGCCTGCGTGGCGTGCTGGCGCTGGAAATACGCAACATGGACCGCCTGCTCATTCCGGAGCAACGGCGACTGCTCGATACGTTTGCCTCGTTGATCGCCATCGCCCTGGAGCGGGTGCATTACGTCGAGGTTGCCCAGAACACGACCGTGCAGATGGAATCGGAGCGTCTGCGCAACTCCGTGCTGTCGGCCATTTCCCATGATCTGCGTACGCCAATGAGTGTCCTGGTCGGTCTGGCCGATTCGATGTTCCTGACCCAGCCGCCACCGACCGGCCCGCAGGCCGACATTGCCCACTCCCTAAAGGAGGAAGCGCTGCGCGTCAGTAGTCAGGTCAACAACCTGCTCGACATGGCCAAGCTACAGTCAGGCCGCGTCGAGTTGAACCGGCAATGGCAGCCCCTGGAGGAAGTGGTCGTCAGCGCCCTGAAAACGCTGGAGCGGGCCTTTGCCGAGCATCAGATCAAGGTCTCGCTCGATGAAAACCTGCCGCTGGTCAACATTGACTCCGTGCTGATGGAGCGGGTCATCTACAACTTGCTGGAAAACACGGTGAAATACACGCCGCCGGGCAGCCTGGTCGAAATCGGTGCCAACGTCACCGAAAGGATGATCGAGGTCTGGATTGACGATAACGGCCCCGGATTACCCGAAGGGAAAGAGGAAGTCATTTTCAAGAAATTTGAACGCGGGCAACCTGAAAGTGCCACCCGGGGCGTTGGTTTGGGACTGGCCATTTGCCGGGCTATCGTCGAAGCGCATGGTGGAGAAATTTACGCGGTGAATCGGCCGCAAGGTGGGGCGCGCTTCATGTTCACCTTGCCCAGGGGCAATCCGCCGTTGCTTGAGGCCGAGGAAATGCCAGAGGACGAGGAGACTCACTAAATGTCGACCGCTACACCGACCGTGATCATCGTTGAGGATGAAGCCAAGATTCGTCGCTTCATCAAACTGGCCCTGGAAGCAGAGCAACTGGCGGTATTCGAGGCCGATTCAGTGGCCCGTGGCCTGATCGAGGTCGGCACCCGGCAACCCGATTTGGTGGTGCTCGATCTCGGCCTGCCGGATGGTGACGGGATAGACCTGATCCGCGACCTGCGGACCTGGTCGGACATACCCATCATCGTTCTGTCCGCCCGCACGGCCGAAGCCGACAAGGTGGCCGCACTCGATGCCGGCGCCGATGATTACCTGATCAAGCCGTTTGGCGCCGCCGAGCTGCTGGCGCGCGTCCGGGCTCATCTGAGGCGGCGTTTCCGGGCCGGAACGACAGGCATGACGGTCTTCGAGTTCGGCAATGTTCGCGTCGATCTCGGCAAGCACATTGTCGAAAAGGATGGGCAGCAGATTCACCTGACGCCGATCGAGTTCAGGCTGCTGGCCTACCTGATCGCCAATCCGGATTCCGTCCTGACCCATCGCCAGCTCTTGAAGGCAGTCTGGGGGCCGTCCCATATCGAGGACAGCCACTACGTTCGCGTTTATATGGGGCATGTCCGGAAAAAAATCGAGGATGATCCGACGCGGCCCAAGTTCATTCTGACGGAATCCGGCATTGGCTACCGTTTTGTGAGCTAACACAGCAACCTCAGCCGGTCCTACACGCGATAAGGCCACGTCAACGCGGCATCAAGGTACTGAGCACTGACACGATTTTGGCAAACAGCGGGCGGGCCAAGATGTTTTCCTGCGCACAGTCGGCCTGCAAAGATTTCGCGAGTTCAATTTCGAAGTGCAATTTTGAATAACAGGTCAGGTGGGGGAGATGTCATAACATCCGAGCCCCCTAGACCGCCAAGTCAAAGTTGCC
>Ga0209048_10006882_pt1 | contig 10576 bp, 7 predicted proteins | sample FrelakmetCRP12CR_FD_187146 | JGI IMG/M metagenome (GOLD analysis project Ga0209048, IMG submission 187146) | Freshwater lake sediment microbial communities from the University of Notre Dame, USA, for methane emissions studies - CRP12 CR (SPAdes)... | ecosystem: Environmental > Aquatic >... | reverse complement strand
TGCCCGAGCCGTTTCCATCTGTCCTCGGCTGAGCTTCGCCTGTCCTGCCTGCGGGCAGATGGAAAGCGCCTCGGTCACCCGCGGCCTCGCCGGCGGATCTCGTTGTTCGACGATCGAATCCCGAATCCCGAATCCCGAGCCCCGGACTAGCGTCTGCCGGAGGCCCGCCTCCAGTCCTCATAGCTCGCCAGGACTGTCCGGGGCCAATCCCCATACCAGGAATAATTGACCCGCCGCTCGTGCTCGATCTCCGCGAGGCTGAAACGGATGATGCCGTCGCGCCCCGAGAAGATCGGGCGGTTGGTGCCAATCTCATAGAAGCGCGCCCAGAGCGGGGGCGCCGCCGGATCCGTCACGACGACGCGATCGAAAACGCCGGGAAGCCCTGCATCGGGCCGGCGCTCGACGCGCAGGCCCTCGAGCCGCACCTCCCGAAACCACGCGACGGCGGCCTCGACGGAGGCGACAACGTCCGCGTCCGGTTTCGGGATCGACATCAGGAACGACACGATGCCCGCCGACTCGCTGCCGCTCAGAGACGGATGTTCATAGGTGCGCGCGCCCGCGGGCGCCAGCGTGATCTCGTCGTGCTGGGCGCACCACGCCGTGGGGCGGCCGTTCACGCGGATCTGCGCGGTCAGAATCAGCTTCACGCCGCGCGCCACCCCATCGGCCGCCCGCGCCCGACGCGCGGTGTCGACAAAGGCAAAGGGGGGCGTGCCCGACGACACGTCCCGGAGCACCGTCATCGCGTTGATCACCGCATCGTCATTGAACGTGATGTGGCGCGAGTAGTCCGCGCGCAGCGGGAAGAACTGCGGCCAGCCGCCATTCGGATACTGCGCGGCCAGCAGGTAGTCGAGGCCCAGGTCGAAGGACTCGCGAAACCGATCGGCGCGCGTCGCGCTGTACACGAGGGCCAGGAAGCGCAGTTGCATCGTCGTCGCGCGGTTGTCGATGGTGGAATCCGCGTCCCCTTTGGCCGCCTCGACCCGTTGCGTCCCGTCGGCATCGAGCGGAGCGGCCATGTCGATGTTCTTGGGCCAGCCGCCCGTGTTGCGCTGGTACAACCGCACCGCGTCCGCGACGCGGACAGCCTCGGCGGAGCCATACCACGCAGGGGGCTGATCCAGGCACTGGTTCCAGGCGGGTGGCCGTGGCCCCGGTGGCGCTGCAACGGCCGCGCGCCCCGCTGGCGAACCAGGCGGCGCCATGATGAACCGCGCGAGCGCGGGAACGGCCTTGCGGAGTTCGTCGGCCACGATGGCCCCGAAAGCGGCGCTGCCCGCCTGTGACAGGTGCGTCCGATCCAGCGTGCCGTCCGCGTTGCGCACGCCATAGACCTCTCCGGCCGGCGGGCCAAGCCGGTTCAGGTGATCGATGCTCGCCCGGTGCAGGTCGATCAGGGGGACCTCCTTCTCCGCCGCCACGGCCTTCGCCGCATCAGCGTACGGAAAGAGGTCGGAGGTGATCTTGCCATCGGCGTCGAAGTTGCGGCGCGTGAGCGATGTCACGACGACCGGCAGCGCGCCCGCCGCGCGAGCCTCGTCGATGTACCTGGAGAGGTTCGCGCGGTAGGTCGTCGCGGGATCGGTTTCCCGCGCCGGTCCCTTGCCGGGCTGATCGTTGTGGCCGAACTGGATCAGCACGACGTCTGCGCCCTTCGCAATGGCCGCGCGCCAGTGGCCTTCGTCGAGGTAGCTCCTGGAGCTCCGGCCGTTGCGGGCCATGTTCACGACCGACGAGTGCGACGTGAGGCGCGAGGTGAAGCCGCGGCCCCAGCCGCTGTCGTCGGTCACCGTCGAATCGCCGACGAGGACGAACCGCACCGTCGCCGCCGTCATGAACGACCACGTCGGTCCCTGCACGACCCCGTTGCCGGTCACGCTGTCAACGCGCCAGTAGTAGGTCGTGGCCACGTCGAGCGGCCCGGGATCGAAGGCCGCCTCGCGCTGGTTGCGGCGGAAGGGCGGCGGGTTGCTCGTCCCGAAGTACACGTTGTGGGACACGGCATTGCGACCAGGAGTCCAGCGCAGTTGCGTGCGGACGAGGCTCACGTCCTGCTCCTCGTCTGCGGGGCGGGGCAGCGTGGCGAAGGGCAGCACCGCCGGGAGCGTCGCTTCCGGGTCCCACCGTCCGGCGAAGGTCCACCGCGCCGTCACGGCCCGGGGCGCGGGCGCCGTCTCGGCCGACTCCAGATTGTCGGCGAACCACGGGAAGTCGCCGCCGTCGCGGTGGTTGTGCCAGTAGTAATAGCGCTCGGGGAACAGATAGGTCTCCGGCGCCGACGGCCGGTAGATGGGCCGGTCGGCCATGTTCGCCGAAAAGCGCGAGTCGAGGACGAAGAACTGGCCGTCGCGGTTGTTGCGGCCGAGCGGAAAGTCCTTCACGCCATCGAACCGGGAGCGGCGGATCACGAACTTCGAGTCGGGATCCTTGCTGCCGTCGTGCCAGATGCTGGCGGTCAGGTTGTGGCCGAAAAACCGGCTGTTGGTGATGTACGCCCACCCGCGGGGGCAGACGTAGTCCACCCACCCCTCGAAGTCGCAGTCCGCGTGATAGTACATGCCCGACGCCGGGTTCCAGAGGCTGAGCGTGTCGCCCCCGTCGGCGATCACCTTCGCATGGAGGATCGAGATGCGCGTCGCGTTGCCTCCGCTCCGGATCGCGAACTGGTGGTCGTGCTCGTCGTGCGTCAGCCCGTAGTCGTTCCGGATGGTCAGGTTCGCCAGGACGAGATCCGTCACATCGTCGGCGACATTGATGACGGCCGCGCCATAGTCGTTCGGATGGGTCTCCCGCCAGGCCTTGCGCAGTTCGGCGTACTCGATGCGCGTCGCGTCCCGATCCTCGCCGACGATGGACACGTGGCTCGCCGTGACGTAGAGCTTCTCGCGGTAGACGCCCTTCCTGACCAGGACGGTCCTGTTCGCGGCGTTGTCCCTCGGGATGGCGTCGAGGGCGGGCTGGATGGCCCGGAAGTCGCCGCTGCCGTCCTGGGCGACGATGATGTCCGCGCGCTCGCCAGGCGGTCTGGGAGCCGCCTGCCGGGCCGCGTGCGCCGGCGTCAGCCAGCCGAGCAGCGCGGCTGACACGAGCGCGAGGGCGGCGTGGTGAGAGGACATGGGTGATCCTGCTGTTCTTTCGCGGCAGTATAGTCTGGCCAAACCACTTCCAGGCCGCGCCCGAAGCTGCCCCGGGTTATCGGTCTGTCCAGGGCCGGAATGCCGGACGCGTGGAGCCCGCTTGACGGAATGCGCTAAAGTGGTTATACCAATTGCCGCTCGCGAAGCCCTTGTTACCGAAGGAGCCGGGTGATGCGCTTTCGTTTCAGGCGTCCAGGACATGTCGCGATAGCCGCAGCCGCGTTCGTCGCTCTCAGCGCCGCGACCGGGCACGCTCAGGCGCCGGTCGGACCGGGCCCTTCAGGCCAGCGGCCCGGCCGGAGCGACCCGGCCTTCTCGCAGCCGTCGATCGCCCCTGGCATCGACTACACCGTGCCCACGGAAGCAGAGATCAAGGCCGTCCTCGACCGCATCCGCGACCATTTCATCCGCTCGACGCCCTACCGGATCATCGACACCGCCACCGGCGAGCCGATCACCGACTTCTCGAAGCCGGTGAAGACCGCGGGCGTCGACAACCGCAAAGGCGAGTTCAACGACTGGACCTACTCGATGGGCGTGGTGCTCGCGGCGATGCTGCACGTCAGCGAGGTCACCGGCGACACCACCTTCCAGGATTACGCCTTCAAGAACTTCGACTTCATCTTCGAGCACCTGCCGTACTTCCGGCAGCAGGCGAAGGCCTTCGGCCCGCAGAACCTCGGGTACGGCCGCCTGATCGACATGCGCGAGCTCGATCACTGCGGAGCGATCGGTGCCGCGCTCATCAAGGCGAACGCGAGGAAGCCCGACCCGCGCTACAAGGAGGGCATCGACCTCGCCGCGACGCACATCCTGACCCGGCAGCTCCGGCTTCCAGACGGCACGCTCGCGCGGCCGCGGCCGGTCAAAGTCGCGCTCTGGATCGACGATGCCTACATGAGCATCCCGTTCCTGGCGCAGATGGGAAAAGCCACGGGCGAGGTGAAGTACTTCGATGACGCGGTGCAGCAGGTCGTCGGGATGTCGGCGCGCATGTTCAACCCGGCGAACGGGCTCTACGATCACTCGTGGTTCGCCGACATGGAGGATGACGCGCGGTTCTACTGGGGCCGTGGCGACGGCTGGGGGCTGATGGCCATGGCGGAGCTGCTCAGCGTGCTGCCCGAGAGCCACCCCGGGCGCGGCAAGGTGCTGGACATCTTCAGGCGCGCGGCGCGCGGCGCAGTCGAGACACAGGGCGGCACCGGCCTCTGGCACCAGTTGCTCGACAAGCCCGACAGCTACCTCGAAACGTCGGCCAGCGCCATGTTTACCTTCGCCATCGCCCGCGGCGTGAACTGCGGCTGGCTCCCGGCCTCGTACGCGCCCGTGGCGCAGGCCGGCTGGCGGGCGCTCGAGCAGCGCGTCCGCCCGGACGGCCAGATCGAGGGCATCTGCGTCGGCACCACGGCAGCGTATGATGCGGTCTACTATTACAACCGCCCGACCGACGTCACGGCGATGCAGGGGTACGGTCCGACGCTGATGGCCGGCGCGGAGATGATCACCATGATCAGGAACTTCGACGTCCGGCGGGCAAATAACACCTTCTACTACGATCGGAAGAAACAATGAAGACCTGGCGACTCATCCCGCTCGTCATCCTCGCCCTGTGGGCGTCGGGCCCGGCGCTGCCCGCGGCCGCGCCGTCGGCGATCGTGACCCTGAAGAACCCCCTCGACCTTCCGCGGCCGTCGGAGACCGTTGTCCTGAGCGGCGCCATGATCCGCCAGGCGATGCCGGTCGAGGACCTGCGGACCGTGCACGTCAGCGACGATGCCTCCGGTAAGGAAGTCCTCGCGCAGCCCATCGACCTGAATGACGATGGAGTGTTCGACGAGGTGATCTTCCAGGCGGACATCGGCCCGAAGGCGGCCCGGACGTTCACGCTGAGCGTCGGCCCGCGGCAGGTGTACACGAGAGAGCAGTTCCGCGCGTTCGGGCGGTTCGTGCGCGAGCGCCGCGACGACTTCGCGTGGGAGAACGACCGCGTCGGCCACCGGATGTACGGGAAGGCGCTCGAAACCTGGGCGCAGGAGCCGCTGACGAGCAGCTCCGTCGACGTGTGGTTCAAGCGCACGCGGCGCCTGATCGTCAACGACTGGTACATGGTGGACGACTATCACCGCGACACCGGCGAGGGCGCCGACATGTACTCGGCAGGCAAGAGCCGCGGCTGCGGCGGTAACGGCATCTGGGACGCGGGCAAGCTCTACACGTCGGCCAACTTCATCGACTCGAGGGCCCTCGCCAACGGCCCGATCCGCGTGATGTTCGAATTGACGTATCCGGCGTTCGACGCTGGCGGAATGCGCGTCACCGAAATCAAGAGGATCACCCTCGATGCCGGGCAGCACCTGAACCGCTTCGAGAGCCGGTACGCCGGCGCGCCAGCGGCCCCAAAGGCGCAGGCGGTGGGCATCAAGAAGAGCCCCGGGACCGCGATCACGCAGGACAAGGCGCGCGGCATACTGCGCACATGGGAGCCCGTGAAAGCCGACGGCAGCAACTTCGGCTGTGGCGTCGTCGTCGAGCCCGGGCAGTTGACGGAGTTCGCGGAAGCGGACGGCAACGTGCTGGCCGTCACGGCCCTGCCGGCGGGCAGCGAGGTGACCTACTACGCCGGATCCGGGTGGGATCGGGGCGGCGACATCAAGACGATGGACGAGTGGGATCGCTATCTCGGCCAGGCCGCGCAGCGCCTCAGGACGCCGCTTGCCGTGACCGTCGCGGCGAAGTGAAGACGGTTTCGCGATCGGAGGAACGATGCGCCGCGGCCTGCTGCCCGTTTGCGTCCTGGTGATGGTGATGATCGCGGCGGCGCCCCCCGTGTCGGGCAGGCCGGCACAGGAGCCCGCCGTGAACCAGCAGACTCCCCGGCCGCCTGCTGCCGTTCCGCTCTGGCCGGAAGGCGTGCCCGGCGCGATCAAGGACGGAGGGCCCGAAGTGGTGGCCGAAGGAGGCCGCGTCAGCAACGTGCAGGAGCCGACGCTCACGCCATACCCGGCGCCGGCCGGACGCGCCAACGGAACGGCGGTCATCATCTGCCCGGGAGGTGGGTACACTCGACTCGCATTCGACCACGAAGGCCGCGTGCCGGCCGAGTGGCTGAACAGCCTCGGCGTGTCGGCATTCGTGCTCAAGTACCGGCTCAAGGAGTACGGCCACCCGGCCCCGCTGCGCGACGTGCTGCGGGCGATTCGGCTGGTGCGATCCGAGGCCGTCCGCTGGGGAATCAAGCCCGACAGGATCGGCGTGCTGGGATTCTCGGCCGGCGGCCACCTGGCCGCGTCAGCGGGCACCCTATTCGACGAGGCGGATGGTCGGACCGGGGCGGCCCTCGATGCGACGAGCGCGCGGCCCGACTTCATGGTGCTGGTCTACCCGGTCATCCGGCTGACCGGGCCGTACGCGCACTCGGGATCGGCGCAGTCGCTGCTCGGCGCGAACGCGACACCCGAGATGCTCGAGCGATATTCGCTCGACACACGGGTGACAAAAACCACGCCCCCGGCGTTCCTCGTGCACGGCGGCACGGACACCGCGGTGCCGGCGGAGAACAGCGTGGCGTTCTTCCTGGCGCTGCGGAAGGCAGACGTGCCCGCGGAACTGCACATCTATCGCGAAGGGGCCCATGGCATCGGCCTACGGCCTGGCAACGGCCCGATGTCGGACTGGCCGAAGCGCTGCGCCGAGTGGCTCGCGGCCATGGGACTGATCTGAAGTCCGGGACTCGGGACTCGGGGTTCGGGAAGCACGCAGCAACAGGAGAGCTCGCTCTTCAGGAATGTGGTGATGGGAGAGTTTACGATGACCAGCGTGTTGGCCGCTTTTCTGGTGGCGTTCGGCGTGGCGTCAGGGACGGTGCATGCGCAGACGGCGTCCCATCAGGCGGCCGGGCCGCTGACCGTCGCCTCTCCAAACGGCGCGCTCGTCGCGACGATCGGCACCGAAGGCCAGGTGACCTGGTCGGTTGCCCTCCGAGGCCGCGAGATCCTGACGCCGTCGCGGATCGCGATGACGCTCGACGGGGGCCGCGTGCTGGGCGACAAGCCCGTCGTCTCGCGCACGGCGGTACGATCGGCCGACCAGATCCTCAAGCCTGTCGTTCCCGCCAAGCGCGCTGAGGTCAGAGATCGCTTCAACGAACGCCGAGTCGATTTCGCCGGCGGTTACTCGCTCATCGTCCGCGCGTACGACGATGGCGTGGCGTACAGGTGGGTGACGAAGCTCCCGGGCGAGATCACCGTCGTCAACGAGGACGTCACCCTCGCGTTCGCGGCCGATCACCCGCTCTACTTTCCCGAGGAAGCCAGCTTCCAGTCGCATCAGGAGCGGCAGTACAAGCGGCTGAGGATCAGCGAGCTCAAGCCGGGCCAATTCTCGTCGCTGCCCGCGATGGCCGACCTCGGCGGCGGAGCGAAAGCCGTGCTCACCGAATCGGACCTCTTCGACTACCCGGGCATGGACCTCACCGTGGGGACGGGGCCCAACACGCTGAAGGGGCTGTTCCCCGCATACCCGAAGAAGGTCGAACTGGCGCGCGACCGCGACGAGGCGGTCGTCGAGCGCGAGGACTACGTCGCCAGGACCCGCGGCACGCGCGACTTTCCCTGGCGCGTCCTCGTCATCACCGAGCGCGACGCCGACCTCATCGGCACCGACATCGTCTTCCGCCTGGCGTCCGAGACGACGATGAGCGACACCGGGTGGATCAAGCCCGGCAAGGTCGCGTGGGACTGGTGGAACGACCTCAACGTGTACGGCGTGCCCTTCAAGTCTGGCGTGAACACCGACACGTACAAGCACTACATCGACTTCGCGGCCGAGAACGGCCTTCAGTACATCATCCTCGACGAGGGCTGGTACAAGCTCGGCGACCTGATGTCGGTGTCGCCCGGCGTGGACATGGAGGCGATTGCCGCCTACGCGAAGCAGAAGAATGTCGGCCTCATCATGTGGGTGATTTGGAAGACGCTCGACCTGCAGATGCAGCCGGCCCTCGACCAGTTCGAGCGATGGGGCGTGAAGGGCATCAAGGTCGACTTCATGCAGCGCGAGGACCAGTGGATGGTGAACTTCTATGAGCGCGTGGCGCGCGAGGCCGCGAAGCGGCGGCTGCTCGTCGACTTCCACGGCGCGTACAAGCCGACGGGCCTTTACCGCACCTGGCCGAACGTCGTCACGAGCGAAGGCGTGCTGGGCCTCGAGCAGAGCAAGTGGGGCGACCTGGCGTCGCCCGACAACGCCGTGACGTTCCCGTTCATGCGGATGCTCGCCGGCCCGGTGGACTACACGCCCGGCGCGATGATCAACGCCACCAAGAAGGACTTCAAGCCCGTCTACAGCCGGCCGATGAGCCAGGGCACGCGCTGCCAGCAACTGGCGATGTACGTCGTGTTCGAGAGCCCGCTGCAGATGCTGGCCGACTCGCCGTCGAATTACCGACGAGAGCCCGAGAGCCTGGCGTTCCTCGCGGCGGTGCCGACAGTGTGGGACGAAACCCGCGTGCTCAGCGCAGCAGTGGGCGAGCACATTCTGGTGGCGCGTCGCCGCGGCCGCGAGTGGTATGTCGGCGCGCTGACCAACTGGGACGCGCGCGACCTTGAAGCCGACTTGTCGTTCCTTGGAAGCGGATCGTTCCAGGCCGTGCTGTTCCGCGACGGCGTGAATGCGCACCGCGCGGGCGTGGACTACTCGCGCGAGGAGAGAATGGTGACGGCGGCCGACCGCCTGCCGATCCATCTCGCTCCGGGAGGCGGGTTCGTGGCGCGCATCGTGCCGCAATGACGGGCGATCCGGCGCCGGGGGCGCCAGCCGCCCGGGGCGGGAACCGCGCTTGACGGGAAGCGAATCGGGGCCGAGATTATGCAGAGCCCCCCGGGAGGAGTCTCATGTCCATCCCCGCGTCGATCGAGCAGTTCGTGACGTCGCGCGGCGTCCCGTTCACGCCGATTCATCACCGCGCAGCGTTCACGGCCCAGGAAGAAGCCGCTGCCGCCCACGTGCCCGGGCGCGAGTGGGCGAAGACCGTCGTCTGTCTCGCCGACGGCAAGCCGGTGCTGGCCCTGCTGCCCGCGCATTACCAGGTCAACGTGAGCGCCCTGAAGAAGCTGACGAAGACCACCTGGGTGCGCCTGGCGACCGAGCACGAAATGGCCGGGCTGTATCCCGACTGCGACACAGGGGCCATGGCGCCGTTCGGATCGCTGTACGGCCAGGACGTGTACATGGACGACAGCCTGCTCCCTGACCCCGAGATCGTGTTTCATGCCGGCACGCACGCCGATGCCATGCGGATGCGGACGGCCGACTTCATGAAGCTGGTCAACCCGGTGTGCGGCCCGTTCGCCGAGCCCGTGCACCGGGCGCACTGAGGTCTGGCGGCACGGCGGTCACGCCGCGGCGCGCCAGCCCCCGGAATAGAATGAGCTGGGATCTTCACCAAGGAGTGTGTACGTGAATCCGAATCGCCGCCGGTTCCTGACCACCTCGTCCATCGCGCTGGCTGGCGCCACGCTCGATCTGTCGAAGCTCTTCGCCCAGGCTGCCCAGGCAGCGCAGGCCGGCCAGGCCGCCCCGCCTGTTCCGCAGACCGCCTTCACCGCCATTCGCGGCACGATTGGCTTCTTCACGGGCCAGGGCGGCACCATCGGGTACCACATCTCGACGAACGGGGTCGTCGTGGTCGATGCGCAGATGCCCGCGACGGCGAAGATCTGCCTCGAGGGCATCAAGGAACGCGACGGCGGCCGGATGATCGACATCCTGGTCAACACCCACCATCACGCCGATCACACCGGCGGCAACCCGGTCTTCCAGTCGTCGGTGAAGAAGATCCTGGCGCATGCGAACGTGCCCGGATTGCAACGGGCGGCCGCCGCGCGCCAGGCCGCCGCGCGGCCGGATGCGCCGGCGCCTGAAATCGTCGTCGCGAATGCCACCTTCACGACCACGTGGCGCGAGGATATCGGCGGCGAGACGATGGCGCTCAAGTACTACGGGCCTGCACATACCGGGGGCGATGCGGTCGTCACCTTCGAGAAGGCCAACGTCGTGCACATGGGCGACCTGGTGTTCAACAGGATGCACCCGTTCATCGACCGGCCGGCGGGCGCGTCCATCGCGAACTGGATGAAGGTGCTGGAAGGCGCCGTCGCCGATCACGGGAACGACACCACGTACATCTTCGGGCACGGATCGCCGAAGTTCGGCGTCACCGGCGCGCGCGCGGACCTGCTCTACATGCGCGACTACCTGACGGCGCTCCTCGAATTCGTGCGGGGCGAGATCAAGGCCGGCAAACCGAAAGAGGTGATCGTGAAGATCACCGACCCGCTGAAGGGGTTCCCCGACCACGGGCCGCTCATCGAGCGCGTGCTGACGCCGGCGTACGAAGAACTCACCGCCTGACAGAATCGGGGTCAGAC
>Ga0209048_10006881_pt1 | contig 10576 bp, 5 predicted proteins | sample FrelakmetCRP12CR_FD_187146 | JGI IMG/M metagenome (GOLD analysis project Ga0209048, IMG submission 187146) | Freshwater lake sediment microbial communities from the University of Notre Dame, USA, for methane emissions studies - CRP12 CR (SPAdes)... | ecosystem: Environmental > Aquatic >... | reverse complement strand
AGGAACCCACACAGCGGCCGACTTCAATCCTTGAGTTCGTGGACCGACTGTCAGGCTGGGCCGGGGAAGCATCTCCGGTTAAGGATCAGAACTGGAATGTTTTGCTCTCCAGCATCGTTCGGAGCCGGGAGAGACATATTTACAAAATCGTCGAAAAGAAATATCTCTGATTAACACAATGCATCCAATGCTTTCTAATGGGATGAGTGATTTTTACTTAATTAATTTCAGGGAAGGTGGATATAAATAAAAATTTCTGAAGGTTCGCAAAAGTGTGCGCAGGCAGGGAGGGCAAATCCGTCCTTTCCCCAAGGGGTTGTCATGTTTATGGGAGATCGTGTAATGTTCTGGCGAAGGCGGGAGAGACACATTAACAGATTGAATTAAAGCCGGCAAATAAATGATTCTTGCAAATATTCCCGTTAACTGATTGAAAAATGTTAACTTATAGTCGGAATACCGTAACTTTGATATTATTATAAAAATTGCTACATTTCAAATTGAATTTGATGATACCTTTCGAAACATTGGAGACCGAGCATGTGTGATGGAGCCAAGGTAATCAATAACATGCGAAATCCCTAATATTAAAGAATTGAATCACAGTGTATCTCATCCTACTTGTAATAATTCTTCTTATATTCGCCGCCGCTTTAGTGACTTATTTCATCCTGAAGCGCAGGCTCAGGGTTAAACTCACCAACGACGAATACAACCTGCTGATAACGCGCAAGTTTGATCAGTTCGAACTGCGTTCCTTCCTTGTAAGGGGTGATTTTAACACAACTTTCAGGGCCCTTGATCTTGAACGAAACAAGATGGTGGCTTTAAGAATACTGGATCGCAAGTACATCTACAACGACGGTATAGTTCAGCAGTTTTACCTGAAGGGGGAGATGCTGAAGTATTTGTCAGAACGCTTTACAGGCAATTATTTTGTTCAGAATATCAATTACGGGACCGCCAGGGTCGAGGACGAGCCCAGGCCTTATATAGTTTCCGACCAGGTGATGGGCGTTTCGCTCTCCAAGGTTCTGGATGAATGCGGAAAGCTTTCTCCACGGGATGTCTTTAACATTATCAAACAGGTGGGGGAGGCGGTTTCACATGCACATTCACAGAGGATCTGGATACGCGAGATCGCCCCGCAGAATGTTTTACTCAGAATAGACGATGCAGGAAAGCTGATAGCGACCGTAGCTAACGTAGGTGTGCCTTTTAAAAACCTGCCTTCTGAGTCGGCTGCGGAACTTAAAAAAGGATACTATTCACCGGAAGATCGAAGGGGAGAAACGGTCAGCGAGCAGTCCGACATTTACGCTCTTGCTGCACTCACTTTCAGAGCTCTGGAAGGATATGACCTCTCCGAAAGACAGGAGGGCGACCCGTGGAAAGGGGTTACGGGGATTCTGGAACCGGCCCTTGCCGAGGATCCGGGGAAACGCACGCCCAACGTGGAGGGATTCATAAAGTCGCTCAGCACTTTGGCTACGGCCCCTTCTTCGCTTAAGGATCAGCGCTGGAACATCCTCCTGGCCAGGCTGATGAAGGAGCAGTCGAAGGTTAAAGTACAGCGCTCGGGGGAAGAGAGCATCGCGCAAGGACCTACTAGAAGGCATTTTATCCCGGCAATCGGAAAACAGACACGTGAAAAGTTTGTCAGCGCATTTATAACAGGCCTTGTGACTGCGTTCGTTCTGTGGCTGGGTAAGAAGGTGGAAGGGGTTTTTGCGAGTCCCAAAAAGGCGATAAAGGTTGCGCTTGTGGGCGTCGGTGCCATTGCAATAGCTCTGTGGTACTTCGTATTTTCGCCTCCCAGGACGACAGTCTCCGTTTTTACGCAGCCGACCGGGGCAGCGGTCAGCATAAACGGCATCCAGCTGGGTGAGACTACTCCACTCAAAAACCAGTCTGTTGACACCGGAAAGGTCTCCGTGAGAGTTCAGAAGAAGGGCTGTTTTAGTGTAGACACATCGATATTCCTGGCCCGCGGGGAGCACTCTGACCTTACATTCATGCTGAAAGCTGCCGCAGTGCTGTCGATAAGTATAAATCCGCCCGACGCCTTGATCGTTTTCGACAAGGACACTCTGGGCGCCCTTCAGCTGGCAAATTTTGAAACCTCACCAGGAAAGCATACAATCATAATATCCAAACAGGGATACCTGCCCCAACAGCAGGAATTCGATTTAAAGGAAGGTTCCAATAATCCCCTTGTATATACCCTGGCGGTTAACGAGACGCCGGGACTTTCAATCACATGCGACCAGCCTGGTGCCCAGCTCTGGATAAACGACCAGCTTGTCGGGGCGATCGGAGCACTCCCGTACAAAAATGATAAATTGCAGGCCGGAGTCTATCAGATCAAAATCACGATGGACGGGTATACTGATTTTATGCAACCCGTCGAAATACAGCAAGGCAAACCGGTTGCTGTAGATGCGAAGCTGCAACAGGCAGGGTTACTTTCGATTACTCCAAAACCTCAGGATGCTAGATTAGTGCTGGATGGCAAGGAAATCCCTAATGCTCCACTACCATTGAAAATAGGCGTGGGATCCCACAAAATAAAACTGCGCAAAGAGGGTTTCAAGGATTTTGATACAGCACTGACAATTGATTTCAAGCAGACCAGCTCAATTGTGTGCGAACTTACACCCTATAGCGGGCAGATCACGGTATTTGTCAAACCGTATGGAACGATATACTATGACGAAAACGTTCTAAAAACAGATGGCGTCTTTTACACTGGCAACGTACCATCGGGAAAACACTCGCTTAAAGTGACCCACCCAACACTCGGGAAATGGATAAGAGACGTTAACCTTGGGCGCGATAAAAATCTTGAAATCCGCATAGATTTCAATGTTTCCGTGAAATTGAGGGTAACTTCGTCGGATGAATCTGGAAACGCCATATTAGGCGCCGAAATATTCATCGATAGTAAAACTGTGGGAAAAACCACACCGGCTGAAATCACAGTACAGACTGGATTCCATACCATCGAGGTCCGTCGGGATGGGTACTCGCCTATTGGCAATCCCATATCCGGTACTTTTGATGAAGACTTGAAAGAACCCTTGAAATTAACTTTAAAGAAAAATAAATAATAAATATTTTAATTTACCTTCAGGAGGGTGTTCCGATGCTTTATTTTACAGATCGAAGATGGGTGCTTGCCCTCATTTGGACACTGGTCATTTCATTAACACTGCAGCCATGTTCGATCATTTTCGCCCAAACCCAGGACGATTGCACCGCAAAAATCAAGGAAGCCGAGCAGAAGTTTTATAATGGTGATTTTGAAACATCCATTACACTTCTGGAGAACTGTCTAAAGACCGGGAATCTGAGCCGGCGGGAAAAGGAAAGGGCATATGAGCTGCTCGCTCTGAATTACCAGAGCAAGAGTTATCTCGAGCAGGCGAATAACGCAATTAAAAAACTGCTTGAACTTGCGCCCAATTATAAGCCGAATCCCGAACAATTTCCCCCAACATTCGTGGAACAGGTAGAAAAAGTTCGGAAGGAGATGGAAGGGGAGAAGCCGCAAAAATCGGAAGGGGGCGGTATTCCCACAAAATGGCTGCTGATCGGAGGAGGGGTGGTAGTTGTTGGTGTTATAGCATACTTAGTTTTTAAAGGCGGCGGTGGTGACGGAGAAACTGTCCCGGCGAAGGCTTTGCCTGAACCGCCATCCTTACCTTAATTTATAGTAAATTCGTTTAAATATAATAATTTTCCCAAAAGAGGAGTTTCTACACATGAAAAAAAGTCTGGCTGTAATTCTACTTGCCATCTTGGGATCATGCTTTCTGCAGGTGAACCTCTCAGCACAGGTTCCCCAGTTTTTAACATATCAGGGAAGGCTGGATTCAAGCGGGGTACTATTAAACGGAGTCCGCACACTAACTTTCAGCGTTTACAGCGATTCAGCCGGTACGAGTCTCCTGTGGAGGAGCGATCCTCAGGCCAACACGGTTGTAAACGGTGTATTTTCCGCTCAATTTGGCCCCATACCCAACAGCATATTCTCAAGTTCAGGCGATAGATGGCTGGGCATCAAGGTGGGAGCCTCAGCCGGCGACATGACACCCAGGTTCAGGATCACTAGCGTTGTGTTTTCAATGCGTGCATCTCTCGCTGATACCGCCGCTTATGCGCGCAAGGCAGCACTCGCTGATAGTGCCAGGATCTCAAGCGCAGTAGCGCGACCTATCTCTCCCGGTGTTTCAACTGCTGAAATTGCCGACAACGCGGTAACGGGAGCAAAGATAGCCGACGGGACGATTACAGGTGCAGATATCGCGAGTTCCACCATCGGCCTCGGTAATCTGAATTTTACTCCCCCTTCACGTCCCTTGTCACCCCGTATCACATCCAATGAGATGGGAGATACTTCAATTACAGGTCAAAAGGTAAAGGATAGCACTCTCACGGGAAGGAATATCGCAAGATCTTCAATAACAAGTGTGAACATACTGGATGAACCCGGAATCGCTTACGGCTTTAAATCACCTGATTATTACATATATAATAGCACCGCTGCAATGGATACTATAACAATCAAATGCCCCGGGCCGGGATTCATATTCATCATCGCCAGCGGTAATTTTAAGTTTTGGCACTACAACCCAACAAAAAATGATATGCGTGCATCACTCTCGACCATACCTGCTGTCATTGATCCAAAAAGCTCGGTCGAAGAGATATATGATCAAAATCTACCCACATCCGCTACATATGTATTTAAATCTTTTTCTGTGATTAGAGTAGATGCCGTTAGCTCCGGCTCATTTACATATTATCTGAATATAGACTCACAACCCGGATCTACGTATGTCAATCAGCGTACGCTGGTAGCGCAGTTCTTCCCGGCGTGGTACGGGGCGAAAGATCCGCCCGCCCTTGGTAAGTAGAAATGGCCGACGCTTGTGGTAATTTTACCATGTAATATTTAGAAATGCCAATAATAAAAAGTTTAGTCGAGCAAATTCGATCAAAATACTGATCAATAAAAGGAACATGAAATGAAAAAAATGCTGTTCCTGTATCTTTTAACCTGCCTGACTCTCAATATGTCTTTTTCTCAATTGAAGTTGACAAGTTCGGCATTTGTCGCTATAGGCGGCACGGCATCAAGCGGATCTAGTACTATATTTTTATCGGCAGGTCAGCCAACTCCTGCCGCCACCGCCTCGGACAACATTTTTTCTCTCAATGGCGGGTTCCTGAACACGATGCTTGATGTTCAGGGGCCGATAATTACGCCCCTTACAAGCCAGGAGCCTACAGCCGGAACAGAAGCGCAGATAAATGCAAATGTCAGTGATTATTCAGGTGTCAAGGGGGCGATGGTCCATTACAGGCAAGGCGGCAGCATCCCTTTTGATTCAGTTTCAATGATTAAAAGCGGAAGCACTTACCAAGGTATTATACCGGGGTCGGGCATTACCGCCAAGGGGCTTGAGTATTACATAAGTGCGAAAGATTCATTTGACAACCCAAGTCGCAACCCCTCTTCGGGAGTAAATGCCAAGAGGGTTTTCACGACGGATTTGGTCAACCCCAACGCCCAACCTGCGGGAGCAGATTCGTCCGGCTACAAGCTGATCTCACTGCCCATTGACGCGGATAAAAAATCCCCATCTGATGTACTTGCGGCTCTGGGGCCATATGACAACACAAAATGGCGTTTCTTCGGCTACAAAACCGATACTTCATATACGGAATATCCGAACACCGAATCGATGGCGCCGGGTAAATCTTTCTGGCTGATCGTAAGGGATGAGGGAAAAATAATTCACACTGGCAGCGGAAGGAGCATTCTGACTAATGCGGTATTTCCGGTAGCTCTCCATCCAGGCTGGAATTTCATCGGCGATCCATTCGATTTTTCTATACCGCTGGGCAAGCTGAGTCTTACAAGCGGGCGGAGCCTGGATATCCGCTCGTTTGACAAGCAGTGGCTCCCCGTCACCTACGGATTGAATCCGTTCGATGGGTATATAATCTCAAATTCTGCAGCCACCGCAGATATCCTTAATATTAACCCGCAGCTTTTTCCCGTTGCTCTTCAAAAAGATGTTCCCGCTGCGAGCTGGGCTGTAAAAATTAAAGCTCGCTGCCAAGAGGCAAAGGATGAAGACAACATCGCTGCCGCATCTGCTTCTGCTTCAGATTTTTTAGACGCGATGGACAAGCCGGAACCTCCTGTAATTGGAGGGTATGTTTCGGTATATTTCCCGCATCCTGAATGGAACGGAGTTTTCAGCAAATATTCCACCGACACACGCCAGGAACCAACAGACGGAGAGGTATGGAACTTCGACGTAAAGACAAATATACCCGACAGAGTGTATTTGGAGTTTGAAGGCTTGAGTTCGGTGCCGGGAAAATTTGAAGTATGGCTTCTGGATAATGTGCTAAAAACCACACGTAATCTGAGAGAATCGGCCAAGTATAACTTTTCAGGTCCTGATCAGCACAGCGGGCGGCATTTAAGCCTGATCGTCGGTACTTCAAAGTATACGGCCGATAAATTGGCTGAAGGAGGGACAATACCGTCTTCTTTCGAGCTTTCCCAGAATTACCCGAACCCGTTTAACCCCAGTACGACAATAAGATATGCTCTGCCTCAAGTTTCAAGGGTCGTACTGAAGGTATACAATGTCCTGGGACAGGAAATTGTCACCCTTGCAGACGGCATTCAGCAAAGCGGATACCAGTCTGTAGAGTTTGACGGTACAAATTTGCCCAGCGGCGTCTATTATTACAGACTTAGCGCAGAGCCCCAGGCAGGTAACCACACAAGTGCCGCCGAGAGGTTCATCGATACAAAGAGGTTATTGCTCATTAAATAAAATATCATTCTTGTAGAATCCCGGTTGGCACCGGCCTGATCGGCCGGAAATGACAACCGGGTTTTTTTTTCTGAAATCTAATATTTGCCATAATTTCAGGTAAAACTTGAATCTTCCTTCCGAAATTGTTAAAATCCATATATCAAGCAGTTCGAATCAGCTGTTTTTCGTGGTATTAAAGTATTTATATCAAGAGAGATGCAGTCATCAATAAAATTTGTGCTGGACGGGAAGCTCATCGACCTGGATTTCAGGGACTCTGGCGGGCCTAAGCCCACAACCAGCGTGCTGAATTACCTCAGAAGCCTGCCTGACCACGTGGGGGTGAAAGAAGGCTGTTCGGAGGGTGACTGCGGGGCTTGCACGGTGGCGCTTGGTGAAATCGGACCGGACGGCAACATGCATTACAAATACGCAAATTCCTGTCTTCTCTTCCTGCCGATGATACATGGCAGGCAGCTGATCACTGTCGAAAATTTAAAAAATTCCAAAGGGGAACTGCATCCTGTCCAAAAAGCTCTTCTGGAGTCCTACGGCAGCCAGTGCGGATATTGCACGCCAGGTATAATCATGTCCCTTTTTGCTTTGTATAAAAACATTCAGAACCCCGCGCGTGCCCAGATCGAAAACTTCCTCGAGGGAAACCTCTGCCGCTGCACGGGATACCGTCCGATAATGGAGGCGGCTGAAGTATCCTGCAGGGACAAAAGGCCCGATCATTTCACACTGAATGAACCGCATATAATTGAGCTATTGAGAAAAATCCCGCAGCAGTCAGTCCTCATCCAGACTGAAAAACAGCGTTATTTCCGTCCGGTCAGCCTGGCAGAAGCAATCTCGTTGAAGCATCAGCATGTGGCCGCCGAACTTATAGCGGGTGCCACCGATACAGCCCTGCGCGTGACAAAAAGGCATGAGTTAATCCCCGAGATAATAGACCTTTCGGGTGTGGATGACCTCAAGGAAATAAATGAAACCGAAGACAGGCTTTCAATTGGCGCCGGTCTTGTGCTGAACGAGCTGATACCGCGTTTAAAGGGAAAGTACGAGGCTCTCTCCGAAATGCTGAGTGTCTTCGGCTCGGGCCAGATACGCAACCAGTCAACTCTGGGTGGGAACTTGGGAACAGCCTCCCCCATCGGAGACACGATTCCCGTACTGATCGCTTACGGAGCAAAAGTTGTCCTTGAAAGCATCAACGGCAGAAGGGAGATACCCATGGATGAGTATCTGCTTGCGTACAGGAAGACCGCCCGCAAAGCTGACGAAATAATCGTCTCGGTAGATCTCCCGAAATTGCCGCAGGGAATCACACTCAGATCGTATAAAGTTTCAAAACGGAAATCCGTGGACATATCGACCGTGAGCGCCGGTTTCAGGCTCCAGTTGGATGGCAAGAACAAAGTTAGCGGGGTTACGCTTGCCTACGGGGGAATGGCCGAAAAGGTCAGGCGCGCCAACACGACAGAACAATTTCTGACGGGTAAATCCTGGACGAGGGAGAATGTCCAGGAGGCTATGTCGCTTGTAAGTAAAGATTTCAGCCCGATATCCGACGTCAGGGGAAGCGCCGAGTACAGGGCTGTTGTAGCTAAAAATCTCATATTGAAATTCTGGGCAGAGACTGCCATTACGTAAATGTCACGGTATCTAAGCAAAAAGAGATGAACTTAATCAGGAAACATGCCGGACCGCCGGGCACACCCCATGAAAGCGCCTCAGGCCATGTTTCAGGTGAGTCATTGTTCGTCGATGATATATATGTGGGTGAAAGGCTGCTCTATGGCCGCGTCCTCACAAGCCCGCAGCCCCGAGCAAAGATCAGGTCTTTCGATCTTTCCGGGGCAAAACGCCTTGAGGGAGTCCGGGCTGTGCTGTGCCACACCGATATTCCGGGTGAAAACCAGATGGGACCGGTCGTGAAGGATGAACCCTGCCTTGCCGCCGAAGAGGTGAATTCCCTAGGACAGGCGGTTTTCCTTATTGCTGCAGAAAGTGAAGAGACGGCCCTTGAGGCAGAGAAACTCATTAAAATTGAGTACGAGCAGCTGGAGGCTGTTCTTGACATCGAAACGGCCATTTTGAAAAATTCCCTCATGGGGCCACCGCGTAAAATCGAGCGCGGTGAAGCGGAAAAGGCGCTCGAGTCCGCAAAGCATGTAATTAAAGGGGAGCTCAAAACGGGGGCTCAGGAACATTTTTACCTGGAGACACAGGTTTGCCTATGCATTCCGGGTGAGGGGCGGGAAATGAAAGTATTCAGCTCGACCCAGCACCCATCGGAAACCCAGGCACTGGTCTCAGAGGTCTTGGGCATAGGAAAAAACGAGGTAGTCGTTGAGGTGAGAAGGCTGGGAGGGGGTTTCGGAGGAAAGGAAACACAGGCCAACCACACAGCCTGCTGGGCTGCCCTGCTTGCCAGGGCCACAGGCAGGCCAGTCAAAATAAGGCTCTCACGAGACCAGGATATGGAGATCACCGGAAAGCGCCACCCCTTTCTCACCTATTACGAAGCGGGGTTTGACGATGAGGGTGTGATTTCTGCGGTCAAATTCGAACTCAACAGCGACGGTGGAGCGGCAACAGACCTCTCCTTCGCCATTCTTGAGAGATCTATGCTGCACGCGGATAACAGCTATTACATACCGAACTTTTCTGTCACAGGCACCGTCTGGAAAACAAATCTTCCTTCAAACACTGCAATGAGGGGATTCGGGGCCCCGCAGGGGATGGCTGCGATAGAGACAATAGTGGACCGCATTGCCCGTGCCTTGAAAAAGGATCCGGCTGAAATCCGCTTCAGAAACTTTTACGGCATCGGGAGAAAGAATGTAACTCATTACGGCCAGACGGTCGAGAACAACAGGCTCTTCATGATCTATGAAAAGATCATGACATCCTCCGAATATGCCAGAAGAAGGAAGGATATTTCCGAATTTAACGCGGCCAGCGAGTTTTACAAGAAGGGTCTGGCGGTCACTCCGGTAAAATTCGGCATATCATTCACAACCACATTTCTGAATCAGGCCGGGGCTCTGGTTAACATATATAAGGACGGCACGGTTCTCGTCAATCACGGCGGCACCGAGATGGGACAGGGGCTGTATACAAAGATCCGGCAGGTTGCCGCCCTGGAGCTGGGCATCAGCATCGAAAATGTCAAGGTGAACGCCACAGATACATCCAAAGTACCCAACACCTCTGCAACGGCTGCTTCCTCCGGTGCCGACTTAAACGGGATGGCAGTCAAGAATGCGATCGACAAATTAAAGGCCAGGATCGCAGCTGAAGTGGCTGACATTTTCAGCGAAAAGAACAAAGAGAATCCGTCGGCTGCCGATTCCATCGCATTCGAAAAAGGCGTCATTTTTGACAGGCTTCACACTGACAGGAAAATCGCCTTCATCGATGCAATATCTCTCATGAATCTGAGGCAGGTGAGCTTGAGCGCAACCGGTTTTTACCGCACTCCCGGTATCGGATGGGACAAAACTGCAGGCAAGGGGAAGCCGTTTCACTACTACGCATTCGGCATGGCTGTAACGGAAGTCCTCATCGACGGTTTCACCGGCATGCACAGGATTCTGAGGACTGATATTCTCCATGACGCAGGGGATTCCCTCAACCCGGGGATAGATCTGGGCCAGATCGAAGGAGGATACATCCAGGGCCTCGGATGGGTCACAAGCGAGGAAATCAAGTGGGACAGGGAA
>Ga0209048_10006880_pt1 | contig 10577 bp, 10 predicted proteins | sample FrelakmetCRP12CR_FD_187146 | JGI IMG/M metagenome (GOLD analysis project Ga0209048, IMG submission 187146) | Freshwater lake sediment microbial communities from the University of Notre Dame, USA, for methane emissions studies - CRP12 CR (SPAdes)... | ecosystem: Environmental > Aquatic >... | reverse complement strand
TTATGCCCGTCAGGATCGCAAGAATAAACCGCGCGTTCCCATTACCGCCCGACTGGTGGCCGACTTGATCAGTCGGGTTGGCACCCATCGCATCCTGACTATGGATCTACACGCTGGCCAGATTCAGGGCTTTTTCGATATTCCCGTTGATAATCTGTACGCTTCATCCATATTGCTCCCCTACATCCGGGAACAGTTTAATGACAACCTGGTACTTGTTTCTCCGGATGCCGGTGGTGTCGCCCGTGCCCGTGCTTATGCCAGGCGTCTTCGCTCCGGCCTCGCCGTCATTGACAAACGCCGGTCGGATGCGAATCAAGCTGAGGCTTTGAACATCATAGGGGAAGTTGCCGGCATGACCGCCATTGTTCTGGATGACATGGTGGATACGGCGGGAACCCTGGTAGAGGCGGTCAAAACTTTGCTGGAAAAGGGCGCCAAAGAGGTGCATTCCTGCGTCACCCATGCCGTCCTGTCCGGACCTGCGGTGGAGCGAATTGAAAAGAGTGCTCTGAAGAGCCTGATCGTAACTGATACCATTCCTTTGCGTCCTCAAGCCGCTCAGTGCAAGAAGATCGCCCGTCTCCCATCAAGCGGACTTTTTTCTGCTGCCATAAGAAACATTCACAACGAGGATTCCATCAGCACTCTGTTCGAAATCCTCCATTAGGGTGGTCAGTCATTAGTGGCTAGTGAACAGTGATTAGAGGTTAGTGGTTGATCTGCAGCGGTCATTTAAGTCTTGTCCCGTCTGATCACTGACTGCCAGTCATTTGACTCCAAATTCGACCAACCAATCACCAACCACTAGTCACTAGTCACTAAGCACTAGCCGCCAGTCACTAAAATGAAGCCAGAATACATCTACGATATCGATGACCGCCTGCCTCTGTGGTACGCTATTGTCTATGGGCTCCAATGGGTGATCATCATGTTCCCTGGTTTGATCATTGTGGCCAGGTTAAGCGGCATCGCTTTGCACGCGAAACTCGAAGAAGAGGTCCGTTTCTTTCAGCTCATGCTTCTGACTTCCGGTCTCTTCACAACCATCCAAAGCCTATGGGGGCATCGCTACCCCCTCCTCGAAGGCCCTTCCACGGCCCTGCTGCTCACATTAATCGTACTAAGTCCCTACGGCCTTGAGACCATTCAAGGAGGTCTAATTGTGGGTAGTGCCTTGTTGATCGTCCTGGTGCTACTCGGCAAGTTGACGAAAGTCGTCGCCTACGCCACCCCGAATGTGGTGGGCGTGATCCTGATGTTGATCGCGTTCTCGCTGCTGCCGCACCTGACCCGGATCATGACTGGAGTCGACGGCCAACACCCGTATGGAGACATGGTGGTTTTCCTGCTTAGCCTTGCTCTGGTTGTTATCATGGCCGGTTTTTCCCACTGGTTCAAAGGCTTCTGGAAGACCATTGCCTTGCTGCTGGGGATGGTGGTGGGTACAGGGCTCTTTTTTCTCCTCGGTCCGCCGAACCTCCATGATCTTCAAAAGGCCATGTGGATCTCCTTTCCCTCGGATGTCATTCATTCCTGGCCGCGCATTTATTGGCCGGCGGTGTTAGCTTTCGCTTGCACCTACCTGGCTGTCACGGTAAACAGCCTCGGTAGTCTTCATGGAATTGCCAGACTCACCGATCAGGAGCGTCTCCCGGGAGCCATTGGTCGCGGCATCTTTCTCAATGGTGTGGCAGGGATATGCTGCGGCTTTATGGGAGTGGTCGGGTTGGTTAGCTACAGTATGAGTCCCGGAGTAATCCTTGCCACACGAGTTTCCAGCCGCTATGCGACGGCCTGTTGCGGAATGATTTTGATCCTTGCCGCTTTGGTTCCTAAACTCGCAGCTTTGCTGTCTTTAATCCCCGGTCAGGTCGTAGGGGCCGCCCTGTTTGTCGCGATGGGGGCGCAGGTTGGCGCCGGCCTGGCAATTGTGGCCACAGGTGAAATGACTGGTCGCGATTATTTTGTTGTTGGATTGCCGGTGCTGCTGGGCACCTGTGTAGGGTTCCTGCCGGAGAACCTGATGGTTTCCCTGCCGATTGGCGCTCGGGTGATTTTTGGAAATGGTCTGGTTATAGGTATACTGCTGGTGTTGTTTCTAGAGCACGTGGTGCTTCGTAAGAGCCCCAGCGCCTGATAGCCATCTGGAAAAGGTGAAGTTTTCTGAGGAGAATCAAAGGATAATACGATCTAGATCAGGAGAGAACCCCATGAAGGACCAGAGCGTTATTTCCTGCCCCAATTGTGGAACGGTCGTCAAAGTCCATCGTAACCCGTTGCTTACTGTAGACATTATCATTCGGATGACAGGCAGAACTGTGGTCTTGATTGAACGTAAGAACCCTCCTTATGGATGGGCCCTCCCCGGGGGTTTTGTGGACTATGGAGAAAGCCTCGAAGCAGCAGCCTGGAGGGAAGCCAGGGAAGAAACAGGTTTGGAAGTGGAGAATCTCGAACAGTTTCGGGCCTATTCTGATCCGGATCGGGACCCGCGGCATCATACGGTGACGGTTGTCTTTGGCGCTCTGGGCAAAGGGACCCCCAAGGCTGCGGATGATGCCAAGCGTGCCAAGGTATTTCGAGTCGAGGAACTCCCTGCTAATCTGGTGTTCGATCATGCCAGAATCCTGGCGAACTATTTTGGTCTGTGAATATTATTTTTGGACAGACCCTTGGTTGATGTGTCAATGGAACCAATCAAAGAAGCGGAAAAGCCAGTTGAGGCAAATCTTCCTGAAGAGAAGGTTTGCTTGGTTGCCACAAGAGTGTTTGATAGAGAAGGTCATGGTGTCGAGAGGTCCCAGTGGCTGATCAAGGAACAGCCGGTTACGCTGTATCTGAATGGTCGCGAAATCGTTACCCTGCTCTGTGCCGGTCACCACCTGGATGAACTGGCGGTGGGTTTCTTCTATGCCGAGGGTTTCCTGGAGAAAGCAGCAGACCTTGAGGGTATAGAGGTAAACGAAGCTGAAGGGAAGGTGAACCTGAGAATTCGCAGTGACGTTTTGTTAACGGAGCGTTTGTGGCAGAAGCGGACAGTCACTTCCGGTTGCGGTAAGGGATCACTCTTCTACTTCTCGCTGGATGCCCTCTTGAGCAGACCCATTGCAGATATTACTATGAGAATCTCGGCAAAAGGGGTTCTGGAGCGCGTCGAGGATCTCAATCGGTTGAGCGATACCTATCGGCGGACTCACGGGGTGCATAACTCCGCCGTCGCCGACGGAGACCGTATCCTGCTTTTCAGAGACGATATCGGGCGGCACAATGCCGTGGACATGATTGTGGGGCACTTTTTCTTGAATGGTCTTTCTCTTGAAGACAAACTCCTTATCACCACCGGCCGCCTCACCTCCGAAATCCTGATCAAGGCAGCCAAGGTAAGAATTCCAATTCTGGTCAGCCGCAACACTGCGACGAGTCTGGCGGTCGAACTGGCAAGGAGCCTGGATATAACGTTGATCGGTTATGCCCGCGGGGGGAGGTTCACCGTGTACAGTGGTGAGGAACGGATCGGGTAAGACGATGTTCCTTTATCTTGACAACGCTGCGACAAGTCACCCCAAACCACCTTCGGTTTATGAAGCGGTCCGGCATGCTCTGGAAGAAGTGGGTGCCACGCCTGGTCGGGCCGCTCATCGCCGGGCCCGTGAGGCTCTTGGCATGGTCAGTCAGGCAAGAAGCAAAGTGGCGCGCTTGCTTGGCATTGCCAATCCCGAGAGCGTTGTGTTTACTAAGAACGCCACGGAAAGCATCAATGTGGTCCTCAAGGGGTGGTTGCGTTACGGGGACCGCGTCGTGATTTCGGGGATGGAACATAACTCGGTTGTGCGCCCGCTAGGGCGCTTGAGCACCTCTGGGATCGCTATCGAAACGGTCCGGTGTAGTCCCAGGGGGCAAATCGATCTCGATGATCTCTATGACCGGCTCAAACCTCCACCCAGACTGGTCGTGCTGGTGCATGCCTCCAATGTCAATGGTGCAATGCAGCCAGTGGAAGAAGCATCAAAAATGTGTTCGGACGAAGGGGTCCCACTGCTGTTGGACGCCGCTCAGACGGCGGGAATCCAGCCGACCTACGCCGATGGTTGGAACCTCGGCATGCTTGCCTGTTCCGGGCACAAAGCCTTGCTGGGACCACCGGGTATAGGGATCCTCTACGTTCGGTCGGACCTGGATGTCCTGCCGCTGATTGAAGGGGGCACCGGAAGCCGTTCCGAAGAAATCGTGCAGCCTGAATACTGCCCGGACAGGTATGAAAGCGGCACTCCGAATCTTCCCGGGATTGCCGGGCTGACTGCTGGTGTTGAATTTATCCTCAAGCAGGGTATGGATTCCATCAGAGAGCACGAACTGGCACTGGGATCAATTCTCGAACAGGAGTTGGCAAACCTGCCGGGTGTCATTGTTTACGGTCCGGGAGTGCGGGGAACCGGCTCCGTATCCTTTACCATCGATGGGCTCAATCCGAGCGATGCCGGGACGCTTTTGGATGCCGGTTTCGATATTGCCGTGAGGACCGGTCTTCACTGTGCACCACTTGCCCATCAGACGCTGGGGACTTATCCTGAAGGCACGGTGCGTGTTTCGCCTGGTTATTCCACATCTGGCGAAGATATCGAGTATTTTTTGCATTCGCTTCGATCTTTACTGAGAAAGTGTAGGAAATGATCTCCAAGGCCAAAATTGCTCATGTACCAGTAATTCAAAAAATGCTGGCGCTTTACGCCGGGGAGGGCAAGCTACTGGCACGGCCTCTCAGCGAGCTGTATACGAACCTCCGAGACTTGGTGGTTGCGGTGGACGACGAAAGCGGGGCTGTGGTGGGCTGCTGCAGCCTCCATATCATCTGGGAAAACCTTGCCGAAATCCGTTCCCTCGCCGTGCTGGATACCCACCAGGGGCGGGGGCTTGGGCGACAACTGGTGGAAGTCTGCATTGCCGAGGCAAGAGATCTGGGTATCGGCCAACTGTTCACTCTTACCTATGAAACAGGTTTCTTTGAACACCTTGGATTTCGTGTCGTCGACAAGAACGTTTTTCCGCAGAAGATCTGGGTAGATTGTCTTCAATGCCCAAAGTTCCCCGATTGTGACGAAGTGGCTCTGCTGCTGGACCTGAAGGAACAGTTGAGCGCATCTGGCTCTCCTGGCGAATTCGGTCAGGGGGCTTAGATACCGGAGACAATCCGGAAGGGTGCGGTTTGCAAATGCTGCCGGCATGAGTTATACAGCAAAGCGCCAAATCGTAGAGGATGTGTGGATAGTGCATCTCTATTTTGGGCTATACCGGGAACAAAGACAATGATCCTTTCAAGGGAAGGAAGATATTAGCGGAAATGATTGGTGCTGTACTGAAAAAGATTTTTGGCAGCCAGAATGAGCGAAACCTCAAACGCATCGTTCCCCTTGTGGATGAGGTCAATGACTTCGAACCGTCCATAGAAAAACTGAGCGACGAGCAACTCAAAGCCAAGACTGGAGAATTCCGACAGCGCCTGGCCAACGGCGAACCCCTGGATGACCTTCTCCCCGAAGCTTTTGCTGTGGTCAGAGAAGCATCGATTCGGACACTCGGGATGCGCCCTTTCGATGTGCAAGTTATCGGGGGGATTGTGCTGCACCAGGGAAGAATCTCTGAAATGAAGACTGGTGAAGGCAAAACCCTGGTCGCCACGATGCCGATCTATCTCAATGCGCTGACGGGAAGGGGTGTGCATCTGGTAACGGTCAATGACTACCTGGCCCGCCGCGACAGCGAATGGATGGGAAAGATCTACCGGTTCCTGGGACTGCGCGTTGGGTGCATTGTTCATGGGTTGGATGACCGCGAGCGCAAGGAGGCCTATGATGCGGATGTGACCTACGGGACGAATAACGAGTTCGGCTTTGATTATTTGCGCGACAATATGAAGTTTCGCATAGATGACATGGTGCAGCGAGATCTTCACTATGCCATGGTCGACGAGGTGGACAGCATCCTCATTGACGAAGCGCGAACGCCGCTGATCATTTCGGGGCCGGCGGAAAAATCAACGGAACTCTATTACCGGATCAACCGCATAATCCCGCAACTGAGACCCGAGATCCATTACGGTAAGGAGGAAAAGAGCCGCACCGTGGCCTTGACCGAAGAGGGAGTGGCGCGTGCGGAAGACCTGCTTGGAGTGGAAAATCTTTACGACCCGCGCAACATAGACATGCTTCACCACGTCCAGCAGGCGTTGCGTGCCCACACGCTCTTCAAGCGCGATGTGGACTATATCGTGAAAAGCGGACAAGTCATCATCGTTGACGAATTCACGGGAAGGATCATGCCGGGGCGCCGCTACAGTGAAGGGCTGCATCAGGCTCTGGAAGCCAAGGAAAATGTGAAGATCGAGAATGAAAACCAAACCCTGGCGTCCATTACCTTTCAGAATTACTTCCGCATGTATGACAAGCTGGCCGGCATGACCGGCACGGCGGACACGGAAGCCGCTGAATTCGCCAAGATATACAAACTGGAAGTGGTGGTCATACCGCCCCACAGGAAGATGATCCGCACCGACAATCCGGACTGTATTTTCCGGACGGAGAAAGAGAAATTCCGGGCGGCAGTGGAAGAAATCAAGGAACTGAACGAAATCGGCCGTCCTGTGCTGGTCGGAACGGTAAGCATTGAGAAGTCCGAGCGGCTGAGTGAAATGCTGAAAAGGCAAGGCGTTCCCCATCAGGTATTGAATGCAAAACATCACGAAAAGGAAGCCGAAATTGTGGCGCAAGCGGGGCAACCCGGGATGGTCACCATTTCTACCAATATGGCTGGGCGCGGAACCGACATTGTTCTTGGCCTCGGCGTGGCTCGCAAGGGAGGTCTTCATATTCTCGGCACGGAACGACATGAAGCCCGGCGTATTGACAACCAGCTCCGTGGCCGTTCAGGGCGCCAGGGTGATCCGGGATCGTCGCGCTTTTATCTCTCCCTGGAAGACGATTTGATGCGCATTTTTGCGTCCGAACGGATCTCCGGACTGATGCAGCGGATCGGTATGGCGGAGGATGAACCTATCGAACACAACATGGTGAGCCGGGCCATCGAAAGTGCTCAAAGCCGGGTGGAAGCTCAGAACTTCAGCATCCGCAAGCAATTGATCGAATATGACGACGTCATGAACCAGCAGCGGGAAGTGATCTACCGCCAGCGGCGCGAGGCCCTGCGGGGTGGTGATCTTAAACCCGTGATCCTGGACATGGTTGAAGATGTGGTGAATGAGCTGGTACTGGAATGCACCAATGAGAAGACCTTCGCCGAAGATTGGGACCTCGAAAAACTCAATGTGGAGTTTGCTCGCTTATTCGGAATGCAGCTTAAATTCACCGTTGAATCCTTGGGGGATACCCACCAGGCTGACGTGCTGGATGACCTGCTGAATGGGGTGCGTGAGCGCTATGAAGCCCGCGAACGGGAATTTGGGCCGGCGGTAATGCAGGATCTGCAAAACTACGTCCTCTTGCAGACCGTGGACAGCTACTGGAAAGACCATCTCCTCAACATGGATCACCTTAAAGAGGGGATCGGCCTGCGCGGATATGGGCAGCAGGACCCGCTGGTCGCGTACAAGCGCGAAGCCCACCAAATTTTCCAGGAGATGATCGAGTTCGTCAAAGAAGAAACCATCCGACTGCTCTTCCACATTCAGATCCAGCGCGAAGAACAGGTGCAACAACTGCGCAAAGAACAGGAAGAACAGCCGATGTTTTATGGAGCGGCCGGGGGGGGAGCGTCGCGACCTCAGGCCGCGAAAAAGGATCGAAAGGTTGGCAGAAATGATCCCTGTCCCTGCGGAAGCGGAAAAAAATACAAGAAATGTCATGGTGGCTAGAGGGCCCTTCATCGTCCCCGGTTTTCGGGTTTCAGCCGTGGCTTCGGGGATGCGCTATATGGGGCGACCGGACCTGGCGCTGATTGTCGCGGAACCGGAAGACGGTGCAACTGCTGCCGGGGTGTTTACAACTAACCAGTTTTGTGCGGCGCCCGTCATTGTATGTGAAGAACATCTGCGGTCCTCGTCAGCAATCACGGGGATTCTCATCAATGCCGGAATTGCCAATGCGTGCACTGGTGAGGCCGGGTTGATGCGAGCCCGCGAGACGACGCGGCTTGCCGCCCAAGCCCTCAAAGTTGCTCCTGAAAGAATCCTGATTACCTCAACCGGGGTGATCGGTTTGCAGCTGGAGGTTGAGCCTGTCGTCCGATCACTACCGGAACTTGTGGAAGACTTGCGGGTTGACGGCTGGGATCGGGTTGCTCGAGCCATTATGACCACCGACACGGTGCCGAAGCTCGCAAGTGCACAGGTGCAGATTGGCGAAAAGCTCATTACTATCGGCGGGGTTGCCAAAGGGGCCGGGATGATCGCGCCAAACATGGCCACCCTTCTGGCATTCGTGTGCACCGACGCAGCCATTGAGAAAAGCGTTCTGGAGCATTGGGTGCGTGTGGCTGCGGATACCTCGTTCAATGCCATCACCATAGATGGAGACACCAGTACCAATGATTCCTTGCTGGTTCTTGCCGGCGGTGTTGCCGCCAACCCCGTCATCACAGAAGAAAACAGCGCCGAAAGTCAGCTTTTTGGCGAAGCCCTGAAAGCGGTGCTGCTCGATCTGGCTAAACAGATCGTGATGGATGGTGAAGGGGCTACCAAACTGATTGAAATCCGGGTAACCAGAGCGCTCGATGAAGCCAGTGCCCGCCTTGTTGCCTTCACGGTCGCCAATTCCCCGCTGGTGAAGACCGCCTTCTTTGGCGAAGATGCAAACTGGGGAAGAATTATTTGCGCCGCCGGAAGAGCCGGAGTGTACCTGATTCCCGAGCGGGTCACCCTTCATTTCAACGGGCTTTGCGTCTTCCGGGAAGGGGCCCCCGTAGGAGGTCAGGAAACGGAAGAAAAAGCCACCGAAATTTTCCGGCAAAAGGAAATAACGGTGAATCTGGACCTGGCCCTGGGAAGCTCTTCCTTCACCACTTACACCTGTGATTTTTCCTACGATTACGTAAAAATAAACGCTTCCTATCGGTCATAGGAAAAGTCCTGGGTCCTGAGTGCTGGGTCTTTCTCTGCATTAACGCATTTGAAGTGCAGGAAGGGTGAAAAGGATTTTCCGCCCCAAGGCGATAGGCCTTCTTTGCCTGATGTCGCGTGTATGGATAACCCGCGAGCAACCACGGCCAAGAACTTGCAAATAGTACAAAGAAACTTGCCCCGTGGTTGCTCGTCGGGTTGATTCGCTGGTTCGCTGTCTACCTTCTCTTCAAATAGGACTTCAAATCACGATAGTAATTTTCATGGGGACCGACCATTATTAGCTCAATATCTTCTCCAAACATACGATACGACAACAAATATAATGTGCTTTTGATCTTGAATTTATGCACAAAGACCCCCCTCAGATCGCCTTTCTTTTCAGAACCGATTGATGGGTCTTGGATAATCTTCTTGATTTCACTATCCAATTCTAATTTTTGATTCTTTTCGAATTTCTTAACTGTTTTTGCGAAGGAACTTGATTGATAGACTCTCATGATTCCCTCAATCAAATTCATATTCTGATTTCTCGCCCTGTTCTAATTCTGCAATTCCTATTAGGATCTCTTTTATCAAATCATAGGTGAGATCAGGGTTTTCCTCAGCGCACTTACCAACCCTCGCCCAATGCTCGATTTGGCCTGTTAATGATCTGTGGTCAATTCTGCTGAATTTCTTGGCTTCATTAAGCAATTCATCTGAAATTCTTACCGCAGTTGGCATTTTACTACCTCCGTGCATGTTGTTGTGTTTGTATGCAATATAGAACATAAAATAGTAAAATGCAACGGTACGAATTCGAATTGTTCTTCGAACGAACGAGACGCGGGATGAGCGGAACCCTCGCTTGCAGCATAACCACGCAGCGGCAGCCGGACGCCCGCTTAACCGGCCCCAGACCACGCGGCCAAGGGAGTATGAAGCCAACACCAAGGAAATGCGCCCGCGTGGTTGGGAGTCCGGTTGAAGCGAAAGTTAGCACATACATGCACCCCGTTCTTCCAGGACCAGCATGTCAGTCAACCTCAACTTCGGAGTCGGGTTTTTTTTCTCTTGGTGCCCTCTCCTTGGATTTCGGGCTGTCCGGTCTTTCAGTGTGCAGAGTACCTATTGTTGGACGTCGTTGTTGCTTGGATTTCTCATCAAAATCTACAACCTCGTTTCCTTTCAAGCCATGGGATTTCATGACTTCGATAATCCTCTGCGAAGTGATTCCATTGCCACAAATATACTCATATTTGTTTGCTAGACCGAGAATTGTGGGTCTGGCTGTCCCCTCTGACCAACCCGGGATGTTATCACGAGCAGCCATGATCTTAAGGACTATTTTGGCAAATTCATACATATCATTATTGTACAGCACTTTCATTCCGCGCAGGCGGCTCACCTCAATATACTTGAGTTCTGGAATTGTTTTTCGGCTCACAGCTGACTCCCCTGCTTCTAGGCACGTCTGAGTTCGGCGGGTAGAACCTCGCTCTGTCTGTTCCGATAGGCCACGGCC
>Ga0209048_10006879_pt1 | contig 10578 bp, 10 predicted proteins | sample FrelakmetCRP12CR_FD_187146 | JGI IMG/M metagenome (GOLD analysis project Ga0209048, IMG submission 187146) | Freshwater lake sediment microbial communities from the University of Notre Dame, USA, for methane emissions studies - CRP12 CR (SPAdes)... | ecosystem: Environmental > Aquatic >... | reverse complement strand
AACAGCCGCGGGTGCTGCCACGGCTCGTGCACGCACGTCTGGAACTACGACCAGGCGACGGCCTTTTTGTTCGGCAGCCTCGCGCAGACGATGCGCGAGGTCGAGTTCGCGCATGCCACCAGTGACGAGGGGCTGATGAGCATGCGCGTCAATCTGCCGCTGCAGCACGCTCAACGCTCGGGCAAGGCGGCGGCCGACGGCCAGATGGGCTGCATCATGAAGATGTATCGCGAGTGGCAGCTCTCCGGCGACGGAGCGTTCCTGCGCTCGCTCTGGCCGCACGTCCGCAAGGCCCTCGAGTTCTGCTGGGTGCCCGGCGGCTGGGACGCCAATCGCGACGGCGTCATGGAGGGCTGCCAGCACAACACGATGGACGTGGAGTACTTCGGGCCCAACCCCCAGATGGAGTTCTGGTACCTCGGCGCGCTGCGTGCCGCCGAGATGATGGCCCGGGAGGTCGGAGACGCCGCGTTTTCCGCCGACTGCCGCCGGCTGTTCGAGCAGGGCCGTGCGTGGACCGACGCCAACCTGTTCAACGGCGACTACTTCGAGCACAAGATCCAGCTGCCGGAGGATCCATCGGCCATCCACCCGGGGCTGGTCATCGGCATGGGCACGAAGGACTTTTCGAAGCCCGACTACCAGCTCGGCCCGGGCTGCCTCGTGGATCAGCTCGTTGGCCAGGTCACCGCGCACATCCTCGGCCTCGGGTACCTTGCCGACCCCGGGCACGTCCGCCGCACGCTCGACAGCATCTGGCGCAACAACCGGCGCGTCGGGTTGCAGGACCATTTCAACAACATGCGGTCGTTCGCCCTGGGCGACGAGCGCGCGCTGCTCATGGCAAGCTACCCGAAGGACCGGCCCGCGTTCCCGTTCCCCTACTTTCCCGAGGTGATGACGGGTTTCGAGTACGTGGCGGCCGTCGGCATGATCTACGAGGGCGAGCGTGAGCGCGGCCTCGAGTGCATCCGCGACATCCGCGCCCGGTACGACGGCCGGCGCCGCAATCCGTTCGACGAGGCCGAGTGCGGCCATCACTACGCCCGGGCCATGGCCAGCTGGGGCGCGGTGCTGGCGCTCACCGGGTTCCACTACTCGGCCGCCGACAGCCGCCTGACGCTGGCCGCCTCGCCGGCGCGGTCGTTCTGGGCGAGCGGGTATGCCTGGGGGTCCTTCAGGATCGACCAGGTCAATGCGGACTACAGGGTTCACCTCGAGGTTGCTGAGGGGTCGCTGCGACTGGCGCACCTGCGCCTGCGGGGACACGGGCAATACAGCTGGACTTCACACCGGGACCTGGTGGCTGGAGACGCCGTCGACATCGAGGTGCCGCGCAACGAGGGGGCCATGAACTGAGTGGGCGCTACGACGGATTCGCCCGCATCACGTATGCGACGTACGCGTCGAACAGCACATCGCGGGGCTCATCGTCGAGGAGCCCGGCCAGCGTCGAACCGCACCACGCCTCGATCCCGGTTTCAGGCGCGCCCCGCCTGACGGCCAGCTCCACGCCCGTTTCGCTCATCACGTACGCCAGATACGACTGGAGCGTCATCGGGACGGCGACCTCGAACGCTGCGTACGATTCCAGCTGCAGCCCGGCTGCGCCGTACGCCAGCGTTCTCACGTCCATCTCGTACCCGGGTTTCGGCGGATAGCGCCGTTCGAAGGCGGCATACCAGAGGTCGAGCCGGTCGTCGTCCCGCAGGCGCCGGCCGGCGGAGAAGTCGTAGACGATCATCACGCCGCGTGCCGTCAGCACGCGCGCGAGATCCGGAAGGAACAACGCGAGGTTCACGTAGTTCAACGAACCAGCCGCGGTCACGATGTCGAAGGACCCGGACGCGAAGGGCAAGTGCTCCGCCCGGGCCGCTACGAACGACCCCCGCGGCGCGACCTCACGCCAGTGGACCAGCATCGTCGGGACCGGCTCGAGCCCCACGACACTGCGGGCGAGCGGCTCGAGTGCCGCCGCCGAGAGCCCGGCGCCGCACCCGATGTCGAGCGCGCGCGCAACCGGCTGCCCGAGCGCGAGATCCTCGCGAATCCGCCGGACAATCTGCGGATGCACGCGAGGCCGGCTGAACGCGTAGCCGGTGGCCATCCGCACGCTGCCGTAAACGTCCGCTGCCGCCATGACCCGCATTATTCCGGCGAACTGCGCCGGCGGCAAGGCCGGACAGGCCAAGCGGTAAGGAGTCCGGCAAAGCCATGCTACGATGCGCCCGTCCACCCAATTCAACCTGGAGGAAGTCGCATGGTGCCGATCCTCGCGCTCTGGCTGCCCATTCTGCTCGCGGCGGTCATCGTGTTCCTGGCGAGTTCGCTGCTGCACATGGTCCTGCCCTATCACAAGGGCGACTACGGAACGCTGCCGCATGAAGACGACGTGATGGAGGCCATGCGGAAGGCCGGCGTGAAGCCCGGCGACTACATGATGCCCCGCCCCTCCTCGATGGCCGCGTTCAAGGACCCGGCGTTCCTGGACAAGTACGCGAAGGGCCCTGTGGCGATGCTGACGGTCATGCCAGGCGGGCGGCCGAGCATGGGCCCGCAGCTTGCCCAGTGGTTCGTCTACTGCCTCGTCGTCGGCGTGTTCGCCGCATACGTCGCGGGGCGCGCCCTGCAGCCCGGCGCGCACTACCTGGCGGTGTTCAGGTTCGCCGGCGCGACGGCCTTCATCGGGTACTCGCTGGCGCTCTGGCAGGATTCGATCTGGTACAAGAAGGCCTGGAGCACGACGATCAAGAACACCATTGACGGCTTGCTCTACGGCCTGCTGACCGGCGGCACGTTCGGCTGGCTCTGGCCGCGATAGCGAACCGGCGTCAGCGGCGCCCGGGCTCCGGCGCGTTGTCAGGCAGCTCGGTCGAGGCCTTCTTCGCGCGGGCGAAATCGAGGCGCCCGAGCCACATCAGGCCGAGCCCGATCAGCACCGGCGGGAGCACTTCCGCCGCGTGCAGCCCCACGGCGAAACTCAACGCCGTCGCCTCCCGTGCTCCGAGCAGCTTCACGGCGGCGACGGCCGCGAGCTCGAACGGCCCGATGTTCGCCGGCGTGGCGACGACGGCGATCCCCACGTTGATGATGACGAGCACCGCCGCCGCGTCCGCGAGCGGCAGGTCCAGGCGGAATGCCCGCATGCCGCTCCAGACCACCAGGATCCTCGTCGCCCAGGACAGCATCGCGATCGCCGCGGCCGGGGCGAGGAGGCCGCCGCGCCGGAGCGCCGACAGTCCGACCGCGAACCGGTCGACGTGGGACCACACGCGCGACCATCGCCCCTGCGGGTTCATGCCGGCCCGCCTGCCGCCGCTGGCGTTGATCGCCACCAGGGCAACGATCCCGGCGATGAGCGCGACAAAGACGTAGCGGGTGACGTGCAAGACCCCTGCGGGCAGCGGGTAGACGAGCAGCGTCAGCGTGACGACGACCAGGAACGCGGAGAGGTCGAGCATCCGATCGAGCACGACCGTGGAGATGGCAGCGGAGACTGACAGGCGCTCCGACTCCGCGTACACGAATGCCCTCACGCCGTCCCCGAGCTTCATGGGCAGGACGACGTTGCCCAGGGTGCCGGCGATGAGCGCACGGAACGCGGACCGGACGCGAAGCCCCGTCCTGACCGACGAGGCCAGCAGGGTCCAGCGCACCGCCTCGATCGCCGTATTCACCAGGTTGATGGCGGCGGCCGCGATCAGCCACTCCCACTGCGAGTCGGCCAGCACCTGGAGCACGTGCTCCACTTCGAGCTCCCGCACGAGGACGGCGAGGATCACCAGGCTGATCCCGGCGGCCGCGACGTAAGCGAACCGCCGCCGGTTCATCACGGGGTCCCTTCTGTCTCCTGGATCAGCTCCGAGAGCGTCACCAGGCGGAAGCCTCTCTCGACCAGGCCGCCGATGATCGCCGGGAGCGCGTCCACGAGCTGGCTCGCGTCGGCGCCGGCTTCGATGCCCCGGCCGTCGTGCAGCAGCAGCACACCGCCGTTCCCCAGCCCGGCTAGCGTTCTCCGCACGATCACCTCGGCGCCCGGGCGGTCGGTGTCCCACACCCCCAGCGACCAGGCGACGGGCCGCACGCCGAGCGTCTGCGCCACGGGGTTAACCCATGGATTGCGCCACCCGTGCGGAGTCCTGAGCAGCGCGGGCTTCCTGCCGGTGATCCGCTCGATCACCGAGGAGGTCCGCGCAATCTGCTCCCTGATGAAACGAGGACCCTTGAGCGGAAAGACGATGTGGTCGTAGGTGTGATTGCCGACTTCGTGCCCTTCCCTCGAGGCCCGTTCGACGGCGCCGGGGAAGCGCTCGGCGTTCCGCCCGATGACGAAGAAGGTCGCCTTCACGCCATGCGTCGCGAGAATGTCGAGGACCTGGCCCGTGTATGGTTCGTTTGGTCCATCGTCGAATGTCAGGGCAACCAGCGGCCGGCCGGCCGGTCCGTGCCAGAAGATGCGCCCGAAGATCGGCGCCCGGCGCTCGAGCATGCCGACGAGCACGATCGCATCGAGGAGGAGGAAGCCCGCGAACCAGGGCCAGCGTGGCGCATGGCCGCCGGCGGCGATGGCGGCGGCGAGCCGAGCCGCGATCTCGGCCAGTACGAGGCTGGCCAGCGTGACGATGCCGATGATTCGCCAGATCATCGCCGCGCCAGGATCTCGTGATAGAGGTCGAGGGTGTCGTCGATGACGCGGTCCCACGAGAAACGCGCGACCTTCTGCAGCCCGGCGCTGCCCATTGCACGTCGGAGCCGCTCGTCCTTCAGGAGCCGCAGGATGGCACGCGCGAACGCCCCGGGGCTGTTCTGGGGAACGAGGACGCCCACCTCGGCTCCCAGCAGGTCACGGTAGCCCACGTTTTCAGTGGCCACGATGGGCTTGCCCGACGCCATCGCCTCCAGCAGGGTCACGCCAAAGGACGCCTTGTTGATGGGCGAGCAGAACACGTCGCACGTTGCGTAGTAGGCCGGGCGGCTGGCCACGGCCGCTCCCTCGAAGTGCACGTCGGGCCTGATCTCCCGCGGCACCATGCGCTCGAACCGGCTCGAGGAGGCTCCGTACCCGACGATCACCAGGCGGACGTCCTGCCGTTCGCGGCGGATGATCTCGAACGCCTTCAGCATCAGGCCGAGACCGTTGCGCGCGTCGAACCGCCCCAACCAGAGCAGGGTCATCTTGCTCCGGTCGAACCGCTGGAGCCTGGTCACTGCAGGGTTGAACAGATCCACGTCCACACCGTTCGGGATGATGCGCGGATCCTTGAGCGTGAAGTACCGTTCGAGCGACGTCACACAGCTTGGCGACACGAAGGTCTGCGCATGCATCCTGTCGAGGAACTGCTTCTGCAGCACACCGTGGAAGATCTCGTACACCTTGCTGCCATCGAAATAGGTGTGAAACGTCCCGATGCGCGGGCACGTCGCGGCAAGAACGCCCATCGCCGGAAGCGTGAACACCAGGGGCGCGTGGAGGTGCGCGATATCGAATTGCTCCCTGAGGAAGGTGCCGCGCAGGTCGCGCCACAAGTGCATGCCGACGGTCGCGTGCGCGATCGACCCGTTGTTCCGAATCGGGATGCTGCGGCCGATCCGGATGATGTCAGTCCCGTCGCCGTCATGTTCCTCCGGGTCGAGGCCTTCCGAGGACACGTGGGAGGTGATGATCTTGACGGTGTGTCCGAGCGACCGGAGTTTGACCGCCGTGTGATGGACGTTCTCGGTGATGCCGCCCAGAAGGGGATAGTAGTATTCCGTGACGATCGCAATCTTCAAAGGCATGCGGGCGGATCGAGCATCATTCCGGTCGACCCTCAAATATCCTGTCGATTCTAGCGGATCTCGGCATTCGCGCCAATTTCGGCCGCCTGCGCCCGCTCGTGGCGCTGCGGGGGGGCGCGGAGACTGTCCGGCGGGCGAAGCCGGTCAACCAGGCGCGACGGAGGTCCGGCTGGTGCTATACTCCGCTCGGATCCATCACATCTTCGCAGCCGCGGACGCGCGGCCAGCCCGCCGGGCCGAATGCTCGGCGGTCAACACCGGGGGTCTCGGCGAGTCGGGAGACAACGCCGGCCCCTCCCCGGGTGATGTTCGTGGCGTCTCGAATAGCCGGACGTCCGCGGGTGGTCGAGACGCAGCCTGCGCAGGAGGTGTGCCATGTCGTTTCGGTTCACACGTGCCGCAGCACTCGCCCTGGCACTGGTCGCGATCACGACAGCCGCGTGGTCCCGGCAGGCGCCCGTGAAGAAGGTCATCTACCGTCCCGTCGCCTCGGTCAACGGCAAGGACCTCTTCAAGGAGTACTGCCTGCATTGCCATGGGGAAGACGGAAGGGGGCACGGGCCAGACGCGGCGGTGCTTCGGGTCCCGCCCCCGGACCTCACGACGATCGCCGCCAGGAACGGCGGGAAGTTCTCGAATGCCGCCGTGGAAGACAAGATCAACGGCTGGAAGCTGGTGCCCAGGAACATGAAGGACATGTCGGACATGACCAACGCCATGAACACGGGCAAAGACGCCCAGAGCGTGCCCGTCATGCCGCTGTTCGGGCCGATCTTCGCCGCGATCTATCCGCAGGAAGTCCGCGACCGCCAGATCCGCATGGCCAACATCATCCGATACGTCAAGTCCCTGCAGGTGACCCCGGTTCCCGGCGAGGTGCCGAAGACGTAGCCGGAGTGTCGCGCTGAGGCGTGTTACTGGCGTGGCATCCGCGTCGTGCCGTCGATCCTCCGGACCAGATCAGCAACGAACGCGGCGCAGTACTCGCCGGCAACGGGCTGGAACGGCGTCGCCTGGAATTCCGAATCGGAGATGACGCGAATCGCGACGAACGGAACCCCGAATCCCGCTGCAGTGCCGGCCGCGAAGGCGCTTTCCATGTCCTCCGACACCACACCGTATGTCTTGTTCATCCACGCGAGGCGATCGACCTCGCGGTTGAACTCGAACGCGGAGCCGAGGACGCCCTTCAGCACCCGGCCGCGTGGGTTGGCCATCTCGAGCGCAGCGGCGATGGCGCCGGGGTCGCCCGGAAACCGCTCGAACGCGATGCGGTCCTTTCCGTCCAGCCGGAGCCGGTGCGGCATCGGCGTCCATCGAGAGTGGTCGATGCCGGCGCCCGCGGCAGCATGCGTCGAGCGGAAGGCCCCGTAGTCGACCGTGGCCTCCCCGACGACGATGTCGAAGACGTTGAGCGACGGGTCGGCCGCGCCGGCTGTGCCCTGGTTGATGATCAGGCGCGGGTGGAAACTGACGATGGCGAGCGTCGTGGCGGCCGATGCGTTGACCGGCCCGACCTCGGTGCGGGACACGACGACGGTCTTTCCGCCCATCCGGCCGCGCCAGAACGTCCACGCGGCGATCTGAATCCGTTCGCCGCCCTCGAGCGCGGCCAGCAACGGCTGAAGCTCGGTGTCCACCGCCCCCTGGACGACGATGTCCGCCCGGGAATCCGGTGCGGGCGCAAGTGACGGTGCCGCGGGTACGCGGCCGGCGGTGGCGCACGCCGCCGCCAGACACAGCACGAGCGCGGCCGCGAAACCGGTACGGTGTCGCACGGGCGGATTCTACAGCCCCAGCTTCTTCCGCGCGAGGGGCCTCGCAAACGCGTTGGTCGGATTGTGCGCCGTCGACGCCATCACCTTCGTGTAGTACTCCTTCGCCGCCGCTTGATCGCCGAGCTTCTCGTGCGACTGGGCGATCAGGCTGAGGATGAACGGATCGGTCTGATTGCCCTTCATGAACTCAGCCAGCGCGGTCCTGTAGTCGCCGCTGTAGAACGCCACATAGCCCACGAGGTAGGGGAGGTAGGGCGCCTGGTCCGGGTTGGTGCCGGTGTCGAGGGCGGCCTTCGCGGCAGCCACGTGCGTCGCGGCGAGCGCCTTGTCGCCGCGACGCGCCGCGAGCCGCGCCTGGGCATGCTGCCACCGGAACTCCCACAGGTCCTTGCGGACCGCCGAGATGTTGGGCTCCTGCAATCCGACCTCGTGCCCGCGCCTGTACCAGGCCTCCGCCGTCGCGTAGTCGCCGGCCTCGATGCACACGCGGGCGAGTTCGTTGGCGATCTCCCCCGCCATGTAGAAGTCCTTGTCCTTCGTCAGGAAGCGATGATAGAGCCCGCTCTCGTACGGAACTGCCCCCTTGCAGTTGTTCTCGAAGGCGTAGGACATGGCCATCGATCTGAGGGCATTCGCCTCGAGCGCGGGCGTGAGCGGCATCGCGAGCGCCTTCTCGAAGTGGGTGCGGGCTTCCGCGTATCGGCCCATCAGGTCGAGCTGGACGCCGACGCGAATCCGCGCGGGCACGGAGGAGGGAAACTGCTCGACGGCCTTGAGGTACGCGGCCAGCGCCTCGTCGGCCTTGCCGTCGCGCATGAGCTGTTGTCCCGTGCGCAGCGCATCCGCGGCCGGGTCGGGGGGCTGCTGCGCGGCGGGCGGCGCCTGTGGCTGCGCAGGCACGGGAGCCTGACGCATCGCGGGCGCTGCGCCATGTAGCGACGCGCCCACGATCGCGCACACACCAAGGGCGGAGGCGAAACGCGTGATGGTCTGCATGAGCCGCATTATCGCACGGCCCCCTGGCGGCGTTACTTCCCGGCCATCATCCGCAATGCGCTCAACAGGCCGACGCGGGCGCACCAGCCCAGGTTCGACGGCTCGGTGTCGGTGGTATTCGCCGGCGTGTCTCCGACCGAATGGTAGAAGGCGTCGCCGTCGACGGTCACCATGCCGGGCTGTTCGCCGGGATACCAGTTGATGGGCGGGAACCCGGCCGTGACGGGCAGCGCGCGTGGCTTGTCCCAGGCGGACGTGTACAGCGTGACCGATGGATACACGGTCGCGCCCTGGGCGCCGGGCTGGAAGACGTACGAATCGGTTCCGCCCTGGGCCTTGATGCTCGCCGCGTGCGCGGGGAACCCCCGCGAACCCGCGTGGTCCGCCATCACCGCCCGCACGATCGCCACGATTTCCCTGTTGGCCGCGACATCGTCGGGTTCGACGTAGAGCGCGTCTCTCGACGACCCGAACCCTGACTGGTCGTAGTTGAACACCGCCTGCAGCCTGGACGGGTCCTTCTCCACGCCGACCAGATACTCGCGGGTGGAGGACATCTCCCCTCCCCACGACACGAATCGCAGATCCCATGCGGGTTGCGGGATTGCGCCGGACTTCACGGCGGCCGAGAGAGCGCGCGCGATCTCGAGAACGATGGCCACGCCCGACGCGTTGTCGTTGGCGCCCGGCCCGCCCGAGTCCGAGTCGCCGTGGGCGCAGAACAGGATGTACTTCGATCGGTCGCGGCCGGCGAGCGTCGCGACAACCGTGTGCGCGGCGGCATTCCCCGAGGCGGCCTCCAGCGTGAAGGCCACGCGCACGCTGGCGCCGGCAGCGGCGCGCTCGCGGAGCGGGGCGACTTCCTGGGGCGACACGGCAAACACGGGCACGCTCCACGTTCCGCGCAGCCGGTTCACAACGGGCCAGCCGGAAACCGATGCCCGGCCGTCATAGAGTACCGCCGCGCAACCCGTCGTCGACTCCGGTGTCGGACTCGCCTCAGTCAGGCAGACCGCGCCGGCCGCGGTGACGAGCGACAACACGCCCTCGCCCTTTCCCGACGGCGCGCCCGAGCTGGGCCACGCGGTCTTCAGCGCGATGCCGGCTCCGCCGGCGGCGTCGGCCCCGGCGCGGACGTCCCACGCCATGGGCTGGTACCAGTTGCGGGGCGAGTCCTCCCGCACGGTCACCTCGAGCCCGGCCTCGCGGAACGCAGACGCCAGCCAGGCAGCCGCCTCGTGGTTCGACGGCGTGCCGTACTGCCTCGGGCCGAACGCCACGAGGCGCCGCACGACCTCGACCATCCGCGGTTCGCTGACCGTGGCTGCAAGCTTGCGATCGGCGGCGAGCGCACGCGATTCCTGCGTGGCCGGCGGCGCGGTCGCGCCTCCGGCCGCGCACTGCAGCGCCACCATCGCACACGCCAACCAGGCCGCTCTGCACTCCGCACGCGTCATCGACATCGCTTCCCTCCGAACGGCGAGACGGCGCGCTCAGCCCCATCCAGTGGCTTTCGTCGGGGTGGACCGGACCGAGCTGAGGCCGGCGAATAGCGCCGCCCCGATGAGCAGCAGCACGGCCAGCCGTTCCACGCGCCCCATCAGCCCCTGCAGCCGAATGCTGCCGGCCTCTTCTAGTTCCGGCCCGGACGGGACGCGATGAACCGATCCCATGACGTGCGCTCGATGAACACGGTGAGCAGGACATCGGGCCGCAGCCCGTAGTACTCCTGCACGTAGCGGTCCCCCAGCGCCGCGGCAACGGCATCGGCCTGGCCCTCGGCCGCCACCACCACCACGGCATCGTCAAGCGGACCGGCCGCGTTGGCACTCGGCCAGTACCCGACACGGGTCAGCCGGCGAAGGTACCAGGGCAGCGGCCATTGTTCGTACGGGCCCGCCACCACTTTGACGAGCATGGCGGCCCCGTCCGGGTGGAGCGCGGCGATGTCGGTCACGCGCTGCGGGAGGCGGAGGAAATCCGGTACCGTCTGCGCGTAGACGTACGGGTTGCGGGGATCGGCAGG
>Ga0209048_10006878_pt1 | contig 10579 bp, 11 predicted proteins | sample FrelakmetCRP12CR_FD_187146 | JGI IMG/M metagenome (GOLD analysis project Ga0209048, IMG submission 187146) | Freshwater lake sediment microbial communities from the University of Notre Dame, USA, for methane emissions studies - CRP12 CR (SPAdes)... | ecosystem: Environmental > Aquatic >... | reverse complement strand
CGAAGTTCGAGTAGACGTGCTGCACATCGTCGGCATCTTCCAGCGCTTCCAGCAGGCGGATCATGGTGCCCGCCTGATGACCTTCGAGCTTGGTATAGGTCTGGGGAACCATTCCGATCTCAGCGACATCCGGCTTGATGCCCGCAGCTTTCACCGCCTCCAACACCTTCTCGTACACGCCAGGATCAGTAAGAACTTCCCAACTGTCGCCATCGTCCTTCAGGTCGTCGGCGCCCGCTTCCAGGATGATGTTCATCAGGTCATCTTCCTTGGCAGCCGATTTGGGGATGAGGATGTCGCCCTTCTTGTGGAACATCCAGGCGACCGAACCGGCCTCGCCCATGTTCCCGCCGTTCTTGGAGAAGGCATGACGGATTTCGCTGACTGTGCGGTTGCGGTTGTCGGTGGATACCTCAACCAGAATGGCGACACCGCCGGGACCGTAGCCCTCGAAGGTGATTTCCTCATACGAGACACCCGGCAGCTCACCGGTGCCGCGCTGGATGGCGCGTTTGATGTTGTCGGCCGGCATGTTCTCTGCCTTGGCCGCCGCCACCGCGCCGCGAAGGCGGGGGTTCTTCTCGGGGTCGCCACCGCTCTTGGCCGCGATGGTGATTTCCTTAATTAGCCGGGTGAAAATCTTGCCGCGCTTGGCATCCAGCGCGCCCTTCTTGTGCTTAATCGTGGCCCATTTTGAGTGGCCTGACATGGAGAGACCTCAGATTGTTGAATGGCTTCGGATGAATACAGAATGCCCAGTCGCCGGTTTCGCAGACGCAGCCAGAAAACGCCGCTAGCTGTGCGCACACCGCTCGGCAACCCGAAATTATACACCGGGGCTTCCGCAGAACACGGTTGACCAGCGCCCCTCTGTCTCGGGACCCGGCGGCTCCCTCAAACTAGCGCCTGACTGCACGATCACTTCGACTTGTCGGTCTCCGTGCCGCCAGCCTGCTTCTTCGCCATCTCGCTGTAGCGCCGCTCAATCTCCTGCGGCGACACGTCTTCGATGTGCGTGCCAATCCACCATTGATTCCCCTGGCTATCCGCGACGCCGCCGCTGCGGTCACCGTACGGCTGGTCCGCAGGCTGCTGGACTGACGTTGCCCCGGCTTGCAGGGCCTGCTTATAGGTGGCGTCCACGTCAGGAACGTAGAGATAGAGCATGACGGGTTTCGCGTGCCATTCGTCGCGGGCCTGCCCCATCATGATCATCGAGTCGCCAATCTTCACCTCGGCGTGACGAATGTTGCCGTCGGCATCGCCATGACTGTACGTCTTCACGGCGCCAAAAGCCCGCTGCAGGAAGTCGATCTCCAGCGCGACATCGTCCACAATCAGGTACGGTGTAACGGTGTGATAGCCATCGGGAACTGGTTTTGCTGCCATCGGTCTTCTCCTTCACCCAATAATTTCATGCCCGATATTGTGCCTGATCCCGAGGCTCTGCGGGCGGAGTTCGTCCAAAAAAGTTTGGTGAATAGGCCTCCTGCCTCGGGTTGTGCTTGACCCTTGAAACCGGAAACTCGAAACTGTCTACATGCTCCTGTCCATCAATGGCGATCAGAGGACCTTCGCCGACACCCTGTCGTTAGCGCAACTCATCGAGCAACTCGGTATGAAAGGTGATCGCGTCGCCGTTGAGCTGAACCGCGAGATCATCTCCCGCGCCCAGTGGGCCGACACCTCCCTGAAAGATGGCGACCAGTTGGAGATCGTGCACTTTGTGGGCGGAGGCTGAGTCAGTTTCGAGTTTCCAGTTTCCAGTCTCCAGCGAAAGTCGCTCGAAGAAGAGGACCCTCGCATTTCAAGCTGTCCTTTGATTTATCGCGCCCACACAATGGTTCGTTTTCGCCGCGAACCCGCATTCCCCCAACTCGAAACTCGAAACTTGAAACTCGAAGCTTTGCCGGTGTGAATGGCTGATGAACAGCCCCATTTGCTCGGTTGACATGCCTCCTAAGCATCAATAAACTCGAATGTTTACCCGTCCTCGCACGGCGAATCCAGAGTGATAGCGCTTTCATGCCGGACTTTTACTTCACACGATATCTGCCGCTGCTGATTCACATCGCGGTCGCGACTGTGATTGCGTGCGGCATGGTGCTGCTCTCCTTCCTGGTCGGCCAGCACAAGTACAATCCGGCAAAAATGTCGCAGTACGAATGCGGCATGGATCCCGTGGGCGACGCCCGCCAGCGCTTCAGCGTGAAGTTCTACCTGGTGGCCATGCTGTTCATCCTGTTCGACGTGGAAGCCGTATTCCTCTACCCCTGGGCGATCGTAGGACGTCCGCTTAAGGCGGACGGCCTCGGCGGTTTCTGGTTCGCTGAGATGACGGTCTACATCGGCATCATCCTCGCCGGACTGTGGTACGTCTGGAAGAAGGGCGTCATCGACTGGAACAAGCAAGGCAAGGCGGAGAGGCTCTAATCATGGCGCTGGCACCGGCAATCACCGATCTCGAGCAGTTGAAGGATCGCCCGGAGGTGGCTGCCCTCCTCGCATGGAACGCGGCGGCGGTGACCGGCGCCAAGTTCGACCGCAACGAGCTGACGATCTGGGTGGAGCGTACCTCCCTGCGCCAGGCTTGCCAGGCGTTGAAGGATGAAGGGGGGCTGCAATACAGCGCCCTGGCGGACATCACCTGCGTGGATTGGTATCCCAACGAGCCCCGTTTCGAGGTCGTCTACCACCTCTTTTCGATTCCCAACAAGAAATATATTCGCCTGAAGGTTAAAGTGCCGGGCAGCGACGCCGCGGTGGATTCGTTGGTGCCCATCTGGCCGGGGGCCAATTTCTTCGAGCGCGAAGTGTTCGATCTGTTCGGCGTCCGCTTTGACGGACATCCAAACCTGACGCGCATCATGATGCCGGAAAACTGGGAAGGCCATCCGCTGCGCAAGGACTATCCCGTCGAGGGCTACCGCTAACCATGGCCCACATGAACCCCACGCCGGTGCTGGATCCGTCTGACGATAAGACGATGATCCTGAACATGGGTCCGCAGCACCCTTCGACCCATGGTGTGCTCCGGCTGCTGCTGGAGATTGACGGCGAAACCATCGTGCGCGTCATGCCCGACATCGGGTATCTGCACACCGGCATCGAGAAGACCTGCGAAGCCAAGTTCTACCAGCAGGTCGTGCCCCTGACCGACCGCATCGACTACCTCTGCCCCATGACCAACAACCTGGCCTACTGCCTGGCGGTGGAGAAGTTGCTGGGGTTGGAAATTCCGCCGCGCGCACAGTGGATCCGGGTCATGTTGAACGAACTGACCCGCATCAACTCGCACCTGGTGTGGCTGGGAACGCACGCGCTCGATCTCGGCGCCATGACGGTATTTCTCTACTGCTTCCGCGAGCGCGAAGATGTGCTGCGGCTGTTCGAAGCGGTTTCCGGCCAGCGCATGATGACCTCGTACTTCCGCATTGGCGGGCTGGCGCTGGAACCGCCGCTCGGATTTTTCGAGCGCGTCAAGGATTTCCTCACCCGCTTCCCGGCCAACATTGATGAATACGAAAGCCTGTTGACCAGCAATCCCATCTGGGTAAACCGCACGAAGGGCGTGGCTTACCTCGCGCCTGAAGACGCCATCGCGCTCTGCGCCACCGGTCCTACCCTGCGCGGCAGCGGAGTGGACGTCGATCTGCGCCGCGACCAGCCTTACAGCGGCTACGAGAATTTCAAGTTCAACGTGCCGGTATCCAAGGATGGCGATGTGTTCGCCCGGTACATGGTCCGCGTGCAGGAACTGCGCGAGTCGCAAAAGATTGCCATGCAGGCGCTGGAAGGCGTTCCCGAGGGTCCGGTGAAGGCCGACGCGCCGCACGTCGTGCTGCCCGATCGCGAGAAGATGAAGACGCAGATGGAAGCGCTCATCTATCACTTCAAGATTGTGACGGAAGGCTTCACCGTGCCGGCCGGCGAGGTCTACAGCCCGATTGAGTCGCCGCGCGGCGAGATGGGCTATTACGTGGTGAGCGACGGCACGGCCAAGCCGTATCGCGTGCACATGCGCTCGCCCTCATTCGCGAACCTGCAGTCGTTGCGCAGCATGTGCGAGGGCAACCTGATCGCCGACGTGGTGGCCGCCATCGGCAGCATCGATATCGTGCTGGGAGACTGCGACAGATAGCGACTAGCAGCTAGCAACTGGCTAGAGACCTTTTTGATGGCTGCTGATAGGGCGTGCGCTGTAGCTGATTGCTAGTTGCTAGTTACTTAAGGACATGAAATTCTCTGACCAACTCGAACAGCGCTTCGCCTCCATGGTCACGCATTATCCGACCAGGCGCTCGGTGCTGGTGCCGATGCTGCTCTACATCCAGGACGAAGTGGGCGCGCTGACCGATGAAGCCATCCACGAGATGGCGGAGCGGACGGAATTGTCGGAGCTGGAAGTACGCAACGTCATCAGCTATTACTCGATGCTGCGGACGCACCCCATCGGCAAGTACAACCTGCAGGTCTGCACCAACGTGAGCTGTCTGCTGCGCGGTGGCGAAGAGATCCTTAACCATTGCAAGAAGAAGCTGGGCGTCGGCAACAAGGAAACAACGGCCGACGGGCTGTTTCACGTGGAAGAGGTCGAGTGCATCGGCGCGTGCTCCTGGGCGCCGGCCTTGATGTTGAACTACGAGTTCCATGAGAACCTGACGCCGCAAAAGATTGACGAGCTGATCGACGGGATCAAGAAGAAGGAACAGCAGTAGCAATGGCCTATTTGGTCTCCCATCCCGATGAAGTGAAGGTCGTCTCCAGGCGCTTTGGCCTGGGCGCGACCAATCTCGACCGCTACCTCGAACTCGACGGCTATAAAGCCGTGCAGAAGGCCATCGGCATGGGGCCGGACGCGATCATCACCGAGATGAAGGCGTCGAACCTGCGCGGCCGCGGCGGTGCGGGATTTCCGACAGGAATGAAGTGGTCCTTCGTGCCCAAGCAGTCGCCCAAGCCCAAGTACGTGCTGTGCAACGGCGATGAAAGCGAGCCCGGCACGTGTAAGGACCGCCTCATCTTCGAGCACGATCCGCATTCCGTGATCGAGGGCGTGATGATCGCCTCGCTCGCGGTGGGCGCAAAGACCGGCTTCATCTACATTCGCGGCGAGTACCGCTACCTGGTCGAGATCATGGAGCGCTCGGTGGCTGACGCCTACGCGCGCGGCTTCATCGGCAAAAACATCTTCGGCTCGGGCGTTGACCTCGACATCTTCGTGCACTCCGGAGCCGGCGCTTACGAAGTGGGCGAAGAGTCGGCGCTGATGGAGTCGCTGGAAGGCAAGCGCGGCGTTCCGCGCATCCGGCCTCCCTTCCCTGCTGTCGTTGGTTTGTGGGGCGGCCCCACGGTCATCAACAACGCCGAGACGCTGGCCAGCGTGCCGCACATCATCCTCAATAGTGGCGAGTGGTTCGCCAATCTGGGCACGCCGCGCAACGGCGGCACGCGCCTGTTCTGCATGAGTGGCGAGCTCGAGCGCCCCGGCGTCTACGAGCTGCCCATGGGCTACAACCTGAAGAAGATGATCTACGACGTCTCCGGCGGCATGATCAAGGGCAAGACGTTGAAAGGGGTGGTGCCGGGCGGCTCGTCCGTGCAGATTCTTACGCCCGACGAAATTGATGTCGGCATGGATTTCGACCAGGTGCTGAAAGCTGGCTCCATGCTGGGGTCCGGCGGCGTCATCGTCATCGACGATCAGATGTGCATCGTACGGTTCGCCCTGCGCGTGGCCAAGTTCTACCAGCACGAGAGTTGCGGATGGTGCATTCCCTGCCGCGAAGGCACGGACTGGATGAAGAAGACGCTGGTGCGCTTCCATTCCGGCGGCGGGGTCGCCAAGGACATCGACAACCTGAAGTATCTGGCGGAGAACATGCTGGGTCGCACCTTCTGTCCGCTGGGCGATGCCGCGGCGATGCCGATCATTTCCTACATTCAGAAGTTTCGTAAAGAATTTGAGGACCACCTGGACGGCAAGCCGTGCCCGTACGAGAAGGCAGCGGAGCCGGCGTTGGTGTGACGGGTGGAGCGAGCCTTGAGGCCTGCGTCTCAGAATTACTCGGGTCGTGGTTTTGGCTAATTGCTAGTTGCTAATTGCTGCTTTTATGGCTGACGTAACCCTTACTGTCGACGGCAAGAAACTCACGGTTCCCGCGGGAACGCTCCTGATCGAGGCCTGCAAGAGCACCGGCATCGAAGTTCCGTCTTTCTGCTACTACCCCGGACTCTCTCTGCAGGGCGCGTGCCGCATGTGCCTGGTGGAAGTGGAGAAGATGCCCAAGCTGCAGACCGCGTGCACCACGCCGGTCGCCGAGGGCATGGTCGTAACCACCGAAAGCGACAAAATCAAGCAGGCACGCAAGTCGATGCTGGAGCTTCTGCTCGCCAATCATCCGCTGGACTGCCCGGTTTGCGACGCCGGCGGCGAGTGCGAATTGCAGGACATGACCTTCAAGTACGGCGCGGCCGAATCGAAGTTCATGGACATGAAGAACCACCGCGACGAGCAGCAGTGGTCGCCGGTGGTGTACTTCGACCGTCCGCGCTGCATTCTCTGCTACCGCTGCATTCGCGTCTGCGGTGAAGGCATGGACGTGTGGGCTCTCGGCATCCAGAACCGCGGCAGCAGTTCCATTATCGCGCCCAACAAGGAAGACCATCTGGAGTGCGAAGAGTGCGGCATGTGCATCGACATCTGCCCGGTCGGCGCGCTCACCTCGGGCGCTTATCGCTACAAGACCCGTCCCTGGGAGATGAAGCATACCGGCACCGTCTGCACCCACTGCGCCGATGGCTGCAAGACGACGCTGGGTGCTCGCCGCTCCGATACCGGCATGCAGATTGTCCGCGGCGATAACCGCGACAAGAGCGGCATCAACGGCGACTTCCTCTGCGTGAAGGGCCGTTACGCTTTCGATTTTGCCCACAGCGACGAGCGCCTGAGACAGCCGCTGATTAAGCGCGATGGCAAGTTCGTTCCCGCAACCTGGGAGCAGGCCTTCGAGTTGATCGCATCGAAGTTCAAAGAGATTCTGACCGCCGACGGTCCAACAGCGATTGGCGTAATCGGTTCCAACCACACCAGCAATGAAGAGAACTACCTGCTGCAGAAGTTCGCGCGTCTCACGCTGGGCACCAACAACATCGACCACCATCGCACGGCCGACTTCCCTGCTTTCGCCTCCGCGCTGGCCGCCAAGGCTGACGCGACAGCCTCCATGCGCGACGTGCACAATGCCCCGGCGATCCTGCTGATCGGCAACAACCCTACCGAGCAGCATCCGCTGCTGGCATGGCAGATTCGCACCAACGTGCGTCTGCACCGCTCCAAGCTCTACGTGGTGAATTCGTACCCGATCAAGCTGCGCCGCCAGGCCACGTCGTTCGCGCAGATTGCTCCGGGCTCGGAAGGCGGGTTCGCGCAGTTCCTGGCCGGCAGCGACGCCGCAGCCGACGGAGTTGTATCGCCCAAGCTCAGCCGGGAAGCGCTTGTGACTTTGCGCGACACGTTGAAGCAAGAATCCGGCCTGGTCATCATCTTCGGCTCCGAGCTGCGTGGCAGCGACGTGAAGGCGATGGTGGATTTCGGGCTCGCGCGCTCGGCGAAGTTTGTCTGCCTGGGCGATTACAGCAACTCGCGCGGCGCTGCAGACATGGGTCTCTACCCCGACATGCTGCCCGGCTACGGCCCGGTAGCCAGCGCGACCAAGTTCCATACGGACTGGCTGGACGAAATTCCCGCCGCTCCGGGATTGAACCTCCTGCAGATGATGGACGCTGCAAAAAACGGCGAGCTGAAGGCGCTCTACGTCGTCGGCTCCAATCCCATCGCCCGCTACAACATCGATCCCTTCGCATTGTCGAAGAGTTTCGTCATCGTGCAGGAGATGTTCCTCACCGAGACCGCGAAGATCGCCGACGTGGTGCTGCCGGTGGCCAACGCGTACGAGAAGGCCGGCACGGTAACCAACACCTGCGGCGACGTGCAAATCCTGAAGAAGGCGGGCGACTTCGCCGGAGTGCGCACTGATTTCGAATGCATCGTTCGCATTGCTGCCACCATGGGCTACAACATACGCAAGCTGGTTCCCTTCGGCGGCGAAGGAACGCGGGCCGACATGGGTCAGAGCCGCGGCGCGCAGTCGGGCGAGGCGGACCGTCACGCGGTGTGGCTCTCCGAGCACAATCTCGAACCAAAGATGAGCCCGTTCGATCCTTCCGCCATGCTGGACGAAATCCAGCGCCTGGTGCCGGCATACGACATTTCGCGCCTCGCCTTGCTCTCAGGTCAGGACGTGCATACGCAACTCGTGCAGATCACCGGCGCCACGGGGCTGGGACATCCGGAACTGGTGCTCCCGGCCAACGACACACTCTTTACTTCGGGAACGCTGGGACGTTTCTCGAAGACTCTGAACACGGTGATGGAGCGTTACTCGTCTCCGGTGGAACCAGAGATGGTAGCGGGGTACGATCCCGCGGAAAGACAGGGTCCCTAGCGCAGAGGCTCGGGACATTAGGTTTTAGGTTTTAGGTTTTACTGACAACTGGCAACTGACAACTGTTTATGGGCATTGGGACCTACATCATCGTTTCGCTGATCAAGATCGTGATCGCGATCTTCATCCTGCTCACGGCCGTGGCCTACACCACGCTGGCGGAGCGGAAGGTTGTCGCCCATATGCAGAACCGCTGGGGGCCTTCGCGGGTGGGCCCGTTCGGCATCTGGCAGCCGCTAGCAGACGGCTTAAAGTTTATCTTTAAGGAAGACCTCACACCTCCTTACGCCAACAGGCCTTTATATATATTGGCTCCAATGATCTCGCTGGTCACTGCGCTGACCTCCATCGCCGTCATTCCGGTCGGCCCGTGGATCACGGTAGCCGGCATCCACACCCAGTTACAGATTACCGACGTCAACATCGGCCTGCTGGTGATCCTGGGGATCACCTCGATCGGGGTGTACGGAGTGGCGCTGGCGGGGTGGTCGTCCAACAGCAAGTATTCGATGCTGGCCAGCCTGCGCGCCTCGGCGCAGATGATGAGTTATGAACTCGCGCTCGGCCTGTCGCTGATTGGCGTCCTGATTTATGCCGGCAGCTTCAGCCTGCGCGACATCGTGGACTCGCAGGCCGGCACATGGCTCGGCTTCATCCCGAAGTGGAATTTCTTCAGGGGACAGTTCGTCGCCTTCTTTATCTACATCATGGCGGCCTACGCCGAGACCAACCGTATTCCCTTCGACCTTGCGGAAGCCGAGTCGGAGCTGGTGGCCGGCTACCACACGGAATACAGTTCGATGAAGTTTGCCATGTTCTTCATGGCCGAATACGCCAACATGTTTACCGTGGCGTGCCTGGCGACCGTGCTCTTCCTGGGCGGCTGGTCAGGCCCGGTGTTCGGCCCGCCCATCATGCAGGCGCTGATGCCGGTGGGCTGGTTCGTCATAAAAGTAATCGCCTTCATTTTCATTTACATCTGGGTTCGCGGCACGTTGCCGCGATTCCGCTATGACCAGTTGATGGCCTTCGGCTGGAAGTTCCTTCTGCCGCTGGCCATCGCGAATATCGTCATTACCAGCCTGGTCGTGGCGCTGAAGTGACCGCAGGATTCTGGAAAGTTGTACCCGGTCGGCAGTTCCGGCCGGCGTAACGGAACATCATGCATCTTGCACTCTTTCTTATCTTCGCGGCCGTCTGTGTGGGAGGCGCCATCAACCTCCTGGCGCAGAAGCACCCCATCAACAGCGCGCTGTCGCTGATTGTGGTGATGGGCTCGCTCGCGATGCTCTACCTGTTGCTGGGCGCGGAGTTCGTCGCCGCCGTGCAGGTCATCGTCTATGCCGGCGCGGTGATGGTGCTGTTTGTCTTCGTCATCATGCTGCTCAACGCCGGGGTGGAAGAGCGCACGCCCCATGCCAGCAAGGTAGCGACCATGCTGGGCGTTCCCGGATTGATCATTGGACTCGGCATCTCCGCGTGGGTGGTCAGCCGCATCACCGGGCTGGACAAGATCGCCATCGGCGGCCCTTCGGTGATGAACGGCAAGGAAGTCTTCGGGAATCCGCAGGCGGTCGGGCAGCTGCTGTTCCGCGATTACCTGCTGCCCTTCGAAGTGACCTCGATCCTGGTTCTCATCGCCATCATGGGCGCCGTGGTGTTGGCGCGGAGGGAGGAATAGATGGTTCCTCTTTCCTATTACCTCATTCTCAGCGCGGTGCTGTTCGCCTGCGGTGTCGCCGGATTTCTGATCAAGCGCAACATTATTACGATTTTCCTTTCCATCGAGTTGATGCTAAACGGCGTGAACCTGTCTTTCGTGGCCTTCGCCGCGCAGTTGAGGTCGCTGGATGGCCATATTTTTGTGTTCTTTGTGATGGTGGTGGCCGCGGCTGAGGCCGCGGTCGGTTTGGCCATCATTATCTCTGTGTTCCGTACGCGCGAAACCCTGAACGTGGACCGCGTGAACCTGCTGAAGCTGTAACCGGCTGCGGCGCGCGGTGCGCGTCGTGACCGCAAGAGACGATATGCACCTTTGGATCATTCCATTGCTGCCGCTGGCCGGCGCCGCC
>Ga0209048_10006877_pt1 | contig 10580 bp, 10 predicted proteins | sample FrelakmetCRP12CR_FD_187146 | JGI IMG/M metagenome (GOLD analysis project Ga0209048, IMG submission 187146) | Freshwater lake sediment microbial communities from the University of Notre Dame, USA, for methane emissions studies - CRP12 CR (SPAdes)... | ecosystem: Environmental > Aquatic >... | reverse complement strand
CACGACCGGCTATTATGGCTGGGACTTTGGCTCTCACCACCATCCGCAGCTCAACGTCGTTCGCGCCGGCGTGAACTATCACTTCAATTGGGGCGCTCCCTCTCCGGTGGTTGCGAAATACTGATCCTTTCTGCCGGTCTGGTTCCCCGGCAGATTTGATCAAAAATGGAAAGCCCGACCGAAACGAACGGTCGGGCTTTTCATTTCGGAAGAGGTCCCCGAAACGACGGTCTAGAGTTCGACTCCATGTGCGGGCACTGCACGCGATATTTCGCTTGGGGATTGCTGGGTACCCTCAGCCGCGTCGGACCGGGCGGTGAGGAGAGTGAGACACTCACCTCGGGCCCCGGCCGCCGCAGATGGTCGGCTCACAACCCCTTGCAATTTGACACGCAGTCAGATCAGCCTGAGCCCCCGGGTCGCTAAATCGCTTGAGCCGCTTGCGTGCCAATTCCGCGAAATATTTTGAGCGAACGGAAAATTATGCGCCCACCGGCTGTGCAGCAAGATCGAAGTCGGGCTGATTAAGGCGGGTCATTCCCCGCAGCGGCCTTGAAAGTCGGGAAACCGACGAAAGCGGGCTGATCGGTTGAAAACCTTGACTTCTACAGCGGTAAGGGAGAGCCTCGCACGAAGAAAGCCCCTACTGGCATCGTAATTTATTTGGGCAGGGTCTGTTCCGTGCGTCGCAGCTTGTTCGCGGTTGTGGTCTTTACGCTCGCTTGGGCCGCCCAGGTCCTCGCGCCAGCTCGCGCCAACGTTGCTCAGGCGCAGGGCTCCGACAAATTCCAGCGATCTCTTGAAAATTGCCTGAAGACTGGCGGAGCTCCTGCCAAGAATTCTCGACGATTCCCCGGCACGGATGATGGACCTCGTGACGCTTGTCTTGTGTGTCAGGTCTGCTGCGCCGGAGTCGCACCAATTGAAGCGAGGCTCCGCCAAGTCGATAAGACATCGCAGCAGTGCGCTGTCGTCGCCTGGATGGAGGGTGACGGCTTTCTGCCGAAGGCTCATTACGAATATTTGCGCCAGGCCCGGGCGCCTCCGGCTCTCTCCTGATTCAACAGTATAGCCAGCGTTATTTGGCGTGGCGCCTCACTTCGGCAGGCGGCGCACCCAACGTCATCTTCGGTTATCGGGAGAAGTTCCATGCTCCGTCATCGACGGGTGCGAGGCGATCACGCCAAATCCGGCGTTCAACAGACCGGCACGCCAAGCGCCGCCCAAACATTCTCAATCGACGATGACGGTACGCCCGCTGCGTCCGAAGACTGTCAAGAGACTGCGAATGAAGAATCCGGCTCATCCTCTTCGCTGGATCGCTCACGTAGCACGCAGGCCAAAGCGCGCAAAACGGTAACTCGGCGCGAGTTGGTCTGCGCGATCGCCGCTCGCCGCGAGGGCGTTTCCCAACGTGAGGTCCGGCTGCTGCTTGACGGCCTCATCGAAGAAATGAAGGCCGCGCTCGTCGTTGGTCATACCGTGAAACTCAGAAATTTTGGGTCGTTCAGCCCGCGTGCGAAGAGCGGCTGGGTGCGCCACGATTCGCGCTCAGGAAAGATTACGCGAGTGCAGCCACGTACGGTTGTCGTCTTCAAATCCTCGCCATGTCTGCGGGCGGCCGTAAACGCCGCAGAGCCAACCGAGCGCGAAGATGTGCCGTCTCTGAGCGAGTCCTAGTGGAGTGTTCAGTTGATCCCACTCAGACTCCTTCCATGAGATCGGTGTTGAGCGGGCGTCGACGGCAGCGACGAGCGATTCTTCCAGAGCTGCGCACCGTGGAACGGAGATTTACTGGCGGCTGCATTCACTGGTCGCGGCTGCTCCTAGGGAACTTAGATTCCAACGATAAGTCGGAGGCAAGGAGATGAAATTCAGAATCAATCGAGCGTCGCTATGGGACGCAAGCGGCGAAACGTTCACCCACTCAGTTGGCCGATTGCTTTTGGGAATCGCTCTGACCGGCGCTGTGATGCTCGCCACTGCGGCGTCCTCATTCGCGAAAGGAGACGGATGGGCGCGCTGCCGAGGGGCCGATCCCGACGGGCGCATCGCGGGCTGTACAGAGGTGATCTCCAAAATCAGCAAGGAATCTCGTCACAATAAGATCGCAGCCTATGTCAACAGAGCGAGCGCATACCAGGTCAAGGGCGACTACGACCGCGCCATCGCCGACTTCGAAAAGGCGCGTGAGATCGATCCCAAGTCGGACCTCATTCTGTGTGGCCGCGCGACGGTCTTTCGCGCCAAAGGAGATTTTGATCGCGCCATCGCCGATTACACCGCGGCGATAGAGGCGCAACCCAAGGGCGCGCTCGGGTTTTTTGGTAGAGGCGGCGCATATCAGGCCAAGGGCGATCTCGACAAGGCGATTGCAGACTATGGTGAAGCGATCGCGCGCGACAGGAAGTATATTGCGGCCTATGCTGCTCGCGCCGCCGCCTATCGCGCCAAGGGAGAAAACGACAAGGCCCTCGCCGACCTTGATGAGGCGATCAAGATTGATCGAAAGTCCGCTCCCGCGCATATGAATCGCGGGGCATTTTACCAGACCAAGGGGGAGTACGATCGCGCGATCGCGGATTTCAGCGAAGCGATCAAGAACGATAATAGAAACGCTGTCGCGCACAACAACCGCGGCCTTGCCTATCACGGCAAAGGTGATTTCCAAAAAGCAATCGCAGATTTCGATATGGCGATCAAATTGGACGCAAATTATGCGCACGCCTATCTCAACCGCGCGAACTCCTATCGCGGAATTCATGATCTGGATCGCGCCAAGAAAGATCTTGAGGAGGCGATCAAGCTCAATCCCCAGCTTACGGGGGCAAAGAACGGTTTGGCGGAGGTCGAACGGCAGATCGCCCGTTAAGACCCGACTAGGGTTTTACTCTGGACGCAACCGTAATTCCCGGGCGCTCAGCGACCGATTGAACCAAGGGGTGGACCGAAACCGTCCCAGAACGGAGATAGTCATGTCACGTCACATTGCGGCGACGGGACGGCCAGGATGAGCAATCTCAGCGTTACGTTGCATGCGCATGGAATGCATTGCCACGGCTGTGAGCATATTATCGAGGTGTCTTTGGGGAAAATCCCGGGCGTTGGAAAAGTCAAGGCTGACTATCCAACTGAGACAGTCAAGGTCTCTTTCGAGGACGCCTCGACGAGTATTGAGGAAATCCGCCAAACGATCGAAAAAGTCGGCTACCGTACCTTCGAGATCGACGATCCATCGCGTCAACCGAGCTCACTAAAGAGACTTTCTGGCCTGGCGATTGGAATAATCGGCATTCTTCTTATCATTCTCTTGGACACCGAATGGATTAGTCAGCAAGGAGCCCCGGACGTCAGCCAGCGGATGAGTCTTGGGCTGATTTTTATGCTGGGCCTGCTCACCGGGTTTCATTGCGTCGGCATGTGTGGTGGCTTCGTCCTCAGCTACACCGCTGACGACGCCCGTCTCATGCGTCGTTCCTATCTATCACATCTGCTCTACGCTGCCGGGAAAACTCTGTCCTACACGCTAATCGGCGCGACATTCGGGTTGCTCGGGGCCTTTATCGCCTTCACACCGTTGCTGCGTGGCGTCGCCGGCGTCGCCGCTGGCGCTTTTCTCATTATTTTCGGCCTCAATATGTTGGGTTTATTCGCGCCGTTGCGGCGATTTCGATTGGGGCTGCCTACGCCACTGCAGGAATTCTTGGACAGACAAACGCATAAACGACATCGTCCGTTCGCGATCGGACTCCTGAACGGACTAATGATCGCCTGCGGTCCTTTGCAGGCGATGTATGTGATGGCGGCAGGCACGGGCAGCGCGCTCGAGGGCGCGAAAATGTTGTTCGCATTCGGAGTTGGCGCCCTGCCTGTCCTCTTGAGCTTCGGCGTGTTAGCGACGCTGGTCTCCTCGGCCTTGACGCATCGTCTACTCAAAGCCTCTGGCGCAATTGTCGTGGTCCTTGGCGCGGTGATGATCAATCGCGGGCTCATTTTGACAGGCGCAGGCTATGATCTTCGTTCCCTCATCGAATCGTTCAGGGAAACTCGCAAGTTCGCAACTCAGATCTCCGTGCCGTCCACAGCGCCTTCATCACAAGACAAGGTCGAGCAGACAGCTGTTCAGGATGCGGCGCCCCCATCTCGCATTCGACCAACGGACCAAACGATCGAGATGGACGTGGTCCGCTCTGGCTTTTCGCCTAATCATTTTGTCGTCACAAGGGGCATTCCAGTCAAATGGGCGGTTAATGGAAAAGAGATCACCCACTGCAACAAACGGATCGTCGTTCCCAGCCTCAATCTGGAGTTCGACGTGCGGCCAGGACGGCAGATTATTGAATTCACGCCGGAAAAAATTGGAGTCATACCCTTCAGTTGTTGGATGGGGATGCTGCGCGGCGATTTCCAAGTTGTCGAAGAACCGCCCAACGCGAAGAAGGAGGCGCAGACCTCCGTCTCCGCGACCGTTTCTGAGAATAGGGGAGAGATTGCGTCAGAAAAACCTCCGCCGGCGATTGCGGGACGTAGCGAGCGCTATACGATCATGCCGGGCGACACGCTGACGCGGATCGCCGGTAGAATTTATCATGACGCTCGGAAGTGGCGTGAAATTGCGCACTCAAATCCAGGACTCAACCCGCGCCGATTGCAGCCCGGACAAACTCTTAGCCTGCTCGTCTCAACTGGCGACGAAACAAGACCTTGCAACAAGCCGTAAGGCTGTCGGATTCGCCTCGGCGCCCTTTTCCGTAAGATAGTCAGCCTTTGCGAGGTGCTCACCGTGAGCGGGAAGAAGCGAGCCCAAACAACAACGCCCCGACCGTGGATGTAACGGCGGGGCGCTCCCTTTCGTCTTTTGGGGCCGGTCTGCTTTGATGCCCGTGCTCACTGGCTATAAGATAGCCGTTGGCGAATAAGTCACCGGCGGTCGTATTATTCGGAACTTACTCCAGTGATGAGGTAACGACCCTTTTCGTCGCGCGTTACCGTGAATTTGATCTTCTTGGCCTTTTCTAAGTTGGTAAAGTCGACGCCGGGCGCGACGAGGAACGACATCGTCATGGCCGGCATTTCGATGCCTCCGGAAATAGGCCCATGCGTGATTAAGAGCTTATGCTCGCTCGCATCGACGCCCTTGATAACTCCTTCCGCCTCGCCTACCGGCTTGTCTTGTGTTTGCGCGACGGCTCCCCAGATGATGCCGAGAACCAAACCTATCGAGGCAGCAATTCGCCGGCGCTTCACGACGGGCTGCATGATCTTTGGCCCCATTCCTACGTCAGCCTCTTTGACCTATACCTTGCGGCACTCTTCGGCGCATTTCTTACAGGCGTCGCCACAAGCGGTGCATTCCGCGATCTTGGGGAATTTGTCGCATTCTTTCTTACAATCCTCACAGATCGTCGCCACGGTCTTAGCGAATGCAGGCACATGCGGAGAATTGACCGCGGCCAAGGTCGCGAGCGCCTCACAGGCGGCGACAAGTTGGAAGGATGCATTGGCGCAAGCCCCCATGCTCGTATCCTTCATCGAAAACATGCCGAAGCAATGCCGGAGGCAGTCGTTGCCAGTGGCGACGCATTCGATGCTGGATTTCTCCAGACCTTTGTAAAGCGGTGGATGCATGTCCTCCATCTCGCCGGCGGCAGCTGCCTCAGCTAAGGCTTGGGTGGAGGCGGAGGCCGCAACTGTGGCAGCCGCACCCATGGCGGCAATGAATTCGCGGCGTTCCATGGTTAAAACTCCTTCGTGGGGGAAGGTAGTATTAACTAGGCCTCGGTTAGAGACAGTCAATCTCGTCCGCGGGGGTCCAGCAGGAATTATTATGTTTTTCGTCTAACTTAAGCGCCGCATGATCTTGGCGTTGCCTTTCGGTCGAAAGGCCGTAACGGACGACTCCGGCGACGGCGAAGCCGACGAGCAGCGCGACAGCAATTCGCGCCAGAAGGGTCCGAACCGTTCGTCCATCTGAGGGTGCCGAAAATGTTCCCTCTGCGAAGGGATCCGTTCGAGCGGGCCGACGAGAGTTCGAACACCTATTGGGATTGGCTGCTGTCGCACGCCTACATCATGTACGCGATGCAAGCCGTCGTCTCGAAGCAGATCGAATCTTTCGCGGCCTTTCCGCCGCGTCAAAAGCCCGCCTCATTCAATCTCGACGCGGTCTTGCGAAAGCTACAGCAGGCGAAGCAGCGCCAATCACTGACGGCTGCCAACGCGGGGGGCGACGCGAAACAGTCGGGAGACCGCTATCCATAGCGGCGCCTTCGGATCGTGTCCCGGTCGCCGAAACCCAAGATCCCAATCTCGGCTAAAATTCTTTGGCGGGCCGTGTGCAGACGAAGTCTCTATGCGGGTGCTCGCCAGTCGGTGTGAGGTAAAGGTAATTGTTGGAGGCTTTTATGGGACAGTCACCAGTCGGCCGAGAATTTAACGCTGATGCATCCCAACAATGAAAATTGACTAGAGGGTGTTGTGCACCTTGCATGAGTTCTCCGGCGCGCTTGAAACTGAGGCAGGCGAAGGCGACGACATGGAAACCTGACCAGGATGTCGAGGTGACAATTAGCTTTCTTTCACGACGGCGCACCCCGAGAGCTCGTTGGAATTAACTCGTCATCAAAAGCATATTTGTTCCCGGAAAACCTTCTCTTTGAAAAGGCGAAGGATTCCCGGCTGTATACGCCGGCCTTCTGTTCAATAATCACTTTATGTGACTTTTAGGCCACACCTCTTCGGTTTTGCTCTCCTTTTTCCAATTTCGAGTGCCTTTCATCTTTCAATGAATCGCCTTATCGCAGACAATTTCTCGGTTGGCGGTTTTGTCGGCTTCAAACGCACTTGGCATATGCGCACGTTGGCACATCGGGTTCTGGTTGTCCTCTTTGCGCTCGTAGTGATCATCACGGGGCAATCAAGGATAGAGCATGCCCAGGCCATGACGGCCGGCGTCTCGGATGGGCAGGCGCTTCATTGTCCTCACGCTGGCGCAAACGACGACGGCCAACCCCCGAAGCATGATCGCCATAGCGCGAACTGCCTCCTTTGCCAGCTCTGTTCCGGCGCACTGGAGTTCTCCGCGCTAACGAGCCCTATCCCAGCGCTTTCTTCTTTCTTTGGCGAAATTCGTCGCGAAGACATCCCGACGTCTCCGGTTCTGACGGCAAAGCCCGTTACTGAAGCGCATCGAGCGCGCGCGCCTCCTGCCTCTGTCTGAACAAAGCGAGTCTGTTTTCGACCACGCTTTATCGCCCTTCTCGCGTCTAGTCTTACTGAACCCGCCCACGTGTGCGTGAGCCGACAGCTTGATCGCGTGCGGTCGAGGGCTGGCTTCAGTACCCTCCCCGTACGATTAAACGTCGTCGAGTGCGACGAGAACAGGAATTTGTCATGTCGTCAGCTTACCTCAAGCGCCGTGTGAGCGCCTGCACCCTGATCCTTGCGCTTGCTTCGGGGGGAGCGTCTGCGCAGGAGGCGTTGCCAACAATCGAGATCGGGGCTGCGCGCGGTACGCCAACCAGACAGGCGCAGCCAGCGGCGGCGCCAGCTCCAGCGCCAACCGAGCATGCAGAAGTTTCCGAGGAAAGCAAACCGTTGACCCAGCCGAAAGCGCCGGACGAAGCGTCGAGCGTCCGCACTTTCACCGGTGCGCAGGTCACGGATCGCATTTACGCCCAAGCCCAAGAGTCTCTGGAAATCGCGCCCGGACTCATCATTGCTCAGCACAGCGGCTTCGGCAAAGCTGCGCAATATTTCCTTCGCGGCTTCGCGCTGGACCATGGTTTCGACATTGGCTTGACGCTTGACGGGATGCCGATCAATCAGATGTCGCATATTCACAGCAATGGCTATGCCGACGCCAATTTTTTGATCCCGGAACTGTTTAGCACCTTGGAGGTCCGTAAGGGGCCCTATTTTGCAGACGAGGGAATCTTCTCCTCGGTGGGCGCAATCCACATGCAATATATCGATAAATTGCCTGAAGGCCTTGTTCTCGGCTCAGGCGGCAGTTTCGCTTGGGGTCGAGCGCTTGGCGCCAAATCCTGGACAGTGGGTGAAGGCGATTTGCTCGCCGCCATCGAAGGTAACATTTATAACGGCCCATGGGAACGGCCCGACGAAGCGCGCAAGATCAATGGCGTCGTACGTTGGAGCAAAGGCACAGAGGACAACGGTTTGGCCATTACTGGCATGGCCTACTCGAATCATTATTTTGCGACTGATCAAATTCCCTATCATGACGTCTGGTTGGGCTTGATGTCGCGCTGGGGCACGCAAGATCCGACCGACGGCGGCAACGCGGCGCGTTATAGCCTGTCAATGCGCTGGAGCGAATCCAACAAGTACGACTGGTCGCGCGTCGAAGCTTATGCGATTCGTAATGATACGAACCTCTATGACAACTTCACCTACGAACTTGCCAATCCAATAACGAATCCGGTTATCTTGCCCGGCATCGCCGTCTATGGCGATCAGACGCACCAATTCGACCATCGCTCGCAGTTTGGTTTGAACGCCGTGCATGGCTGGAAATACGATCTCGCGACGGTACCAATCGAAACTCGGGTCGGCTTACAATCGCTGAATGATTTCATTCACAATGGCAGTGGCGATTCCTTCCAGCGTCAGCAGTATAGCCAGATTTCCAACAATTGGATCAAGGAGTCCTATCTGTCGCCTTGGATCGACACGACGCAGTTTTGGACGCCATGGCTGCGCACAACCGAGGGCTTTCGTCTCGATTGGGTCTTCGGTTCAGTGAATTCGATTCAGAATCCGTTGTCAGCCGTTGGTTGGTGGACGGGCACACCGTTTTGGAACTTTAACTTCAATGATGGTCAACTGGGGCGCGTTTTCACCAGTCCCAAGGGCGGGCTCGTGTTGGGTCCGTTCAACAATATGGAATTCTTCCTCAACGCCGGCGAGGGGCTTCGCGCAGAAGACATCCGCGGCGCGACCAATCGATTCACGACCGACGGCACGCAATACTTCTATATCCCTAATGTCCAGCTGCTCACAAAGACGCGCGGCGCTGAAGTCGGCGTGCGCGCAAAGCCGATTCAAGGCCTGGACACCGCTCTGAGTCTTTTCTGGCAGGACTTTGACGCAGAAAACCAGTTCAACGCGGACGCCGCGACCAGCGTCTACGGTCGCCCGGGCCGCCGCTTGGGGTTTGAGTGGACCGCGAAATATGCGTACAACGACTGGATACGCTTCGATGGGACTGTTACCGGAACCCATGCGCGTTTCAAAGGCTATGATTATCAGCAAGCGGCAAACTACTATAGCTACATTCAAGGCGGGGTCGGTGGCGATCCGTTGTTTCCCTTTGGGCTTTGGGGATTGCAGGCGGGCAATTATCTCACTCTCGCGCCGGTCTGGGTCGCTAACGGCGGCGTCGAATTCGGCGAGAAGACTGGCTGGTTCGGCCGGATAAACTATCGCTATTTCGGCGCGCGGCCCTTGACCGAGGACGGAGCCATGAAGTCTCCGGCCGCGGGCACGGTGAATGCGCGTGTCGGTTATCGCTTCGACAATGGCTGGAAATTCCAGATCGACGCGTTCAACATCCTCAATTCCCGCTCCGACACGATCGACTATCAAGCGAATGTTTTTGGTCGGCAGGACTATGCGCTGTTTCCTTCCTACACGGGCGGCAGCGGGTTGGGCATTGCCGATCGGACCTTCAAACCAGTTGATCCCCCGGCTGTGCGCGTCACACTGTCCGGGCCGATTTCATTTGATGGCGGCCCGATCACATCGCTGCCGTATGCGGAGAGCGATCATCATTGATAAAAGCGCGGACGGCGTAGGCGCCGTCCGCGTGGTGTTCTGACACATGTCGATAAGCTTCTACAAAGCTTTACTCGCTTTCACAATGGCGCGCAGGATCATGGTGTCCGTCCGTGCGGCGCGCCAACCGATAGGACACCTCGAAAAACCTCGCGCGATAGTCGGCGTCGTGATTCAATCGGGCCGATGGCGCGAGGAGAATCGCGATGGTTCGGCAGCTGGGATTGTTTGATCTGGATGAGCGGTATCGCAAACTGTCGGAAGTCGGCGATCCTCTGACGCGACTGAAAGAGCTGATCGATTTCGAGGTCTTCCGCCCCGCGCTGAGTTCGGCTCTGAATCGCTCTGACAGCTCGAAGGGCGGGCGGCCTCCCTTTGACGCCGTGCTGATGTTCAATGTGCTGATCCTGCAAACGCTCTACACGCTGCGCTGTAGTTCATCCGGCCGCGACGCCGAGCCAGGCGTCTCCGCTCGCCTCGTTTTCCTTCAGACAGCGCAGCACGTGAGGTCGCCACCTGCCGCGGCAAGATCCGTCTTCGTGCCATTCCGCTGTACCCGGCATCACCGATCCCGCGCTCTCCTTTCGTTCACTGGCGACGTCCTGATTTCGTGCTTTTCCCGATCGGGCTTCGCTCTCAAGAAGAGCTTGTACTGCTCGCACGGTCTTGTGCTGGCTCACCTAAAATCGAGATGCCCGCTGGCGGAGATTCACCGGGTCACCTGTCCCGAAGATCAGAATTCGCCGCGCGTTCTCTCATCGCTCACCGTTACGTGCGGCCGCCTC
>Ga0209048_10006876_pt1 | contig 10582 bp, 9 predicted proteins | sample FrelakmetCRP12CR_FD_187146 | JGI IMG/M metagenome (GOLD analysis project Ga0209048, IMG submission 187146) | Freshwater lake sediment microbial communities from the University of Notre Dame, USA, for methane emissions studies - CRP12 CR (SPAdes)... | ecosystem: Environmental > Aquatic >... | reverse complement strand
CGGCCGAGCGATTGGCGCGCTACTTCGGGGGCGATGCCGCATCGTGGCTGGCGCTGCAAGCCGACTACGACCTGAAGACCTTGGCCGCTCGGGACGACATTGCTCGCAAGGTATCGCCGCGCGAGGCCGCTCCTGCATAGCACGCAAGAGTTGAAGTTGCCCCTGCGTTTCCCCGGCGCGTGTCGAGCTTGTCGCGCGCACCCAGGATCGGTCATCGGGCGGACCGGGCTGGAGGCTGACAACCCATCTGAAGCGCTGAGCGACGGCACCGCCCTTGCTGGAACTTGACGGTAAAATATCGGGCGAAAAAGTGAGTCGCGACAATAGCTTAAGGCGTTCGATGCCGGCCTCTTCTTGGGCGATTCCCGGACCGACCCGGACGCGCGTCGATGGCATCAGCGATGGTCTCGGCAATCGTCGTCGGAGTCGATAGATGTCGATAGATCTCGCAAGGTCAACTTTGGCCGAACCGCCCGCAAACCCGCGCCAATACTGGTGCCTGACAGGTTGACGGTAAGAATCTGCGATGCTGCGGCAAGTGCCTTACAAATCAACGAATTAGAAGGCTCGTTGATGATCGAGTGGGAGTGGAGCATGAGGATGATCTTCGGTGTTGTGTCTCTGCTGGTGGTGCTGGCGATCGTCGGGTCGCTGGCGAAGAAGCAGTTGCAGGCGTTCACGGACGGTGGTGTCGCGACGCGTATGGGCACTGCGGCGAGCGCGGCCGGGGTCGAGGGCTTTTCCGGTGGCGATCGCGGCGCGGGATATGCCGTCCCGGGCGGCGTGCCGGGCGCGGTGGCGGCCGACACCGGCGGCCTGACGGTGCCGCAGCAGGCGCAGAACATCCAGCAGCAGTTCAAGGACAACGCGGCGCGCGCTGTGCAGCAGGGCGCCGATCGCAACGCCCGCGCCAATCCGTAGCCGATGAGCGCCAGCCCTGCCGACGAACAAGCGATGCGGCTGGCGCTCGCGCAGGCGCACAACGCCGCGCTCGTCGGCGAAGTGCCGGTGGGCGCCGTTATCTTGCGCGCCGGGCAGGTCGTCGCTACCGGCTACAACCGGCCGATCACCGGGCATGACCCGACCGCGCACGCCGAGATCATCGCGCTGCGCCACGCGGCGCAACTGCTGCAGAACTACCGCCTGCCCGAGTGCGAGCTCTACGTCACGCTCGAGCCGTGCGCGATGTGCGCGATGGCGCTGATGCACGCGCGCTTCAAGCGCATCGTATTCGGTGCAGCCGACCCGAAGACGGGTGCCGCGGGTTCGGTTGTCGACCTGTTCGCAAACGCGCAGCTCAACCACCACACACAACTCGTCGGCGGCGTGCTCGCAGATGCCTGCGGACAAGTGCTTCGGGATTTCTTCGCCGAGCGGCGCGAGCAGTACCGCCAGCGCCACGGCGCCGCCGACCGGGCGATACCGGCCGGCGAAGCGCGGGAGATCGAAGACACCGAAGCGGTCTGGCGCGACGCATGACTTCGCTGACGATTCTGTCCCCCTCGGGCGTGTTGAGCAGCGCCGCGCCGCTGCGCATGGCCGCCAGGCGCCTGCGTGCGCTCGGCTTTGATGTCCGGGTCGACGAGGCTGCGCTGCTCAAGCACCAGCGCTTTGCAGGCGATGACGCGACGCGCCTTGCCGCTCTGCACCGCGTGGCCGAAGAGGCGCCGTCGATAGCGCTCGCTTCGCGTGGCGGCTACGGGCTGACGCGCTTGCTCGACCGCATCGACTGGCCGCGGCTGGCGCGCAGCGTCGAGCGCGGAACGCGCTGGGTCGGGCATAGCGACATGACCGTGCTGCAACTCGCGCTGCTGGCGCATTCGAAGGCCCGCAGTTGGACCGGTCCGATGGCCTGCTACGACTTCGGCCGCGCCGAAGAGGAACACGGCGAGAAGCGGATCGAAGCGGTAGACGAGGTGACTCAGGCCTGCTTCGTCGAGGCGATGAATGGCGACCTGCGCGCGGTCGGCTTTCGCACCGAAGCCGGCTTCGACGGACTCGAGGCACGCGGCACGCTGTGGGGCGGCAACCTGTCCATGGTCAACTCGCTGCTCGGAACCCGGCACTGGCCGAAGGTCAAGGGCGGCGTGCTGTTTCTCGAAGACGTCAACGAGCACCCCTACCGCATCGAGCGCAGCCTGATGCAACTGCAGCAGGCGGGTGTGCTCGACGCGCACAAGGCGGTGCTGCTAGGTGCGTTCAGCGAATGGCGCAAATCGCCGCTGGACCGCGGCTACACGCTCAAGTCAGTGGTCGCGCATCTACGCAGCGTGACGAGGACGCCGATCCTTACCGGCCTGCCCTTCGGCCATGTGCCGACCAAGGTCTGCCTGCCGGTCGGCGCGAAGGTGGCGCTCGCAGTGCAGGGGCGCGACGTACTCGTCGGCTGGTAGGCACGCCCGGCCGCGCGATCGCCGTGGCGGCGCGCGGGCAAGCCTTATCATCGCGCCTGCCTCGGCTCGCCCGGTTACAAGCCGCGGTTCACCGGAGGCATCTGTTTTCTGGCGGCCGCCGCACAAGCACAAGCGCCGCGAAGCGAAGGGATGGGCCGCATGAACGGTCGTCAGCGAGTCCACAGCGTGCATGCGACGCAGCGGCCCATGGCGTGGCTGGCCTGCGTCTTGTTCGGCATTTGCACCGCGCTTGCCGGCTGCGGCAACAGCCCGTGGCCCGACGGATCGGAAGAGGCGAACGTAATCCGCTCAGCGATGACGGAGAACACGCCGCGCCACCTCGACCCGACGGCCTCCTACTGGTCGAACGACACGCTCGTCACGTACCAGGTCTACGAGCCGCCGTACGGATACCACTACCTGAGGCGGCCGTTCGAGCTCGTTCCGAAGTCGGCCGCCGAAGTCGTCAAGCCCGTCTATCTCGACAAGGACGGCAAGCGCCTGCCGGAGGACGCGCCCGCCGACCAGGTCGCCGAGAGCGTGTACGACGTGCCGATCAAGAAGGGCATCCTGTTCCAGCCGCACCCGGCCTTCGCCAAGGACGCGCAGGGCGGCTACCGCTACCACGCGATGAAGCCGGGCGAACTCGGCGACCGGCGCACGCCGATGGACTTCAAGGAAACCGGCACGCGCGAATTGGTGGCCGAAGACTTTGTCTACGCGCTCAAGCGCCATGCGACGACGCGGATCACGACGCCGATCTACGGCATCTTTTCCGAGTACGTGCTCGGCCTGAAGGAGTACGGCGATCTGATCAAGAAGGAAGACGCCAAGCTGCGCCAGGGGCTCGACCCGGCGAGCCTGGACAAGCCCTTCCTCGACTTCCGCCGCTGGCCGCTGGCCGGCGCCACGGCGCCCGAACCGCACCTGCTGCGCATCCGCCTCCGCGGCAAGTACCCGCAGTGGAAGTACTGGATGCAGATGACCTTCCTCGCCCCGGTGCCGTGGGAAGCCGACGCGTTCTACGCCCAGCCCGGCATGGCCGAGCGCGGCATGACGCTCGACACTTGGCCGGTCGGAACCGGCCCGTTCATGGTGACCGAGTTCGTCAAGGACAGGCGCATCGTGATGAAGCGCAACCCGAACTACCGCGGCGAACCGTATCCCTGCGATGGGATGCCGGGCGACAAGGAGAAGGGGTTGCTCGACGATTGCGGTAAGCCGACGCCGTTCATCGACAGCATCGTCTCGACTGTCGAGCGCGAAGGCACACCGCTGCGCAACAAGTTCCGCGACGGCTACTACGACCTCGAGATCTTCGAGCGCACCGACACCGGCAACAGCTACCTCGTCGAGATGAAGGACTCGGAGGACGTGCGCGCCGAATACCTGCGCAAAGGTTTCAACTTCACGCAGAGCGCCGACGTCAACAGCTACATCGTCGGCTTCAACATGATCGACCCGGTGATCGGCATGGGCGACACGCCCGAGCAGCGCGAACGCAACCGCAAGCTGCGCCAGGCGATCTCGATCGCGATCGACTGGGAGGAGTACTCGAAGATATTCCCGAAGAAGGCCGGCGACACCGCGATGAGCCCGCTGCCGCAGGGCATCCCCGGGTCGCGCGAAGGCACGCCCGAGGGCATCAACCCGGTCACGCACCGACTGGTCGACGGCAGGTACGTGCGGCGCACGATCGAGGACGCGAGGCAGCTGATGGTCGAGGCGGGCTACCCGGACGGCCGTGACGCCAGGACCGGCCGGCCGCTGGTGATCAACTACGACTACTACGCGCCGGCCACACCCGAGCGCAAGCCCGAGATCGACTGGATGGTGCGCCAGTTCGCCAAGCTCGACATCCAGCTCGAGGTTCGCGCGACCGACAACAACCAGTTCCAGGACAAGGTGCGCAAGGGCAAGCACCAGGTATTCTGGTCGGGCTGGAACGCCGACTATCCCGACGCCGAGAACTTCATGTTCCTGCTCTACGGCCCCAACTCGAAGAGCGTGTCGGACGGCGAGAACACCTCGAACTACCAGAACCCCGAATACGACAGGCTGTTCGCGCAGCTCAAGGCGCTCGACGACGGACCGCAGAAGCAGGAGGTCATCGACAAGATGGTGCGCATCGCGCAGCAGGACGCGCCGTGGAGTTTCGGCTTCTACCCGTACGCGTCGGCGGCGGTGCAGAGCTGGATCGGCAACTCCAAGCCGGCGATTCTGATCCGCGACCACGGCCGCTACCTGCGCCTGAACACGGCGGAGCGCACGGCCAAGCTCGCCGAATGGAACAAGCCGGTCTGGTGGCCGCTGGCGCTGATCGCGGCGCTCGCGCTGGTCGGCGTCGCAGTGGCGCGCAGCAGCCTGCGCCGACGCGAACGCATGAACGCGCGCGGCGAAGTGCTCGCCTGACTCGATGATCACGTACATCGTCCGTCGCGTGCTCTACGGCGTGCTGATCCTGGCCGGTGTGAACCTGGCGACGTTCTTCCTCTTCTTCACCGTCAACACGCCTGACGACATGGCGCGCATGAACATCGGTGGCAAGCGCGTGACGCAGGAACTGATCCAGAAGTGGAAGGTCGAGCGCGGTTACGACAAGCCGCTGTACTGGAACGACTTCAGGCCGGGGACCGAACAGATGACTGACACCATCTTCTGGGAGCGCTCGGTCTCGCTGTTCACGCTGAAGTTCGGGCGCGCCGACAGCGAGAGCGCGGGAGACATCGGACACGAGGTCGCGACGCGGATGTGGGTCAGCATCCAGCTCGCGCTGCCGATCTTCCTGCTGCAGGTGATCGCCAGCACCGCGTTCGCGCTGCTGCTCGTGATGTTCAGGAACACCCGGCTCGATCTGCTGGGCGTCGTGCTGTGCGTGCTGATGCTGTCGATCTCGAGCCTGTTCTACATCATCGTCGGCCAGTACATGTTCTCGCGCGTGCTGCGGCTGGTGCCGATCTCGGGCTACGCGGGCGGGCTGGACGTCCTGCGTTTCCTGGTCCTGCCGGTGATGCTGTCGGCGCTGGCGCGGCTCGGTACCGAGTCGCGCCTGTACCGCGCGATGTTCCTCGAGGAGATCGGCAAGGACTACGTCCGCACCGCGCGCGCCAAGGGCCTGTCGGAGACGGTCGTGATGTTCCGCCACGTGCTGCGCAACGCGCTGATCCCGATCATCACCAGCGCCGGCGGTTACTTGCCGTACGTGTTCCTCGGTTCGCTCGTGTTCGAGAGCTTCTTCGGCATCCCCGGTCTCGGCGCCTACGTGATCGAGGCGATCAGCAAGCAGGACTTCGCGATCGTGCGCACGATGGTCTTCGTCGGTTCGTTGCTCGCGATCACCTCGTACATCCTGATCGACATCGCCTACACCTGGGCCGACCCGCGGGTGCGGCTGGGATGAACGGATGATGAACGGAGCGCGGAGCCGCTGATGCCCAAGTTCGTCCTCTTGTGGACCGATGTCTCGATCTGGCTGCTCGCGCTCGCGCTCGTCGCGTACGGGCTGTACGTGCGGCGCCAGCCCAACCTGTCGGCCACCTGGCGCAAGGTGTTCGGCGACGCGCCGGCGCTGGCGTCATGCGTCGTGCTCGCGGCATGTCTGCTGCTGACGCTGGCCGATAGCGTGCACTTCCGCAGCCTGCTGCCTTCCGCGGCGGGAACGCAGCCCGGCGTCGCGGCCTACGATGCGCGCGTGCAGTCGCTGCTCGACGCGGCGCTGCGCAGCGTGGTCCAGTCGCGCGAGTCCACCTACTCGCGACCGCTGGCCTACGTCGGCTTCACGAAGGAGTCGATCGAGGTCGGCGGGCAGGTCAGGCGCATGGCGCCGCGGCTTGCGCACGGCGGCTCTCACCTCACAGACCCTGAGACCCAGTGGCTGCCCGACGTCTGGCGACGCGCCGCGACCGGCGTCGCGCTCGGCGTCGCGGCGGCGCTTGCGCTGTGCGCGCTGCTGATCGCGCTGCTGGGACGCGCGGAAGGCAGCGGCTGGCGCAATGCAGCAGGGGAGGTCTGGCACGGCGAGACGGCCATTCCATGGCGCATCGCCTGCCTGACGCTGGTGGGCATCTTTGCTATCGGCGGCGTCGTCGCCGCGCTGATGACGCGCTACCACGTGTTCGGCACCGACGTGACCGGCAATGACGTGCTGTACCAGACTCTGAAGAGCATCCGCACTGCGTTCGTGATCGGAACGCTGGCGACGCTGGCGACGCTGCCGCTCGCGGTCGTGCTCGGCATCATGGCCGGTTACCTCAAGGGCTGGGTGGACGAGGTGATCCAGTACCTCTACACGATGCTGTCGTCGATCCCGAACATCTTGCTCATCGCCGCCTGCGTGCTGATGGTGCAGGTCTTCCTCGACAAGCACCCCGAGATGTTCGAGACCGGCGTCGAGCGCGCCGACGTCAAGCTGTTCCTGCTCTGCGCCGTTCTCGGCCTGACGGGCTGGGCCGGCCTGTGCCGGCTGCTGCGCGGCGAGACGCTGAAGCTGCGCGAGCTCGAATTCGTGCAGGCGGCCAATGCGTTCGGCGTCAGCCACGGCCGGATCATGGTGCGCCACATCTTCCCCAACGTCGCGCACCTGATGCTGATCGTCACCGTGCTCGAGTTCTCGGCGCTGATCCTGTACGAGGCCGTGCTGTCGTACGTCGGCGTTGGCGTCGACCCGTCGATGAACAGCTTCGGCGGCATGATCAATTTTGCCCGCAACGAGATGAGCCGCGACCCGGTGGTCTGGTGGCCCTTCGCCGCCGCGTTCGCATTCATGGTCGCGCTCGTGCTGGCCGCCAACCTGTTCGCCGACGGCGTGCGCGACGCATTCGACCCCCGCGCCCGCGCCTTCCGGCCGCGCGTCGTGCGCAGCAAGCTCGCCTGAGGACTCTGGCGATGCTCGAACTCGACAACGTCGCGGTCGCACTCGACTCCGAGGCCGGGCTCGTCAAGGCCATCGACGCGCTGGACCTGTGTATCCGCCGACGTGAGACCTTCGCCCTCGTCGGCGAATCGGGCTGCGGCAAGAGCATGACGGCACTCGCGCTGATGCGCCTGTTGCCCGAGAACGGGCGCGTCACGGCAGGCGAAATCCGCCTTTCCGGGCAGGACGTGCTCGCGCTGCCGGAGAGCGGCATGCGCGCGATCCGCGGCGGCAAGATCGGGATGATCTTTCAGGAGCCCGGGACGAGCCTGAACCCGGTGATGCGCGTCGGCGACCAGGTCGTCGAGGCGATCGAGGCGCACACGCCGCTGCGCGGCGCGGCGGCACGCGAGCGCGCGGTCGAGTGGCTGCGCAAGGTCGGCATTCCCGAACCTGAACGCCGGATCGACGACTACCCGTTCCGCATGAGCGGCGGCCAGAAGCAGCGCGTGATGATCGCGATGACGCTCGCCGCCGAGCCCGACTTTCTCATCGCCGACGAGCCGACGACGGCGCTCGACGTGACGATCCAGGCGCAGATCCTCGACCTCCTGAAGGCGCTGCAGAAGGAGCGCGGCCTTGGTCTGCTGCTGATCACGCACGACCTCGCCGTGGTATCGGGGATGGCTCACCAGGTGGCACTGATGTACGCCGGCCAGATCATCGAGGTCGCGCCGGCCGAAGCGTTCTTCCGTGCGCCCAAACACCCCTATGCACGGCTGCTGCTGCTTGCGCTGCCCGATGCGCGCCGGCGCGGCGAGTCACTCGCAGCGATCCGCGGCACCGTGCCGCCGCTGTGGCTCGCGTTCGACGGCTGCCGCTTCGAGCCGCGCTGCGACCGTGCCTTCGGCGCGTGTGCGGCGTCGCAGCCGGAAGTGCTCGCGCAGCCCGGCGGGCGCAGCGTGCGCTGCCTGCTCTACGCGCACGATGCACCGGCCTCGGCGCTGGCGCCGGGCGATGCCGGGGCCGGAGCGCCGGCCCGGCCGCGCGCCGAATTGGCGCCGGGCACGGCCAAGGGCGAGCGCCTGCTCCAAGTCGATAACCTCGCCGTGCGCTTTCCGATCCGCAAGGGTCTGCTGCAGCGAACGACCGGCTACTTCGACGCGGTCGACGGCGTGACACTGCGCATCGATGCCGGCCGCACGCTGGCGCTGGTGGGCGAATCGGGCTGCGGCAAGACGACGACAGGCAAGGCGATCGTGCAACTGCTGCGCGGCCAGGCGGTGATCGAGGGCAGCGCCAAGCTGCATGGGCGCGACCTGTTCACGCTCGAGGGCGATGCGCTTCATGAGGCGCGGCGGGCGATCCAGATCATCTTCCAGGACCCGTTCGCGTCGCTGAATCCGCGCATGCGGGTGTTCGACATCCTCGAAGAGGGCCTGCTCGCGCTGCGCCCGGACCTCGACCCCGGCGCACGCCGCGCGACGCTCGAGAAGCTCGTCGACCAGGTCGGCCTGCGGCGCGAGGCGCTCGATCGCTACCCGCACGAATTCTCGGGCGGCCAGCGCCAGCGCATCGCGATCGCCCGCGCGCTCGCCGTGCAACCCAGGCTCATCGTCTGCGACGAGCCGACCTCGGCGCTCGACGTCTCGGTGCAGGCGCAGATCCTGAACCTGCTGCTCGAACTGCAGCGCGAGCTCGGCATCTCGTACCTGTTCATCACCCACAACATCGGCGTCGTCGAGTACATCGCCGACGACGTGGTCGTGATGCGAAACGGCCGCGTCGAGGAGTCGGGCCCCGCAGCGAGCGTGCTGGGCAATCCGCAGTCCGACTACACGCGGACGCTGCTCGCGGCGGTGCCGAGAGTCGTGACGGTCGAGGCACTGTGAGAGGTGATGGCGCCGTATCATCCCGGCGTCGCTAAGGATCGTCAAATCGGCACGGGAATCGGTCTGCGGCTCACGTTCAGATCGGAGCAGACGCTTCCTTTGCGGTCATTGGGTTCGATGAGGAGATGGACATGACGCCGCTGCTCGATCGCATCACCCAACAGCCTGATGTGATGTGCGGCAATGCTTGTATCCGCGGAATGCGGGTGACGGTCGGCATGGTCGTTGGTCAGATCGGTGCTGGTCATAGCGTCGAGGAACGGGTTGCAGGCTATCCCTACCTGGAACGCGAAGACATCATGCAGGCGCTTCGCTACGCTGCGTGGCGCGCTGAGGAGCGCGGGGTCGTGTTGTCAGGCGCATGAAGCTGTTTGTCGCGCCACTTCGTGCCGTGACGCTCGCATTCGCTTGACGCGGGGTGACCGTCTCGCGCGGTGCGCGTAGGATGGGATGCGGGAGTGAATTCGATGACCGATGACATCCGCAACTTGATCCTCGAACATCTGCGCGATATCTGCGGCCGGTTTGATCGGCTTGCCGAGGACACGGCGGATGTCAAGCACCGGATGACCTCGCTGCAAACGGGGATGGCCCTTGTGAAGCGCAAGGTTGCAGCGGGCGACAATACTGACGCGCGGCAAAGGCTTTCGCTCGACCGTCTGGTGCAGCGAATCGAGCGGAGCGAGAAGCGGCTCGAATTGTCCTAATTCGTCTCGCGCGAGATTGCGTTCGAGGCTCTGGCAGGACGACGGTAAAGATCGGTCAGTACTTTGCTGTGAGGCAGCTCGCGTAGGCCACGCCTGGTCTTGCACTTCCTTCACCCACAACCTCGGCGTCGTCGAGTACATCGCCGACGACATGGTCGTGATGCGCAACGCCCGCGTCGGGGAGTCCGGACCCGCCGCGAGGTGCTCGGCAATCCGCAGTCCGACTGCACGCAAACGGTGCTCACTGCGGTGCCGTGGTTCGCGATCAGCGAAGCCGCGTAGCGGGTCGCGCGCCTGGCCGTGGCGTCGAGAGGGCACTCCCGTCGAGCCCTCGAATCAGGCCGCAGGACCGCCGCGTGTCCTTGCGATATATCAAGACTGCGCGACTGTTGCCCGCGCCCAACGGCTCACCCCTCAGGCAGGGGGCGTGCACAGCCAGCCTGCCGCTACTGCGGCAATGCCCGCAAACCCGCATGGGATAAGGGTGTTCGCAGGTTTGCTAGGCCACCGGGAACGCTGTGGCGACCGTCTGCATTGAGCCGGATCAAGGATTTCCCTAGCCGGCCCCCGGGCTTGCATTCGCAACAATGTGTTTACGAGTGCGCGGTGAGCGGACATACGCGGTTAACAGGGCCGCAGCTCCCCGACGTGTCGATCAATCTACACAGGAGTCGCTATGTTCAAGAAGACCAAGGTCTGCAAGGGCCTGATGCTGGCATTCGCTGGCAGCCTGGCGCT
>Ga0209048_10006875_pt1 | contig 10582 bp, 10 predicted proteins | sample FrelakmetCRP12CR_FD_187146 | JGI IMG/M metagenome (GOLD analysis project Ga0209048, IMG submission 187146) | Freshwater lake sediment microbial communities from the University of Notre Dame, USA, for methane emissions studies - CRP12 CR (SPAdes)... | ecosystem: Environmental > Aquatic >... | reverse complement strand
GGGCGACATCGTCATGGTGCGCAGTGGGGAGGTCGTGCCGGTCGACGGGACCGTCGTCGACGGTGAGGCCGTCGTCGATACGAGCGCGCTCAGCGGGGAGCCGCTGCCGGTGACGATCGCCAGCGGCATGCCCGTGCTGAGCGGAACCTCAAACGCCGGCTCGCCGTTCGACGTGCGAGCGGACCGGCCGGCGGTCGAGAGCGCCTATGCGGCGCTCGTGCGGCTGGTGGAGCAGGCCCAGGCACATCGGGCGCCGTTCGTGCGCATGGCCGACCGCTACGCCGGGTTCTTCCTTCCCGCGACGCTGCTCGTGGCCGGCGCGGCCTGGGCTCTGAGCGGCGATGCGGTTCGCGCGCTCGCCGTCATGGTCGTGGCCACGCCGTGCCCGTTGATCCTCGCGGCACCGATCGCACTCGTCTCGGGGCTCTCACGGGCTGCGCGAGCCGGAGTGATCGTCAAGGGCACCGGAGCGATCGAGACGCTCGGTCAGGCCCGCACCGTGCTGTTCGACAAGACCGGGACCCTCACCGTGGGGACGCCCGACGTTCGCGACATCCTCGCCCGTGACGGCATGAAGGCCGGGGAGCTCCTGAGACTCGCCGCCTCCGTCGACCGGATGTCGGCGCATGTGCTCGGCGAGGCCCTCGTCCGCGCGGCCGCGGAGGCCGACCTCACCCTCAGCGAGGCCAGGAATGTACGCGAGGAGCCGGGCCAGGGGATAGAAGGCAGGGTCGGCGATCGGGCTGTGGCGGTGGGCAGCCGGGCGTTCGTGCGCGCGAGCGGCGTCCCGGCCGAGGAGGTCGCCTCGGCCGCCGTCATGAGCGGCCGGGGCTCAGGGGAGGCGCACGTGCTCGTCGGCGTCGATGGCCACCTGAGCGGCGTCATCGTGATGGCTGACGAGCTGCGCCCCGATGCCGACCGGATCGTCGAGCGACTGCGCGCCGAGGGCGTTCGTCACGTGGCCATGGTGTCTGGCGATCGGCGCTCGGTCGCGGAGCGGATCGGTCGCGAGCTGCGTGTCGATCGAGTGTACGCCGAGCAGAGTCCCGAGGACAAGCTCGAGGTGGTTCGCCGTCTGCGCGCCGATCCCGAGCTGCGCCCCGTGATCATGGTCGGGGACGGTGTCAACGACGCGCCGGCGCTGGCGCTGGCCGATGCGGGGATCGCGATGGGAGCAGCCGGGGCAACCGTCTCCTCGCAGACTGCCGACGCCGTGATCACGGTCGACCGGGTCGACCGCATCGCCGACGCGGTGCACATCGGCCGTCGATCCCTTTACATCGCCCGCCAAAGCGTGCTTGCCGGCATGGGCCTGAGCTTCGCGGCGATGGCCGTTGCGGCCCTTGGTTACCTGCCGCCGGTCGCGGGCGCCCTCTTCCAGGAGGTCATCGATCTCGCCGTGATCCTCAATGCCCTGCGCGCGCTTCGCGGCTGAGCAGCGCGCGAGCCGCGCCCCGCGGCCTGCTCGCCGCCCGGCGCGAGCGATGGCCACGCCGCGCGAGGGCACCGCGTCGCCCGGCCTACAAGCCGGCCTCAGCCCTCAGCGCGCCTCGGCGTCCTCGCGCACCAGGTCGAGCAGGCCCTCGACCAGCACGTGGGCACCGGAGCCGACCCCGAAGGTCCAGTAGCGCCGGAACCAGCGGCGAGCGTGCTCGTCGGTGGTCGCGGTACGCATCAACCCGGACAGCAGCGTCTGGCGGTCGCCGATAGCGCGCACCGATAACGAGTACACGGTCTTCGCGTAGCCCGGCTCTGCGAAGTCCGCGAAGTCGGCGGCGCCCACCGGGGCGAACTCGATGACCGGCCGCCAGAACCTGCCCACCAGGCCGAGCGCCAACTCATCGGACGCCCGCTCGCCGAGCAACGCCCAGCCACCCTCGCCGAGCGGGGTGTTCGCGATGTCGTGCAGCGTCATCCGCTCCGGAGCGGAGGGCCGCTCGCCATGGAGGACCTGGGCGGCGAGCTCGGGGAGCATTCGCAGGGCTCCGAGCGCTGCGACCAGCGGCTTTCGCCTGCCCACCTCGATCAGGTCCACCTCCAGCAACGCCTGCCAGGTCACATCGATGTCGGCATCGACCACCACGGCCACGGCATCGGACACGTCGTAGACCGGAAGGAACTCGTCAGCGAGCGTCACGGCACGCGACTCGGTTTGGGGACCCGCATTGCACGAGTCTCACGCCGCCTGCGCCGGTCGGAATCCGCTGTCCCCCGCAGGCAACGGGAGGCAAAGTACCTAGAGGGAGGCCTCGGCCTCGATTGGGTCCCGGCCGAGCGCGCGCAGGGCGTCCTCGATCGTGGAGATCACGAGCTCGAGCACCTTCACGCGCGCATAGGGCTTCGACTCGGCGGCGATCACGCGCCACGGGGCCGCCGGGTGGTCGGTGGCGGCGAGCATGTCCTCCACGGCCTCCTCGTAGTCGGCTCGGTGGGAGAGATTGCGCCAGTCCTCGCCGGTCAGCTTCCAGCGCTTCAGAGGGTCGCGCTCGCGTGAGCGGAAGCGGCGCAACTGCTCGTCCTCGGAGACCTCGAGCCACAGCTTCGCGAAGACCGTTCCCTCCTCGGCGAGACCCGACTCCCACTGCACGATCTGTGGATAGGCCCGTCGCCACTCCGTCTCGCTCGCGAGGCCCTCGACACGCTCGACCAGCACTCGTCCGTACCAGGACCGATCGAGCACGGCCATCCCGCCCCAACCCGGGAGCGCCGCGGAGAAGCGATGCAGGAAGTGGTGGCGCCGCTCGTCCTCGCTGGGCGCCGCGAACTGCGTCACGCGGACATGCCGCGGGTCCAACGGGCTGACCAGGCGCCGGATGCTGCCTCCCTTTCCGGCGGCGTCCCAGCCCTCGAACACGACGCACAACGGAGGTCCCGGATGTATGTCGCCGATCAGCCCCCCGAGCTGCAGCCGCAGGGCGAGCAGCCGGCGCTGGGCCTTGACGATGCGCCGGTTGCTCTCGCCCACGCTCAGCTTGAGCCGGAGGTCTGCGTCCTTGGTGGAGGCCACGCCGACATCCTTTCAGCAGTCACACCAAGCTGCCGCGCGAGAGATCAACGCCTACTCGTAGGTCAGTGCGCGTATCACGTCGATGCGGGCGGCGCAGCGGGCCGGCAGCAGGGGGTGCGCTGCGGCACGCCGGGCCGGCAGCAGGCGGCGCGCTGGTGCGCGCCGGGCCGAGCTAGCCGACCAGCCAGATCGCGCCCTCGCGCACCTCGACGGGGAACGTCTTCAGCGAGCGAGCGCCCGTCGTTGCCTTGACCGCTCCGGCCAGCGGCTTGAACGCGCCCTGAGGGCCCCGCACCATCTTCCCGCTGGAGACGTCGTAGAGCGCGTGATGCGACGGGCACTCGAGGCAACCCTCGCTCGTGACGCGCCCGTTGCCGAGCGACGCGAAGAGGTGGCGGCAGCGATTGGATGTAGCGAACGGCTTGCCCGCGCTCATGCCAACCGCCAGGTCACCGTGCGGGGTCCCCGCGACCACCGTGACATGCGAGTCGCCGAGGTCGTCGATGGCGACGAGACGGACGGCGGACTGCGGGGCAGAGCTCACCGGCGGATGATCCCACACCGGCGGGTGTCGGCCCGCCCTCCCGGCAAGCCGAAGGCCTCGAGCAGCACGCACCAGCTCCGCTCGCACGGCGAAGTACGGGTGCGGCCGAGGGAACATACGGATGCCCCGCTCGGCCGGGCGCCAATACGCTGCGGGAGACGCCAAGCGAGCAAAGGGCGGAGCCATGACGGCGACGAAGGTCGACTTCAAGCGCGAGTACAAGGAGCTCTACCGAGCGGGGCGTGATCCGGCCATGGTCGACGTCCCCGAGTTCGCCTTCCTCATGGTGGACGGGCACGGCGACCCCAACACGGCGATCGAGTACAGCCAGGCCATCGAAGCGCTGTACTCGGTCTCCTACACGTTGAAGTTCGCCATCAAGCGCGCCCCCGAAGGGTTCGACTACGGCGTGATGCCACTGGAGGGACTGTGGTGGGTGCCCGACATGGCGGACTTCACGACCAAGGAGAAGTCTGCCTGGGACTGGACCGCGATGATCATGCAGCCCGACGAGGTCACGCAGGGTCTCCTCGAGGACGCGCTCGCAGGCGCGACCGCCAAGAAGTCGCTGCCGGCCGCCGCGAAGCTGCGCCTGGAGCGCTTCCACGAGGGACCGGCCGCGCAGGTCATGCACATCGGCCCCTACTCCGCCGAGGGCCCCACGATCGAACGGCTGCACGCGTTCATCGCAGAGAGCGGACGGTCACTCCGGGGCAAGCATCACGAGATCTACCTGGGTGACCCGCGGCGCTCGGCGCCGGAGAAGCTCAAGACCGTGATCCGCCAGCCCGTGTCCGACGCCGGCTGAACGCGGGCCCGAGCGCGTCAGCCTGGCTCACGCACGGCGGAGGCGTTGAGGTACACGTAGTCGGGGGGCAGCTGCACCTGCGCAACGACCGCCGCCGCAGGCGCCCGGCTGTTCGCTGCGCGTCCGCGCGTCCGCGCGTCCGCAACGAGGATGCGACGATGGGACGGATGCAGCGATGAAGAGCTTCCGGACGTTCGATGACGTCGAGATCGCCTACCAGGAGTGGGGCGCCTCCGAGAATGACGGCCCGCCCGTCGTGCTGCACCACGGCTTCGTGGTGGACGCGAACACGAACTGGGTGGCGCCGGGTGTCGTCGGGGCGCTCACGTCGGCCGGACGGCGGGTGATCGCGCCGGACGCGCGCGGCCACGGCCGCTCCGGCAAGCCCCACGATGCGACCAGCTACGGCGAGGACCGCATGGCTCGCGATCTCGCCCTGCTCGTGCGCGAGATCGGCGAGGCGGAGATAGACCTCGTCGGATACTCAATGGGGGCGGTTGTGTCGCTCCTCTACGCGAGCTCCGCGAAGGGGGTGCGCCGGCTCGTGGTCGGCGGGGTCGGGGCCGGGGTCGTGGAGTGCGGCGGCGTGGATCGGCGCCGCGTCTCGAACGAGTCAATAATCGAAGCGCTTAGCGCGGAGGACCCGGTCGCCGTGGGCGGCTCGGGGGCGTCCATGTTCCGTGCTCTCGCCGACGCGCTCGGCGCCGACCGCGAGGCGCTCGCGGCCCAGGCCAGGGCCGTCTACCGCGGGGGGGTCGATCTTCAGAGCATCAACGCCCGCACGCTGGTCCTCGCCGGCAGGGAGGATCCGCTGGCGGACAGACCGCAGTTGCTGGCCGACGCGATACCGGGCGCCGAGTTGCGCTACCTGACAGGGGACCACGGGTCCGCCGTGGCAGACCCTCTGTTCACCTCCTCGATCGTCTCCTTCCTGGCCTGAATGCCGGCAGCGCGCTTCGGCAGGCGCCGATGAGCGCGGGCGAGTTCATCTCGATCGCCCTCGCGGGGATGGCCGCGGGCGCGATCAACACGCTGGTCGGCAGCGGCACGCTGATCACCTTTCCCGTGCTCCTGGCCTTCGGGTACTCGCCCGTGACGGCGAATGTGTCGAACACGATCGGCCTCGTGCCCGGGTCGGTCTCGGGGGCGGTCGGCTACAGGCGCGAGCTAGCCGGGCAGCGACAGCGCGCGGTGAGACTCGGGGCGATGTCGCTCGCCGGAGGCATCACCGGCGCCGTGGCCCTGCTCGTCCTCCCGGCCGCTGCCTTCGCGGCGATCGTGCCCGTGTTCATCGCCCTCGCTCTCGTGCTCACGGTGATGCAGCCGCGTATCGCGCGATGGCTCCTCAAACGGGACATCCAGCTCGACCACAGCCGCGGACTCCTGCTCCCGCTCGCGGTCTACCTGACCGGCGTGTACGGCGGCTACTTCGGGGCCGCTCAGGGCGTCATGCTGCTCGCGATCCTCGGTGCGGCACTCGCGCAGGATCTCCAGCGGACGAACGGGCTGAAGAACGTCCTCGCCGGGCTCGTGAACGGCGTCGCGGGCCTGATCTTCATATTCGCGGCGCACGTCGCATGGGCGCCGGCCGCGATCATCGCGGTCGGCTCGATCGCCGGCGCGCAACTGGGCGCCCGCTACGGGCGTCGCCTGCCGGCGAACGCGCTTCGCGCGTTGATCGTGGCAGTCGGGCTGATCGCCATCGTGCACCTCGTGATCGAATGAACCCGGCCGGCGCGGCCGAGAGCAGATGGCGGCGGGGTCTCATGCCGGGGGTGCGGCAGGGGGCTGTAGCGGCGGCACTCCGCTTTGGCACCAGCAGGCCCGCGAGGAAGCAGACGACCAGGAAGCCCGTGGCCATCAGGAAGGTCTCGGTGAAACCGGTCACGGTCGCTCCCCGTTTACCGTGCTGGCCGCGATGAAGCTTGCCGAGAGCTGTCCGCCGAGCGCACCCCCGAGCGTTCGCATGACGGTGTTCATGCCGCTCGCAACCCCGGTCTGGTGGGAGAGACCGCCTGCACGATCAGGTTGCCCAGGGCGGCGAACGCGAGGCCCATGCCCACGCCCATCAGCGCGGCGGCGATCAGTAGATCGTAGGGGTGGCTGTGCGCGACGGGTAGCAGCAGGAAAACGGGAGTTCCGCGAACGCAGCCCACCACGTTAGCGTGGCGGCGGATGCTCGAACTCGGGATGAACGTCCTCGGGATGGACGCCCTGCCCCGCGGGCGCCGGCTCACGCCCTTGCCCAGGGGGCGCCGGCTCAGCCCGTGTGACCCACGCCCGTGCGTCCGCTGGTGGCGACCGGAACCCCGTTGGCCCAGTCGATCTCCAGGGACTTTCTCGTGTTGGCGAGCGTGCGCAGGACGGTGATGACTTTCCGCGTGGCCGTGTCGATGACCTCGCCCGAATCGCCCACGTAGACGAAGCGCCCGTCCAGAGAGTGCTGGACCCATCCGTCCTGCGCGCAGTCATACCCGCATGGGCTCTCACTCCCGTTCAACCCGCTCACCGGGACGACGCCGAGCAGGGTGGGGGCGACGCCCTGGGCGACCCCCGAGACGTCATACACGCGAACCTGTCTGTTGACGGCATCGATCACATACACCTGCTTCCCGTCGGGTGACAGGGAGATGCCGTGGCTCGGCGCCGAGTAGGGGAATCCGGAGGGCACCGACCCGAACGAGGTGGTGAACAGGACTTTCCCGGAGGTGACGCTCGAGACCTGGAAGCCGTCCAATCCGGTGGCTGTCGTGAAGGCCAGCGTGTTGGAGTTGTTTACGGTGAAAGGACGTACGCCGCTCTGCAGGGGCCCGATGCTCCGGACCTGGCCGGTGGTCGTGTCGTAGACCTCCAGGTAGTTGTGGTTGCGGCCGCCCATGTAGACGTAGCGCCCGTCGGCGGAGGCGATCGTGTTGTGAGGGCCTTCGCCCCCCTGGATCGTCCCGACTACGGCGCCGTTCGACGTGTCGAGGATGTTCCAGATGCCGCTCGAGGTGAGCTCGCCCGAGGGCATGTACAGTCGCTTGCCGTCGGGGCTGACGGCGCCGGAATCGATCCCGGTGTTGAGGTGGACGGTCCAGACGACTTTTTCTGCCACCAGGTCGTAGGCGAGCACGTCGCCGTTCCCGTTGCCACCGCCATCACCTCCATAGGAGATGAACAGCATGTGCGTGGCCGGTGAGACCGTGACACCCCGGATCCCCGAGGAGGTCTGGGGTAGGCTGATCGTCTTCACCAGAGCCTGGCCCTGATCCATGTTGTAGACCGAGATCAGGCCGTCGACGAACACGTACTCGAGGTGCTGGACGCCGGCCTGAGGCGCAGGAGCGATGGGAGCGAGCGCTACATGGCGAGGGCGCACCACCGCGGTGTGCGCCGAGATCGCGGGCTTCGAGCGACCCGCGGCATTCGAGGCGAACACCGAGACGCGCAGCGTCCTTCCGACATCGCCGTTGCCGAGCAGATAGGAGGACCCCATCGCCCCGCGGATCGCCTTGCACCGGGCCCCGCGGGCGTTGCAGCGCTGCCAGGCGTATTTGTAGGACCTGGGCTTGTGTGACCAGCTGCCGTGAAGGGCGCGAAGACGCACACCCGCCAGCGCTTTCCCGGAGATCTTCGGAGGCTTCAGCTTGGTCGGGCGCGATCCCCGAGCCACCGTTGCGGAGTCCGGCTGGATCACCTTGGGAGCGGTGGCGCCGCCGGCTGCCAGCACGACGACGCCCGACACCACGACGGCCACGATCGCCATCACCGGCCAGAGCCGCTTCATTCCTCGCCTGTTCCTGGGGCTGCTGGGCTCAACCACGTCGGATCTCCTTTTCCCGTGCGGCTAGCCGCTCGTCCATTGATTGTGCCCGATAGTCCCTCACCGCGGCATTTGACACCGTTGAACCCTCCCTGGCCCGGGTAAGCATGTCCTAACGCCACAGTGAGAACATTCTCACTGGCCAGGAGCCGACCGGCACAGCGCGCGGGTGTGCGATTCCGCCAAGGAACGGTCGAACCCCGGGTTTCACCTATTCGCGGCGGCTATGGCGCCGGCTCCTCTGGTACAGGCGCCGCCTCATAGATCGACTGCGTCTGCAGGTAGGCCATGAGGCCCTCGGGGCCCAGCTCGCGACCGAGTCCGCTCGCCTTCACGCCGCCGAACGGAGCGACGGGGTCGAGCATGTAGTGGTTGATTCCGATCGAGCCGGTCTGGACGCGCCTCGCGACGGCTTCCGCGCGCTCGTGATCGGCCGTCCACACGCTGCCGCCGAGCCCGAATTCGGAGTCGTTGGCGATCGCGACGGCCTGATCGACACCGTCGTAGGGGATCACCGCGAGCACCGGCCCGAAGATCTCCTCGCGCGCGATCGTGTGGCCGTTGTCCACGTCGGCGAAGATCGTCGGCTCAACGAACCAGCCGCGGTCGAGCTCTGCGGGACGGCCGCCTCCGGCGACGACCCGCGCGCCCTCGGCGCGGCCCTTCTCGATGTAGCCCTCGACGCGCTCGCGCTGGCGTGCGCTCGCGAGCGGGCCGATCTGGGTCGCGGGATCAAGCGAATCGCCGACCTGAAGGGCGCCTGCGAGGCCGCTGAACACTTCGAGGACCTCGTCGTAGCGCGAGCGCGGTGCGAGCACCCGCGTGCCGATGTTGCACGTCTGGCCGTTGTTCGCGAGGGTCGCGGCGAACAGCGCCTCGGTGGCTCCGGAGAGGTCGGCGTCGTCGAGGACGATCGCTGCCGACTTGCCGCCGAGCTCCAGAGTGACCGGGCGCAGCAGCTCTCCACAGCGGCGCGCGATGATGCGACCGGACGCGCTCGAGCCGGTGAACGCGATCTTGTCCACGCGCGGATGTTCGACCAGGTATGCCCCGACCTCGCGCCCGCCGGGCACGATGTTCACTACCCCCGGCGGCAGCCCGGCCTCGATGATCGCCTCCGCCAGCACCAGGCTGTCGAGCACGGTCTCCGGGCTCGGCTTCATAACGACCGTGCACCCGGCCGCGAGCAGCGGCGCGAGCTTGAACAGCGCGAGGGTCTGCGGGTAGTTCCACGGCACGATCGCCCCGACCACGCCGACCGGCTTCGAGACCACGTGCACGGTCCCGCCGAGCAGGCCCGGACGATCCTCCTGCAGAGGTGTCTGGCGGATCAACGCCGCGTAGTAGCGCGCGAGCACCGAGGGGAAGACTGCCTCCACCATGAGGGCGAAGGAGATCGGCATGCCGTTCTGCAACGAGACGCGGCGCGCGGCCTCCTCGCCGCGGCTTTCGAGCGCGCCGGCGAGCCGCTCGAGCGCCTGCGCGCGGTCCTCGACCGACCATGACGACCAGCCGGTTGGGTCGTCGAACGCCGCGCGCGCCGCGTTCACCGCCGCGTCGATGTCGGCGTTGGTGCCCTCCGGCACCGACCCCACGAGCTCCTCGGTGCTCGCCGCGAAGACCGATATGCGCTCAGAGCCCCGCGGCTCGGTCCACTCACCCCCGATGAAGAGCTCGTCGCTGTCGATGGTCGTCTGTGTGCTCATCGCAGTCACTCCTGTGGTCCGGGGGTTGGCGACCCTCTCCTGGGTCAAGTCAGGCGCCTAGCGTAATCCTTCCGCGCGCGCTGCGTGACTTGCCCGCAGATGACAGACTTCCCGCCCCATGGAGCGGACCAATCCGGCCATCACCCCCGAGCTGAGCGCGCAGCGCCTGGCGGACACGTTCCCCGGCAATCTCGGAGTCGAGCTGACCGAGATCACCGACCAGCACGTGCGCGGGCGCATGCGCGTGGACAAGCGCCACCTGCACCCGATGGGCTACGTGCACGGCGGCGCGTGGGTCGCCTTCGCGGATACCGTCGCCGCCTGGGGCACGTTGCGCCACCTGCCCGACGGGCGGGGCTTCACCACGGTCGAGCTGAAGATCAATGTGCTCGCGTCAGCCACCGAGGGCGACGAGCTGACCGCGCTCGGCGAGCCGCTGCACCTCGGCTCGCGCACGCAGGTCTGGCAGGTCCGCATCTCGCGCGGCGAGCGGCTCGCGGCCAACTTCGGGTGCACGCAGATACTGCTGTGAGCCGCTAGGCCGGGGAGGCCTGAGAAGCGGCTTGCCGCTCCTCGGCGATCGCCTCGCGCAGCGCCTGCCTGAAGGGTCTCGGCTGGAAGTCGAACAACGCCATGCCGGAGGGGTCGCTGACTGTCGTGTCGGTCGCGAGGCCCTCGATCAGCGGTCTAGCGACGCCAGCGTCGACCGGTG
>Ga0209048_10006874_pt1 | contig 10583 bp, 8 predicted proteins | sample FrelakmetCRP12CR_FD_187146 | JGI IMG/M metagenome (GOLD analysis project Ga0209048, IMG submission 187146) | Freshwater lake sediment microbial communities from the University of Notre Dame, USA, for methane emissions studies - CRP12 CR (SPAdes)... | ecosystem: Environmental > Aquatic >... | reverse complement strand
ATCCCCATCGCGCCGCGGACGTCGCGCATCGTCTCCTCGGCGAGCTTGCGCGCGCGCTCGCAGCCGTCGGCGACGATGTTGCGGACGAGCTGCGGGTCGTCGAGGTAGAGCTGCGCGCGCTCGCGGATCGGCTCCTGTTCCCTGATGATCGCGTCGATCACCGGCTGCTTGCACTCGAGGCAGCCGATGCCCGCGGTCGTGCAGCCCTTGACGACCCACTCGCGCGTCGGCGCGTCGGTGTAGATCTGGTGGAGCGGCCACACCGGGCAGCGGTCGGGTTCCCCCTTGTCGGTGCGCCGCACGCGCGCCGGGTCGGTCTGCATCGTGCGGATCTTCTTGGTGACCTCCGCGGGCTCCTCGCGCATCAGGATGGCGTTGCCGTAGGACTTCGACATCTTCTGCCCGTCGAGGCCGGGCACCTTCGGCGTCTCGGTCAGGAGCGGCTCGGGCTCGGGCAGGATCATGCGCCCCGTTCCCTCGAGATAGCCGAACAGCCGCTCGCGGTCGCCGAGTGAAAGATTCTGCGTCTCGTTGAGGAGATCCTTCGCCGCCTCGAGCGCCGCATCGTCGCCCTTTTCCTGAAATGCCGTGCGCAGCTCGCCGTAGCGGCGCGCCTTCTTCCCGCCGAGCTTCTTCACCGCTGCCTTCGCCTTCTCCTCGAACCCGGGCTCGCGGCCGTAGATGAAATTGAAGCGGCGCGCGAGCTCGCGCACGAGCTCGATGTGCGAGACCTGGTCCTCGCCGACGGGAACCATGTTTGCCCGATAGATGAGGATGTCGGCGCCCTGCATCACCGGATAGCCGAGGAAACCGTAATTGGAGAGGTCGCGGTCGCCGAGCTTCTGCTGCTGGTCCTTGTAGGTGGGGACGCGCTCGAGCCAGCCCACCGGCGTGATCATCCCCAGCAGCAGCGTGAGCTCGGCGTGCTCGGGCACGCGCGACTGGATGAAGATCGTCGCGCGCGTGGGATTGATCCCCGCGGCGAGCCAGTCGACGAACATCTCCCAGACGCTCTCGGCGATCGATTCCGTGCTGTCGTAATGCGTGGTCAGCGCATGCCAGTCCGCGGCGAAGTACAGGCACTCGTACTCCTCCTGCAGCTTCACCCAGTTCTTGAGGGCGCCGTGGAAGTGGCCGATGTGCATGCGGCCGGTGGGGCGCATTCCCGATAGGACGCGGTCAGTGAACATGGAGTTTGGGGCGCTAGAACCCGCCGGGCAGGTTGACGCCGGTGATGGCTTCGAGCAGCGTGGTGACCACGTCGCCCACCGGTCTCACCACGACGCCGAGCACACCGGTGACGATCAACGCAATCACGATGAAGAAGCCATAGCGCTCGGTCCTGGCAAACGGGACCGCGAGCGAGGGCGGGAGCAGGCTGACGGCAATCCGGCCTCCGTCGAGCGGGAGTATGGGCAGGAGGTTAAGAACCATAAGCGCGACATTGATACCGACTCCGACAATGCTCATGTACTGCAGTCCGGCGCTCGCCAGCGGACCGCGGGCCGTGGCGAGGCCGAACACGATGGCCCACCCCAGCGCCATCACGAAGTTCGACGTGGGCCCGGCGGCCGCGACCCAGAACATGTCGCGCTTGGGATGGCGCAGATTGTTGAAATTCACCGGCACCGGACGCGCCCAGCCGAAGAGGATACCGCCCAGGAAAAGCGTGGCGAGCGGCACCAGCACCGTTCCGATCGGGTCGATGTGCTTCAGCGGGTTCAGCGTGACGCGCCCAAGCATCCACGCCGTGCTATCGCCGAACATCCGGGCGACGTAGCCATGGGCCGCTTCGTGTACGGTGATCGCGAGGATGATCGGGACCGCGGCCAGCGCGATCTTCACAAGCGAAGAGAAATCCATGAACGGCGCATTCTACCCGAGTCCGGCCCGGACCGCCGGAACCCGGCATTCCTACCCGCCCTGCGCCGCGAGACCCAGCCTTGCCGGGTCGCCCGCGCCGAGGCGCACGACGACCGGCGGCTCCGCAGCGAGATCGACGACGGTCGTCGGTGACGCCGGGCATGCGCCCGCGTCGATGACGAGGTCCAGCACGCGACCGAGCTCGTCGCGAATCTGCGCGGCGTCGTTGAGCGGCTCGCTCGCGCCCGGCAGGATCAGCGTGGACGACAGGATCGGTTCGCCGAGCTCCGCGAGCAGCGCCTGGACGACCGCGTGATCCGGCACGCGAACGCCCACCGTGCTGCGCTTTGGATGCTGCAGCCGTCGCGGCACCTCGCGCGTCGCGGGCAGCAGAAACGTGAACGTGCCCGGCGTGCCCTGGCGAACGACGCGGAACTGCCAGTTGTCGAGCCTGGCGAAATGGCCGATCTCCGACAGATCGCGCAGGACCAGCGTGAGGTGGTGCCCCTCGCCGACGCCGCGGATCTGGCGGATGCGGCGCGCGGCCTCCGCGTCCCCGATGTGGCAGCCGAGCGCGTAGCTGGAATCGGTGGGATACGCGATCACGCCGCCCGCGCGCAGGATCGCCGCCGCCTGCCGGATGAGGCGCGGCTGCGGGTTGGCGGGGTGGACCTGGAAGAACTGGGCCATGGGCGGGCGCCGCCGGCGGACGCGCCGGTGGCGTTCGTTGCGCGACGCTATAATCGGCGCTGATTCTAACCCAGCGACGCGACCCGCCACGTGAATCTCCAGCAGTTGCGCTACCTGTGCGCGATCGTCGACCACGGCCTCAACGTGTCCGACGCTGCGGAGACCTTGTTCACGTCGCAGCCCGGCGTCAGCAAGCAGGTGCGGCAGCTCGAGGACGAGCTCGGCGTGACGGTGTTCGTCCGGGCGGGGAAGCGCCTCGCGTCGATCACGCCGGCGGGAGAGGCTGTCGTCGCTGCGGCGCGCCGTGCGCTGACGGAGGTCGAGAACCTGAAGCGCGTGGGCGCCGAGTATCGGAACGAGGACGAAGGCACGCTCGCCATCGCCACCACGCACACGCAGGCGCGGTACGTGCTGCCGGGCGTCGTGCGCGATTTCGCGGCCCGCTACCCGAAAGTCAGGCTCGAGCTGCACCAGGGCAATCCCGTCCAGGTCGCCGAGCAGACGGCGCGCGGCGAAGTCGACGTCGGCATCGCGACCGAGGCGCTGGCGACGTTTCCCGAGCTCGTCACGCTGCCCTGCTACCAGTGGAACCGCTGCGTGCTCGTCCCCCGCGGGCATCCGCTCGCGAAAGCGGCGCCGCTCACGCTCGCCGCGCTCGCCCGGTATCCGATCGTCACCTACGACTTCGCGTTCACGGGCCGCTCGCAGATCAACGCCGCGTTCGATGCCGAGGGCCTCGCGCCCCGGGTCGTGCTGACCGCGCTCGACTCGGACGTGATCAAGACGTACGTCGAGCTCGGCATGGGTGTGGGCATCGTCGCGCAGATGGCCTTCGATCCGGCGCGCGACGGTGCGCTCGTGAGGCTGGACGCCTCGCACCTGTTCGCGCCTTCGACGACGCGCCTCGCGCTGCGCCGCGGCGCGTTCGTGCGCGGCTACGTCTACGATTTCATCGAGCTCTTCGCGCCGGCGCTCGATCGCAAGAAGGTCGACGCCGCGCTCGCCGGCGGCGGGCCGGAACGGGCCGCAGCGCACGCGGCCGGAAAACCCGCACCAACGGGCGCGCGGCTGGCGGGCCTGCACCGGTGATCCGTTCTCTCGCGCCGCTCCTCGCCTGCGCCGTCATCGGGCTGGCGCCCTGTGCGGCGGAGGCAGCCGGCGAGCTGCCGACGATCCCATTGTCGATCAACGGCCAGAAGATCGCCGCCGAGGTGGCCACGACCCCCGAGCAGCGTGCGACGGGTCTCATGAATCGCTTCCGGCTGAAGCCCGATCACGGCATGGTCTTCGTGTTCGAACGCGCGGAACCGCTCTCCTTCTGGATGAAGAACACGTACATACCGCTGTCGATCGCCTTCATCGCGCCGGACGGCCGGATCGTCAACATCGACGACATGGCGCCGCAGGACGAAAGCTTGCACTGGTCGAAGGCGCCCGCGCTCTACGCGCTGGAGATGCGCAAGGGCTGGTTCGCCGAACGCGGAATCCGGCCGGGCGACGTCGTCGCGGGCCTGCCGACGCCGAGGCGCTGAGGGCTTCCGGCACCGCAATGTCGACGGCGAAGGCCCTTGCATGCTGACCCCGTTGCGCCTGATGCCGGTGACCGTCGACCGGTCGAAGTACCTGCCGCCGCTGCTGCTGGAGCTGATCGAGACCGCCGAGCGGGGCGGCGACCTCGTTCCGGCCGTGCTGACGGTCGTCCACAAGCTGGGATTCGATGGCTTCCTCTACGCGACCGCGAGCTACCACCTGCGCCCCAACAACGACGAGCGCATCTACTACTTCACGACGCTTCCGCGGGATTGGGTGATCCGCTACGACCAGCGGGCGTACGTGGAGTGCGATCCCAGGGTCCTGTATTCGTTCGAGAGCGCGCTCCCTCTCGTCTGGGACCAGGTCAGCGAGCGCGGGAGGAATCCGAAGACCGACGTGTTCCTCGCCGACGCCGTCGCGCACGGCGTCGCGAGCGGAGTCGCGTTTCCGGTCTACGCCGGCTACCCGGCCCGAACCCTCGTCTCGCTCAGTTCCTCGATGCCCGTGATAGACGACGCGCGCCGGGCGCAGATCGCCTCCAACCTTGGCGACATCGTCGTCTTCGGCCAATACTTTCACGAGCTGTTCGTGCGGGGCGTGATCGAGAAGGGAATCGCGCCGCAGTTCGAGGGGGCGCCGTTGAGTCCCCGCGAACGGCAGTGCCTGCAGATGGCCGCGCACGGGATGACCGGCGCCGAAATCGGCTTCAAGCTGGGCATTACCGAGCGGGGGGTGACCTATCACTTCGCCAACATCGTCAGCAAGCTCGGCGTACTGAACCGCCAGGAGGCCATCGCGAAGGGCATCGCCCAGGGCCTGATCCGGATGGAGGTCTGACCGGCGCGCCGCGCGCGCCGGCGCTCACGCGTGGGCGCGCAGCCAGGCACGGAGCTCGGCGATCGACCCGACGGTTGCCAGCGCGCCTTGCTCCGCGAGCCCGGCCGACGTGTGCGCGCCGTAGGCGACGGCGAGCGCTGCGGCGCCTGCGCTGCGCGCGAGCTCGATATCGTGCGTCGTGTCGCCGATCATCAGCGTCTCGCGCGGCTCGACGCCGACGCGCTCCATCAGACGCAGCAGCATGTCCGGATGCGGCTTCGGCCGCCCTTCGTCGGCGCAGCGCGTGGCGTCGAACCGGCTCGCGATGCCGTGCTGCGCGAGCGCGCGCTCGAGGCCGGCGCGCGTCTTGCCGGTGGCGACGCCGAGCAGGAATCCCGCCGCCCCGAGCTCGGCCAGCAGCTCGCCGGCGCCTGCGAACAGCGCAATGCCCGAGTCGCGGGTCAGATAGTGGTGCCGGTAGCGCTCGGCGAGATCGCGATGCCGCGAGCGATCGAGACCCGGCGCGACGCGCCGGATCGCGTCCGCCAGCCCGAGCCCGATCACGAAACGCGCATCGGCGTCGTCCGGGACGGGCTCGCCCAGCTCCCGGCATGCCTGCTGCAGCGAGTCGGCGATCAGCGCCGTCGAGTCCGCCAACGTGCCGTCCCAGTCAAAGACGACGAACCGGAACCGGCGCGGCAGGAACTCAGCCAGCTCCGGCATCCGGCGGCGCCCCGCTCGCGGCGTCGAGGCGCGCGACGAACGCCGCGAGCTCGGGCGGCAGCGGCGCTTCGACGACGACCTCGCCGCCGCCGACCGGATGCGCGAAGCGGATCCCGTGCGCGTGCAGGAACATCCGCTTGAGCCCCTCCCGTGCGAGCGCCTTGTTCCAGGCGAAGTCGCCATATTTGTCGTCGCCCGCGATCGGAAAGCCCAGGTGCGCGAGATGGACACGGATCTGATGCGTGCGCCCCGTCTCAAGCTCGGCTTCGAGCAGCGCCATCGGCGGATCGGCTTTTGGCCATACCTTGACGCGCCGGAAGACCGTGCGGGCGAGGCGGCCGCCATCGTCCACGCGGACGCGCCGTTCGCCGTCGCCGGCATGGTACGTCGCCAGCGGCAGTTCGACCGCGCGCTTGGCGTCGCGCCATTTTCCCCGCACCAGCACGTAATAGCGCTTGTCGATCGCGCCGTCGCGCAGCTGGACGTGCAGCCCGGTCAGCGCGCTGCGTTTCTTCGCCACGAGGAGGACGCCCGAGGTGTCCCGGTCGAGGCGGTGCACGAGCTCCAGGAACGCCGCGTCCGGCCGGGCCAGCCGGAGCCGCTCGATGACGCCGTGGGAGATTCCGCTGCCGCCGTGGACCGCGAGCCCGGCGGGCTTGTCCAGCGCCAGCAGCGCGTCGTCCTCGAACAGGATCGGCGGAATCGTCATCCGGCCCATCGCGCCGGTTCCGGGCCTTCGGGCCGGCAAAGACGTGCGAATCGGCGGAATGCGGAGGCGGTCGCCGACGTTCAAGCGCGTATCCGGACCGACGCGCCGCCGGTTCACGCGAACTTCGCCGCTGCGGAGAATGCGGTAGATGTGGCTCTTGGGGACGCCCTTGAGGATTCTCAGCAGAAAATTGTCGACGCGCTGCCCCTGGCCATCGTCGCCCACTGCAAGCCAGTTCACAGCATCCTTGCTTAAATCGTTCATTTGCCTATAATTGTGACCTGCAGCACGCTTGGCCCCGGCCCGATCCAACGATCGAAGCCAGACGGCGGCGGTTTCGGCCATCGCAGGATGGCGAAAGCCCCCAGGGTCCGGCGGTGGCCCCGCGCTGCGGGGCAGACAGGGCCGTTGCTTCATGCATGAACCGGCCGCCGGTTAAATCCACTGACCGTTCGGGCGTTGCGCCCCGGAAAAGTAGGGATGGTAATGGAAGAGCGCAGTCTCCGCACCCGGCTTGGGCCGGTTCGAAGCGGCGCATTGCGCGGCGCACTTGGCGACGATTTCCGCCCAAGGCCACTGCCGCGTTCGCGATTCGTCGCGACCGCGGAACGCCTTGAGCCCGACCACCTGAACGCAGATTTGAAGCCCTCCACCCCAACGAGACCGCACCGCCTCGCCGTTGTCGAGGCCGACGCCATGCCTGACCCAGGAAGCGTCCACTCCGTTCTCGACCGCTCGCAGCGACCGCTGCAGGCGGGGTCGACTTCGCCCGCGTACGCCGCTCGATAGCGTTACGCCGCGCCCGCGCGCGGCCACCGTTTCGCCCCGCCCAGGCCCGGCCGGATCCGCGCCGGGAAAACACCATGAAGCGCATGCTGTTCAACGCCACCCAGGCGGAGGAACTCCGGGTGGCGATCGTCGATGGCCAGAAGCTGGTCGACCTCGACATCGAGTCCGCGAGCAAGGAACAACGCAAGAGCAACATCTATAAGGCCGTCATCACGCGCGTCGAGCCCAGCCTCGAGGCGTGTTTCGTCGACTACGGCGCCGAGCGCCACGGCTTCCTGCCGTTCAAGGAAATATCGCGCCAGTACCTCAAGGGACGCGGCCGGGCCGAAGGCGGCGACGAAGGCGACGGCGAAGGCGCCGCGCGCGGCCGCATCCAGGATCAGCTCAAGGACGGCATGGAGCTGATCGTCCAGGTCGACAAGGACGAGCGTGGCACCAAGGGCGCGGCGCTGACGACGTACATCTCGCTCGCCGGCCGCTATCTCGTGCTGATGCCGAACAACCCGCGCGGCGGCGGCGTCTCGCGCCGCGTCGAAGGCGAGGACCGCAATGAGCTCCGCGACGCGATCGGCGGGCTCGACGTGCCGCAGGGGATGAGCGTGATCGCGCGCACGGCGGGCATCGGCCGCAGCACCGAAGAGCTGCAGTGGGATCTCAACTACCTGATGCAGCTGTGGCGGGCGATCGAGGACGCCTCGAAGATGCAGACGGGCGCCTTCCTCATCTACCAGGAATCGAGCCTCGTCATCCGCGCGATCCGCGACTATTTCCATCCGGACATCGGCGAGCTCCTGATCGACACCGAGGCGATCTACGAGCAGGCGCAGCAGTTCATGAGCCACGTGATGCCCGCCAACGTGCATCGCGTCAAGCTCTACAAGGACGACGTTCCGCTGTTCTCGCGCTTCCAGATAGAGCACCAGATCGAGACCGCATACGCGCGGCAGGTCCCGCTGCCGGCCGGCGGCGCGATCGTCATCGACCATACGGAGGCCCTCGTGTCGGTCGACGTCAACTCGGCCCGCGCCACCAAGGCCGGAGACATCGAGACGACCGCGTTCAACACCAATCTCGAGGCGGCCGACGAGATCGCCCGCCAGCTCCGGCTGCGCGACCTGGGCGGACTCATCGTCATCGACTTCATCGACATGGAGAGCACGAAGAACCAGCGCGAAGTCGAGAACCGGCTCAAGGACGCGCTGCGGTACGACCGCGCCCGCGTCCAGCTCGGCAAGATCTCGCGGTTCGGGCTGATGGAGCTCTCGCGCCAGCGGCTGCGCCCTGCGCTCGCGGAGTCGGCGTACATCCCCTGCCCGCGCTGCCACGGCATCGGCCACATCCGCGGCACGGAATCGACCGCGCTGCACATCCTGCGCATCCTGCAGGAAGAGGCGATGAAGGAGAATACCGCGCAGGTCGTCGCGCAGGTCCCGGTCGACGTCGCGACGTTCCTGCTGAACGAAAAGCGCACCGAAGTGCTGTCGATCGAGACGCGGTTCAAGGTGAACGTGCTGCTCGTCCCCAACCGTTACCTCGAAACGCCGAACTACACGGTCGAGCGCCTGCGTCACGACGACCTCAACCAGAGCGAGCCGCTGCCGCTGTCGTTCAACCTGGTGCAGCAGCCGGAGGAGATCGACCCGGCGAAGCAGATGCGGGAAGAAGCGAAGGAACCGCGCCAGGAAGCGGTGGTCAAGGGCATCACACCGGCGCAACCGGCCCCGGTGCCGGTCGAAGCGCCTGTGCCGGCGGCAGCGCCGACGCTCGCCGCCACGCCCCGCGCCTCAAGCGGCTGGCTTGCCAAAGTGCTCGGCTGGTTCCGCAGCGAGCCCGCGATCCCGACGCCAGCTGCGCGTGCCGACAAGCCCCGCGAAGCGCGAGAAATGCGGCGCGACGGGCGCGACAACCGCGGCGATCGCGATCGCAACCGCGGCCAGGACCGGCGCGAGGGCCGGCGCGACGAGCGCCGGGGCGAGGGGCGGGACAACCGCGGCGGCCGCGGCGAGTCGCGGCCGCAGGGTCAGGGCCGCGATCAGCAGCAGGCACGACCGCAGCAGGGTGCGGGCGGTCCGCGGCGCGAGGGTCAGGCGCAACGCGAGGGCCAGCCCCCACGCGAAGGGCAACCGCAACGTGAAGGCCAGCAGCAGCGCGAGGGCCAACCGCCACGCGAAGGCCAGCCGCCGCGCGAGCCACGTCCGCCGCGCGAGCCGCGCCCGCCGCGCGAGCCGCGCGAGGCGCAACCGCCGCGCGAACCGCGTCCTCCGCGCGAGCCACGGCCCGCGGTGCCCGCCGGCGCGGACAATGCCGTCCCGGCGATCGAGGCTGCCGAACCCGGCATGGTCCGCCCCGCGGAGCTTGCACCCGATGGCACGCGCCGCCGCCGCGACCGCCGGCGCCGGGGCGACCGCCACGAGCATGGCGAGCGGCGCGAACCGACTCCCGGCGCCGAGGTGGCGGGCACGCTGACGGCTTCCCCGACCGCCGCGGCGGTGCACGAAGCCGCGTCGGCAGAACCCTCCGTCGAAGCGCGAACGATGCCTGTCGCGACACCGGTGCCCGCCGTCGAGCCGATACGGGTCGCCGCGCCAATCGTGGCGGAACCTGTGATCGTCGCCGAGACGGCGTCTGCCCCGGTCACGCCCCCGCCGGAAAGGGCCGAAGTGCACGTTGCCTCCGCATCGCCACCGGTCCCGACGATGCCGGCGTTGCCGCGCGTATCGTCGGCATTGCCTCCGGATTCCGATCTCGAGCTCGTCGAGACGCGGTTCGCGCCGCCGCCGCCGGAGGACGAACCGGCGCGACCGGCCGGCCCGCGGCGCGTACGCCCGCCGCGTATCGAGATTCCCGACGAGCCGCTGCAGATCGTCGAGACGCGCAAGAGCGAGCAGCCCCCGGCGGGTTGACCGGCGGAGGACGGGAGACGACATGCCGGCGGGCTGCACGCCCGCCGGTGCCCCTTTGCCAAGATCGGCGGCGATGGAAGCAGCCGTCGGACCGGTCAACGGTCGGAGAGCATCGTCTGCACGCGCGCCAGCAAGCCGGAAGTCGACGCCTCGATGAGATCGAGGACGCGGTCGAATCCGTCCGGCCCTCCGAAGTACGGATCCGGGACTTCGCGCACGCCGAGTTCCGGGGCGAAGTCGAGCAGGAGACCGAGGTGCCCGGCGAAGTCCGGCGGGCGCAATGCGGTGAGCGCGCGCATGTTTCCGTTGTCCATCCCCAGGATCCATCCGAAGCGCGTGAAGTCCGTCGCTTCGACCTGGCGCCCGCGCAGCGCCGTGAGGTCGTAGCCCCGGCGGCGCGCCGCCTGGATCGCGCGCCGGTCGGGCGGCGAGCCGACATGCCAGTCGCCGAGACCCGCCGAATCGATGCGGATGCGCGTTTCCAGTCCCGCTCGCCGCACGGCCGTGCGGAAGACCCCTTCCGCGGTTGGCGAACGGCAGATGTTGCCGAGGCAAAC
>Ga0209048_10006873_pt1 | contig 10583 bp, 8 predicted proteins | sample FrelakmetCRP12CR_FD_187146 | JGI IMG/M metagenome (GOLD analysis project Ga0209048, IMG submission 187146) | Freshwater lake sediment microbial communities from the University of Notre Dame, USA, for methane emissions studies - CRP12 CR (SPAdes)... | ecosystem: Environmental > Aquatic >... | reverse complement strand
CCTCTCGGAGGAGTCGCTCCAAGCGGTCCTCACACGCCCGGTGGAACGGGCCCGCACGAGGGAGGTGAGCGCCCTACCGGCGGCCTAAAGGCCGCGACCATCCCGACGATTGACTTACACCACACATCGGGACTTGACCGCGACCATCCCGACGATTGACTTACACCACACATCGGGACTTGACCACCTCGGCGACTCATGATGCCGAGTCTTGCGTCACGCCATGCTCATCAGTCTAATGGAATCTGGCCACCAACTATGGGAAGCTTCGTTGGTGTCTGCCGCCACCAAAGGTGAAGGAGAGCTGGAACATGGCGAAGCCGAGGCTGAAGTTGAAGCCTGTTGCTGAACTGCCGAAGCGGCACAGGACGAGCGAGTACACGCTTCTCGTGCACGACTTCCTGAAGAGCAGCGGCGCCCACGCGGAGATAGAGAACGCCCCGAAGAATGGCGCCACCAGTCTGCGCAACGCCGTGAGGAACCTCGGCGTCGCTGACAAGGTCGAGGTCAAGACAATTGGCGGGGTCGTCTACCTGACGAAGAAGTAGCTTCCTTCGCTTTCTCGTGGTGCTTGCCGCTTGGGCCCCCTTCTGCAGCAGCAGGGCTCTCCGTCTCCTTCTTCGACGCGGCCAAGTCCGGAGTCTACCGTGTCACCTTGCCTGGGCACTGGAGGCCCGAAGAACGTGTTGACACTGACCGCTGCCGGCACTGCAATCGGAATCCGGTCCATGCGCGGCGAAGGCCAGGTGGGCTGTCGTCGTGGAGTTGAAGTTGACCCGCTTGTGATGACCCTGAGATTGCGCCCGACCGTGCATTGAGGATGGGGGTCACTGTGCCGAAGGGATGCAAGCTCCCGCTCGAGTTCCGCGCCGAGGTAGTGCCGAGGCAGTGCGCCCGCACCGCATGGTTCGCGTAGTATCAAACTGTTGCAGCAGCTGCGGTATGAGCTTGACGGCTACGCAATCAATTCGCTGGCAATGCTCTTTGAACGAGAGGCAACGACATGTTCTTGATCGCAGTCACCAAGAACCCGCTTCAAGATCGTTTCCACAATGTTGACTGCATTGTCAATCAGACCAGAGTAGACTCGCTCTTCGCAACGATTATCATTGACCGCTTTCTATCACATTACTATGCAACAGCCACTGGCTTCTCAATTGTCGAGTCGCCACCAACTGACAGACAGGGCTCCCAGTCTGCAGTTCTGTCAGAAGTCACGTTCGTCGAGACTTCGCATGAGCTTTCCGTTTTCACTCCCACCTATTCAGGCAGACCCCTCTATTACCATCTCAACCACCTAGATGAGTTCTACTGTGCCACGCACATATCACTCCTCAAGACCGCCGGTGTTCCAGTTGAGGAGAACACCGCTGTCCTACCAGAAGTCCTAGCGTATCGCTACGTGACCCCTCCGACTACTCTCTACAAGAACATCAGTCACCTCCCGTTTGGCAGTACCTTGCCTATCTCCATCACCAATGGCCAGTGTCACATTCGCTCAGACTACAAAGGCAGCTTTCCAACTGACAGGCTGGCACTCGCTCGTGAACCCTTCGCAGCAGATCGTGACATTGCCAACATCACGAGACAGCTCTCGTATGCCATCGAAGTCTTGAGTCCAGATAGTGCCACGCTCGGTGTTCTGCTGAGTGGAGGCCTTGATTCATCAATTCTGTTTGCACTTTGTAGAGACAGATATGGTCTAGCCAACAGCTATTCCACGGCGTACCCATTTGAAGCTGCCGTTGATGATGGAGAAACGCAATACGCCGAGTCGGCCGCCAAAGCCTTGAAGTCCGATCATCACGTCTACAAGGCCGAAAACAACGACTACCTCTATGGTTTCCTTGAATCCATAGCCATCGCTGAAGAACCGCTTCACCATTTGGCCTCCGTGATGATGCATCTCTTGCTACGACATGGGCTGCCACGCGACCGCCACCTGGTAATCAACGGGGGCGGTGCAGACGTGCTCTTCGGTCAAGCCATTCAGAATGACATATACAAGTGGAACAGTCGGCGAGCGTACCGGTTACTAGCGCGCCAACCTGTACGGGGAGTGCTGGGGGCTCTTTCAGGCGTTACCGGGCGAGGCCAAGGCTTTGTCACCATACTGGACGAGATGTCGAGCAATATCGGCAAGGATTTTGAAGATCCGAGCAACATTCTGTTTTCCATGGAGATGTATGGAGATGGCGAGTGGGTGTCTGAGTACTTCGATGTGAATAGAGAGGAAGTAGTCGCAAACAGATACGAGGCAATACGTGAATTTGCAGGTCGGTCGATATATGACGCAATCGCAGCCTTGGATCTCACAGGATCCATAGCTATTACACAAGGTCTATGGTCGAAGCTTGCTGAGGCCAACAAAAAGGTGATGTACTACCCTTTCACTGAAAGTGAGGTAATGAATACGGCTTTTGCTATACCATGGGAGACGAAGTTGAGACAACCGAAGGGCATCTTGCGTGGTGTGGCAGGAGAGTTGAAGATTCCTCGATTCATTCGGGAACGAAGGAAACTTGGATTTGGCATCGCCCCGAGCAAATGGGCGACGAGAGGAGGTGTATTTGAGGCTTTGGTGCCGTTAGCCGCAAAGGTCATTGACCGGAGCATTATCAGGGAGTTTCAGGCTGTTGATTCCAAGAGGGCTATGACATTGTGGAACATATTGAATTACGCAATCTGGAAACGCCTATGCATAGATGGTGAGCCACTCGATTCCCTGTGTGAGGAATTGACCAGAAGCATATCTGATGGTCCTTAGTGAGCGGGGGGGCGTATTCCTATGAGCAGGCAGACCTGACAGCCGCTTTCGCCAATCACGCGGAGGTTCGGTCTCGCGGTCCTCGAACTCGGCGGGATGACCCGCCGCCCGGGTGGGTCCGCTAGAGGTCTTTCACCACCTTGGCGGGGTATCCCGCAACGACCACACCGGGAGGGACGGACAACGTGACCACGCTCCCGGCAGCGATAACGGAGGCCTCGCCGATCCTCCAAAACGATGGTTTCCGCCGCCGCGAGGACCGTACCGCTGAGGCCGCAGTCCCTTTCGACCCTCAGCTCGGCTCCCGCTGCCGGGGTGCTCAGCATGCAAGTCCGGTTCAATCCCACTTGGTTCGACCACACGGAAGACCGGAAGACGCAGCGCTCGCCGATCGCGAGACCGCTTGCAGGCACTCGACGGATTCTGCCGTAGAAGGCGCAGTCGTCACCGAGAGCGACTCCCCAGTAGGCCGCCGACAACAGCCGGGCGCGTTTGCCGTCCACGATGCGGAAACCCGCGTCGCGTTTGTCGGCCAAGCGCTCTGCCCATACGCTGCGCGGGTCTTGTGCGCAGAGATTCGTTCTGTCCGAAGTCACCGAGCCACCTTCTCGCTATGGACTATACTCGGGCGGCATTGGCCCGACCGAAGCGAACATCGCACACTTGCCAGAAACCCGGAGCGCCCGCGACTCCCGAACGCCGCTTGCATGTGGTCTTCCTCATGCGCGCCTCCGGGTTCCCGCACGGAATGGCAGCAACGAACCGCGTCCAGCTCCTCGGCCGCTCGCTGGTCGAGCAGGACGCAGATGTCGCGGTGCTCTGCATGCGAGCCAGCGAGCGGCCAGGGTCCATTCGTAACGAGAACGTGCGAGGCATGTTCACCGGCATCTCCTACGAGTACGCCTGCGGCTCGACCGTCCGCTCCAACTCCTTCGTCGTTCGGCGCTACCAAGATGCGCGCGGCTATGCGATCGCACTCCTGAGACTCGCTGGCCTTCAACGATCCGGTAGGCTCGACTGTGTTTACCTTTGGGCGGTTGGTGGCCCGTCCTGGCGGATGGCCCCATGGCTCCTGGTCCGGTTTCTAAACTGGATCCGCGTGCCGGTAGTAATCGAACTGAACGAGCGCCCGCGGGCAGCGAGTTCCCTCCCGAGAGCTATCGACAAGCATCTGTCCCCTTTCGACGGTATCTCGGGTGCAGTGGCGATCTCCGCCTGGCTGGCATCATGGGCCTCGACGGAGGCAGAACGTATCGCCAGGTCCGTAGGCGTCACGGAGATTCCCATCGTGGTGGATGTTGGTGAGCAAGCTCCGGCGGAGTACGGCCAAGAGGATCCGCTGCTCGTCTACGCAGCCTCACCGGGCTACGAAACCGCTCTCGCGTTTGTTCTCGCTGCCATGCGGCACGTGTGGCAGCGACATCCGGAGTGCAGACTGGTCGTAACGGGCCTGGATCCCGAGGCGGCCGGGGCTGGCGGTGCGCCCATGGGTCCCCGATCGTCGACCCCGGATGAGCGCGTTCAACTTGTCGGCTACGTGAACCGAGACCAGCTGCTGGAGTTCTATGCGCAGGCGAGGGCACTTCTGATCCCCCTGTTTAACGACGACCGATCGCGGGCGAGATTCCCGAGCAAGATCGGCGAGTACCTCGCGGCCGCTCGTCCCGTGGTAGCCACCCACGTGGGCGAGATCGACCGCTACCTGAACAACCGCGAAACGGCTTACCTGTCGGCTCCTGGGGATGCGGCGGCCTACGCCGAGAGTATCGTGGAGCTACTCGACCACCCGGCGGCGGCGGCGGCCGTGGGAAGCGCCGGCAGGCGTCTCGCCGAGGAGCGCTTCCACTACGCACTGCATGGGCCAAGCCTGCGGGCATTCATCGAGTCCGTGTGTTGCCGGCGACAACAAGGCTGTGAGGCCCTGTGATCAAGTCCAGACTAGAGCAACTCATCAGCCTCTCGCGTGGATCGACACGGAAGTACGTCAATGACTTGCGAGCGGGGGAGTGGCTTGATCCGTCAGCATCACGAGCCGACCAGGACCGGCGGTTGGCGGCGCTTCTCCAGTATGCCGCGCAACACGTGCCATACTACCGCGAGACCCTGGCTCAGGCGGGCGTCTGCGAGAGTCCGGGTCGCGCCCTCGTCGACCGATTCGCTCAGATCCCCCTCCTCGAAAAGGCCATCGTTCGCGCACGCTTCGACGATCTGAATTCCGACGACCTGAGCGCGAGGACGTGGGAGTACGATTCGACGGGTGGATCGACGGGCGAGCCCGTCCGCCTCATCCACGACAGGGACTACAAAGACTGGCAGCGCGCCCTGTTCATCGTGGGCAACGACATCGCCTGTCGGCGACCAGACGAGACAAAGCTCTACCTCTGGGGTTCCGTGCGCGACCTCACGGGCCAGGAGTCATCGCGGGCGCGCCTAGGCCGATGGATGCGCAACGAGGTTTGGCTCAACAGCTTCCGCATGACGCCCGACCTCATGTGCTCCTACGTCGAACTCATAAACCAGTCCCGTCCAGACCACGTCATCGGCTACGTGGAAAGCATCGTGGAGCTTGCGAGGTTCATCGAGAAGAACGACCTCGCGGTGCATTCCCCGAAGACCGTCGCCACGGCCGCAGGCAGCCTCCTGCCTCACATGCGCGAGTTCATCCATCAGGTCTTCCGGGCCGAGGTGTTCGATGAGTACGGCTCACGTGAAGTGGCAGGTATGGCCACCGAGTGCGCGCGTCACGAAGGTCTGCACGTGCCCCTTCAGGCCGTCGCTGTCGAGGTACTCCGCGACGACGGCACTGCGACGGAGCCCGGAGAAACCGGCCGGATCGTGGTGACGTCGCTGGTCAACTACGCCATGCCGCTCATCCGCTACGACATCGGAGACCTCGGCGCCTGGGCGGAAGCGCCGTGCAGCTGCGGCCGCGCCTGGCCGTTGCTCCGCTCTATCACGGGGCGAGTCTCTGACACCTTCGTGACCGCCGACGGCACGCTGGTCGCCGGCCAGTACTTCCACTATGTCTTCTTCCTTCAGGATTGGGTCGAGAAGTTCCAGGTGGTCCAGGAATCGGCGAGCGAGATACGGGCTCGTATCGTGAGGCGCAAGGACGTGCCCCGCGTCAGTGACGCGGTAACGACAGGCGTCGAGGAGATCGTACGGAAAGTGCACCTCGCTATGGGTGATAACTGCAACGTCGCGTTTGAGTTCGTGGACGACATCGAGCCGAGCGCTTCCGGCAAGTACAGGTTCACCGTTTCGAAGGTGCGGGACGGCCCTTGAAAGTGCTGCTGCTCGCGGACTCTCTGCCAAACGGCGGCGCCGAGAGGCAGTTGGCGCTTCTGGCCATTGGGCTGCCAGCCGAGTGTCAGCGGCGGGTGTGCGCGCTGGGCGGCGGGCCGTTCGAGGCGTACTTGCGGGCCCGGGGTATCGCCGTGGATGTCCACGCGCGGCGGTTCCGTCTTGACCCTCTTCCGGCCGCGGCACTCTGGAGGAGCATCATGGCATTGCAGCCGGATGTAGTGCACTCGTGGGGCTGGATGTCCACGCTGGTCGCCGAACCCGCTTGCCGGCTCTTGCGGGTGCCGCTGATCGACGGCACCATCCGCTCCGGCGCTCCGCAGCCCGAGTACCTGTGGCTCAAGCGGATCGGGATGGCTTGCGCGACCAACGTCGTCGCCAACACCCGCGCGGGAGTGCAAGCCTGGGGTGTTGATCCTGCAAGAGCGCGGGTCGTCTACAACGGCTTCGACTGGTCGCGTCTTGAAGCCGACCGGACGGTCGCCGACACTGATAGCGCACAGGGGGCGGACCCCGCAGGTACCTTCAGCGCAGTAATGATCGGAAGGATGGTGCCCGCGAAAGACTTCCATGTGGTCGTCGCCGCGGCGCGGCTTCTCCAGAGAGAGCAGCGACCCTACAGGTTTCTGCTTGTCGGACACGGTCCGCAAAGGGACGAGCTCATCGCGGAGGCCGGTAGCCTTGTCGCTGATGGCGTCGTCACCTTCCCTGCGCCTGGCATCGAGGTTCTTGACTACGTCCGTCAGGCACAGGTTGGCGTGCTGATGACGGACCCCAGGTGGCACCAGGAGGGTTGCTCCAACGCCATCATGGAGTACATGGCCTGCGGTCTGCCAGTCGTATGCAGTGATGGCGGAGGTAATCGCGAAGTCGTCGTCGACGGGGAGACCGGATTCGTCATTGCGCCTACAGACCCACAGGCGCTCGCTCAACGAATTGCCTATCTGCGCGACCATGAGGCCGAGCGTCGGGCCATGGGAGCGGCCGGCCGGCAACGGATCGTGGAGGCCTTCTCGCTCCAGCGGATGGTCGACGGCTTCGTGGGCATCTACAAGGAGGCGCTCTCGGCCTAGAGACCGTCAGGGCAGTTCGGCACGCTCCCTTCTGCTAACCTTGCGACAAAGGCCGTGAGGTAAGGGGGCGGGTGCTCTTGACGGCGAATCGGGCGCTCACGAAAGGGGCCTCGTCATGCGCGTCCTGATGCTCGTCCCCTATCCGACCATCCAAGGGCCTCTCCCCAAACTCGTCCCCCTGCTGGTCAACCAACTGCGCGCGCTGGGTTGCGACGTCGAGACAGAGTGCTGGAGCCGCCACTCGGACCACGAAGCTCTGCTCGAGAAGGTCGTCGGCCGTGCGGCCGACTTGCGGCGCATCCACACTCGTCTGCGACGCAGCCGCTTCGACGTCCTGTACATCACTACCGCGCACACTTGGGCTGGCCTGACGCGCGATATTCCCTTGGTCCTGGCTACCAGGGGGGTGTGCCCGCATCGCGTGATCCAGTTCCACGGCAGCTACTCCGATCAGCTGAGCGCCCCCGGGCCCACTTTGCTCAAGCTGGCCTCCCGGCTGCTCGTCGGAGCGTCCGACGCCACACTGGTCTTGTCGCGGCAAGAGAAGGAGGAGTGGTCTGCGTTCTACCCGGCGGGGCGCTTCGAGCTCGTAGCCAACCCCTTCTCACCCGAGTCGGAAGGTACGACCGCGGCTCCATCGTCAAGCGATGTCCCAGGAGCTGCTGACTCGGCACGGACGCGCTATCGAAGCGGTGTTCCAACCATCCTGTTCGTCGGACGTCTCATGCCGGAGAAAGGTGTCTTCGACCTCGTACAGGCTGTGGCACAAGTCAACGCGACGGTGCCATGCAAGCTTCTCGTCGCGGGCGACGGCGCGAGCTCGGAAGCGATGTTCCGGATGGCCGAGGAGCTTGGAATCGCGGGTAGAGTGGAGATGCTCGGTCACGTCTCAGGGCCGCGATTGGCACGCTGCTACCTGCAGGCTGACGCCCTCGTCTTGCCGTCGTACAGGGAGGGTTTCCCGACCGTGCTTCTGGAGGCCATGAGCGACGGATTGCCGATCGTTACGACTCGCCTCAGGGGTGCGGCGGACCGTCTCCAGCAGGGCGTGAACTGCCTCTTCGTGCCTCCGGGCCGTCCCGATCTGCTGGCGGGGGCTCTTGGCCGAATCCTTTCCGATGACCAACTGCGCGCGTCGATGGCCGCGAACAACCTGGCCAAGATCAAGGAGTTCGCCCCGGAGGCCGTGGCGCCGCAGTATCTGGCGATCCTCGAGAGCGTGATCGGCTTGCACGCGGCGGTGCCGAGCAACGACGCCGAGGCAGTGCCGTGACCCCCGATGCGCCCTCAGCGAGCGCGGTGGACAGGCCGCGTCGCGACTGGCAACGGCTGCGCGACGATGCGCTCGCAGCCGCGCTTGCTCACACCTCCTGGCTGCGGGGCTATGGTCCCACCTCGTGGGACCAGTACGACTTCTGGGCCAACCCGATCGGTCGTCGCGCCAAGGCTGCCTACTACCGCGATGCGTGGCTTGGCCTGCCCCTGGTCGCCCCGTTCGTCCTGTTGGACAACGCGGTCCCGGGCAGCCGACGGCTTTTCCGGCGGCGCCAGCGCTTCGCCATCGCCGACGCCCACTACGCCATGGGCTTCTACGTGCTGGCTGAGGCTCACAGCCCCAGTTGGCTGCGCCATGGCGAGGCGTTCATCGCTGCTCTGGAACGCGAGCGCAGTCCCGGCGAGGCTGAATACTGCTGGGGCTACCCGTTCGACTGGGAGACGTGCTTTGGTACCTGGAAGGCGGGCACGCCGCTAATCACGTCAACGCCCTACGCGTACGAGGCCTTCGAGGCCGCCCACGAAGCGAGCGGCACACGCCACTACGCTGAAGTCATGGAGTCCATCGCGAGGTTCGCCGACACGCGCATCAGCGGTGCCGAGGTGGCTCCTGGGATCAAGGCCTCGGCATACTCCCCTCACGACCGGCGCAGAGTGGTGAACGCCAGTGCATACCGGGGCTTCCTGCTGGCCGCTGCCGGCTCACGTTTCGACCGCCCCGAGTGGCTCGCCGAAGCACGGGCCACGCTGGCCTTCGTGCTGTGGAGCCAGCAGCCCGACGGATCGTGGTTCTACGCCATGGACGGTAAGGACGCGTTCGTCGACAACTCCCACACCTGTTTCGTGCTCAAGAACCTCTTCAAGGCTTGGCGTGTGCTCGGCGACCAGGAGCTACATGCGGTGGTCGACAAGGGCTACGGCTTCTACAAGTCGCATCTGCTGGACGAGCATGGCCTGCCTGTGCCGTTCGCCCGTGCGCAGCGCCCGACGCTTCAGCGACGGGAGCTGTACGACTACGCGGAAGGCATCAACCTCGGCCTCCTCCTCGCGGATGTAGACCGGGACGCCTCGGCGATCGCCATGGACCTGCTTGCGGACATTCTGGAGCGTTGGATCCTGGCCGACGGTCACTTCGTGACGCGCGAGACGGTCTTTGGCCGCAACACCATCCCGTACCATCGCTGGGCGCAGGCGCAGATGTTCCGCGCCCTTTCATCCGCGGTGCTCAGAGGGGCGGACTGACCCGCGTGTGCGGCATCTGCGGCATCTACCACTACGGCAGCGGCGAGCCGGCGTCGGAGTCGCTGGTGAGCGACATGACGGCCGCTCTGCGGCATCGCGGCCCGGACGACGAGGGCTTCCACTTCGACGGACCGCTAGGTCTCGGGATGCGACGGCTGAGCATCATCGACCTGGAAGGTGGCGCACAGCCCATCTCCAGCGAGAGCGGGCGCTGCGTCACGGTCTTCAACGGCGAGATCTACAACTTCCGCGAGCTGCGCAGAGAGCTCCAAGCGTTCGGGCACGTGTTTCGCACGCGCACCGATACGGAGACCCTTGTGCATGCCTACGAGCAGTGGGGTTTCGGGTCACTGAAGAGACTCAACGGGATGTTCGGCGTCGCTCTTTGGGAGGCGGACGAGAGGACGCTCGTCCTTGCGCGAGACCCCTACGGCGTCAAGCCGCTCTACTACCACGACGACGGCGTCACGGTTCGCTTCGGCTCGGAGATCAAGAGCATCCTCTGCGACGGCTCCGTCCGGCGCGAGGTGGATGCCGCGGCTCTGGACCTGTTCCTGAGCTTCACGTTCGTGCCGTCACCGCGCACGGCCTTCGCCGGCATTCTCAAGGTGCCCCCCGGGCACGCCCTGGTCTGCACCCCGCGAGGCTGTGCCATGCGGCGATTTCACTTCGCCATACCGCGGGAGATGGACACGCGTGGTGAGGCCACCCTCGTAGCGGAGCTGCAGGAGCTCATCGAGGCTGCCGTTCGCCGGCAGATAGTCGCCGACGTGCCCGTCGGCGCTCTCTTGAGCGGCGGAGTGGATTCGACCACCACGGCGACGATCATGAGCCGCCTGGCAGGTGAGCCGATCGACACTTTCACGGTCGGGTTTGCCGGTCGCCACGATCTCGACGAGACGGCGCAGGCGCGAGAGACAGCC
>Ga0209048_10006872_pt1 | contig 10583 bp, 6 predicted proteins | sample FrelakmetCRP12CR_FD_187146 | JGI IMG/M metagenome (GOLD analysis project Ga0209048, IMG submission 187146) | Freshwater lake sediment microbial communities from the University of Notre Dame, USA, for methane emissions studies - CRP12 CR (SPAdes)... | ecosystem: Environmental > Aquatic >... | reverse complement strand
ATAAGCTGGCCCACAGCCCTTACTGAGAGTAACATCGAGGGCTTTATACACGTGGCTTTGCGGGCTATAGTAATTGCTCGACGTAATACGTTGGTTGATAATTTATAACGTGTCACCCCTCGACATCCGTAGGGGCGGCCCGGGGGTGGGGGGAAACGGCCATGCATCGATGAACCGATATCTTCAGGCGACCAACAGCGGGCGACCATCAAGGTCGCCCCTACGGATGGTGATGCCTTATAAGAAGAGGAATGTAGGAATGAAGTTCAGTCATAAGAATTATGCTACTCGTTTTGCGCCTCTTTTATTAGTTCTGGTTATTCTACTATTATCCTCTTGTGATCTCTTTGGAAGCAATAATCCAAACATTCCAGCCAAACCTGTGAAGGCTCCAGCTAAGGATCAGGTATTTGTTGCTCCAATCCTGGGTGCTTCGGATATTACTACATTTGACCCGGCACTTGCATACGACGCCTCGTCTATTTCGGCTATTCAAATGATCTATACAGGTCTTGTACAGCTCGATGACAAATTCCAAATACACCCACAACTTGCTCAATCCTGGCAACAAAGTTCCGATGGGTTGACATGGACATTTCACCTGAAGCATGACCTGAAATTTAGTGATGGAACTCCGCTTACTTCTACCGACGTGATCTACAGTATCGATCGAGCATTGCAGCCAACAACGAAATCCACAATTGCGCCAATCTACCTTGATCTCATTAGAGATTCTGATAAGTTGCTGGGTGGTAGAATACAGAGCTTAATTAATGATAGTTTGTTGGCTCCTGATCCAAATACAGTTGTGATTCAAACAAACAAGAGTGCAGCATATTTCCTGACTATGCTGACACACTCATGCTCATTTGTTGTCGAGAAGAGCTTGATAGAAACATATGGAACGAATTTCACTGATCACTTGAATCTGGGTGGAGGAGATGGGCCTTTCAAAGTATTGCAGTATATTCATGGTAAAGAGATTGACTTTGTTCCGAACCCTGACTACTACAATGCATTTCCACAATTACAAAAGGTGGTCTTCCCTTTCTATCCTCAAGCGAAGGCTGCTTACCAGGCATATCAAAATGGTCAGGTTGATATGACAGGCGTACCAATTGCTAACTTTGACAACGACAAAAAACGATCGGATTTTCATCAGATTCCCCAATTGTGGATTAATTATTACACTATGAATTACCTGGTGAAACCATTCGACAGCATCAATATGCGAGAAGCATTCGCCCTTGCTATCGACAAAACAGCAATCGCGAGCAATATCTGGCAAGGAACAGTGCTACCCACGAACCATATTGTTCCACCAAATATGCCAGGTTATAATCCAGCCCTAACTGGCCCGGATGGAACACAATCCTTGAATGGGAATCCTGATAAGGCCAGAGCACTTCTGCAGCAAGGATTACATGACGAGGGTTGGTCAAGTACTGCACAGATACCTCCAATTAAATTGACCTATGCGACAGGTGTGAGCAACTTTGATCAGGAGGTCAAAGCGCTCATTGCCATGTGGCAAAATGTCCTCGGCATAACAGTAAAAGCCAATCCTGTAGATTACAATACACTCCTCGATCAAGTAACTGCGGCAACAAACAATTCGCAAGGCATAGCGTTTTGGGGCCTGGCCTGGGTAGCGGAATATCCAGATCCTCAAGATTGGCTAACGCGGCAGTTTGACAAAGGAGTGCCAAATAACAGCATGAATTATGGTCAAAATTCCAGTAACAACGCGTCTCAACAGCAATCAATACAAACTCAATTAGAAAAAGCGGACTCCATTTTTCAACAGGATGCACGCATGCAGACCTATCAGAAAGCCGAGCAACAACTGGTCAATGATGTAGCATGGATGCCAATGGAACAGGTAACCAATGTTTATTTACTTCAACCCTACGTGATTGGTATGGTTGAAAACCAGCAAGGGCTGATTCCTCCCGATAATTGGGCAAATATCTATGTTGTGAAGCATTGATAGCACATCAAAACTGGATTCGCTGAAACTGATAACTTTGACATCAGGAAAATGAGATGTCACTCCATGTTCTTGTCTAGATCGTTCACCAACAAATAGATACAGCATTTTCTCAACCAATTGTTATCCGGCGCAAGTGAAATCACTTCCTCAATCAGACGTAGTAGTAAGTAGATGAAAATAGCTGTAGTAGAACCAAGAAGTCTCAACCTATTTGAAAAATCTTGACCCAAACAAAGTGAGGTGTTCCTCGCTCTGCTCAACGCATTAGATTTACATCTTCAGGAGAAGATCAATATGAAATCAGGCAAGAAAATCAATAAAGGTCTACTGACCACCTTACTCGCCCTGCTTGCCATGCTTGTGGTTGCCTGCGAAGGTGGAAGTGGACCCTCGAATGTTACACGGGCTTCTACCCCGATAAAGGCACAAACTGCACAACAGATATTAAACTTGCCTTTATCGGTTCCTGATATACAGACATTCGATCCGGGGCAGGTATCGGATCAACCTTCTGCCCAGGTCATCACCGCTATCTTTACTGGCTTAGTGCAATTGAACGACCAACTCCAGGTGACACCGCAGTTGGCTACCACCTGGACCTCCTCTTCTAATCACATGACCTGGACATTCACCTTGAAATCGGGACTGAAGTTTAGTGACAGCACACCGCTCACGTCAGCGGATATAGTCTACAGTATTGATCGAGCCTTATCACCCCAGATCTCTCATCTTTCTGGTGATGCTCTCATATACCTGGGTTTGATTAAAGACTCCGACAAGCGGACTACGGGCAAGATTCCAACACTAATCAACGATAGCCTGCTGACGCCTGATTCCAACACGGTGGTCATCAAATTAAATCAAGCTTCCCCTTACTTCTTGCAAACCTTGTCCTATCCTGCTTCTTACGTTGTGGAGAAGAAGATGATAACCCAATGGGGACTAAAGTGGACGGATCACTTGACTGATAACGGTGGTCAGGGTGGCGCAGGACCATTCATGGTGTCAAGCTACGACCATGCAAAGGGTATCAACCTTGTACCTGATCCTAACTACTATGGAGCCAAGCCGCAGTTGATGAAACTAAACTTCTTCTTCTACAAATCTCCAGAGACTCAATACGAAGTCTATCAAGCAGGTCAGCTCGATGAGACTGCTATCCCCATAGCCAACTACACACAAGCTGCTATGCGCTCAGATTTCAGTAAGAATCCGGACCTGATGATCTCTTACTACTCGATGAACTACTTGATCAAGCCGTTCGACAATATCCATATTAGACAAGCATTTGAACTTGCTATAAACAAGGATGTTCTCGCCCAGGCTGTTTATCATGGGAGCACGATCCCCACATGCCATATTGTGCCTCTGGGTATGCCTGGATACAACCCCAACCTCCAATGCCCTGGAGGGGGAACAACTTCGGGTAATGCGACAAAAGCCAGGGAACTCTTCAATCAGGGCCTGCAGGAAGAAAATTTGACACTCGCCACTCTGACACCTATCAAGATCACTTATGTGAATGGAAATCCCGAGCAGGATCAAGAAATCAGAGCGGTTCGACTGATGTGGCAACATATCCTTGGTGTCAATGTCCAACCTAATCCTGTTGACTTCGACGTTTTGTTGATCGACCTGGATAACACTATCAATAATCCTAAAGGTCTACAGATGTGGGCCATCGGTTGGATTGCAGAATTTACAGACCCCAGAGACTTGACAACGCTACAATTCGGACAGCGTTCACCCTATAACACCTCAAACTATGGTCAGAACAAGAGTAGCGATACTGTACAGCAGCAACAGGTGCAGAAGCAATTGGAACAGGCCGACGTGAACAATGATGTCAAGGCTCGCTTCCAGATGTACAATCTGGCGGAGCAGCAACTGGTCAACGATGTCGCATGGTTACCGGTATGGCAAAATGAGACGGCTCGTCTGCTCAAGCCCTACGTGGTTGGCCGAGTCTACAATGAACTTGAACTGGTTCCGCCAGATGACTGGGCCAAAGTGTATATCGCAGTGCATTGATACATTGGGTCTCTTCAAGTATGACTGGACTGTCTGACGCTGTAAGACTTGAGGTAAGTAGCTGACGAACATTTCGAAACTAGTTTTATGGACATTTATTTTGCTCTGGGGTGAGAGAATCGGACATACACGAACGTATAATATATAACTATTGGTGCTATCGTTAGCAAAACTCTAACATGCAGTTTTTTTGCAGCGAATCAACGCTTCTTCCTGGCGCTCCTACTATATCCTTTGAGAGACAGATTCGAGCTCTTCTTTAGCACTGAAGCAATGAACCTCAAAGAGAAGAGGCCAGGGAAAAGAGGCAATTTTACTTGTGTTGATTCAAATCTTGAGAAGCAGCATGTTATGCAGTCGTAGCCGCTCGTTCTATATTAGTTTTGATGTATTTACCGCTACTTAAGAAACAAGGAGAATTGACACATGAGAAATGGCAAGAAATTCACTAAGGGGTTTCTGCCGACCCTACTCGTCCTGGTTGCCATGCTTGTGGTAGCCTGTGGTGGCACCAGTGGAACCAGCTCAACAACTGGGCAGCCTTCAAAAGCGAGTGCGGCCAATCAGGTACTCATTTGGAACGCTGGGGCGGGAGTCGCAGATATCGCGACATTCGATCCCGCACTCGTACAAGATTTTTTTTCGAATGCCGCCATCCAGATGGTCTTCACTGGCCTGGTGAAGATTAACAACGATAACAAGGTGGAGACACAGCTTGCGTCAAGCTATGATGTTGCAGCCGATAAAATGACCTATACATTCCACCTCAAGCCCAATCTAAAATTTAGTGACGGTACCCCCCTGACCTCCCAGGATGTGGTCTATAGCATGAACCGGGCCCTGGCCCCAAAAACCCAGTCACTCACCGCTCCGTACTACATGCGGTACATCAAGGACGCTACTGCATTTAATAGCGGAAAAATTCCCACCCTTATAGGGGATAGCCTGAAGGCGCCTGATCCCAATACGGTGGTCATCATCGCAGGGCAGCCAATCCCCTTCTTCCTGGAAACCTTGACGTATTCGACCAACTATGTGGTTGAGAAGAAGCTGATCGATCAATATGGCAAGAACTGGACCGATCACCTGACAGAGGGGGGCGGCGCCGGTCCTTTCAAGGTTCAGGAATACACGCACAGCAAACAAATTGTCTTCGTGCCAAATGACATCTACTACGGCAGTAAGCCACAACTGGCGAAGGTAGTCATGCCTTTCTACAAACAAGCGGATACGACGTACCAGGTGTATAATGTGAATGGCATCGACGTCACGGGTATCCCCCTTTCCAACTTTGAGCAGGCAAAGACGAGCAAAGAATTTAAGGCTGTGCCCCAATTGTGGATATCTTACTACACTATGAACTACCTGCAGAAGCCGTTCGACGTTACTGAATGCCGCCAGGCATTCGCATTGGCTATCAACAAGGATCTGATTGTCAAAAGTGTCTGGAAGAATTCAAACATCGCGACCAACCATATCGTGCCACAGGGACAGTACGGCTTTAGCCCGAATCTTACCGGCCCCCAGGGAGCGACGACAGCAGGTGATCAGACCAAAGCAAAGGCTGCATTAGCGACGTGCCTTCAGAAAGAGGGATATTCCGACGTTTCAAAGATGCCGTCCGTTACACTGACGTATTCAAGCGCCGGTGTTCAAGCTACCAGAGATGAAGTGGCTGCGATGCAGCAGATGTGGCAAAGCACCCTGGGCATCAACGTCAAAACCAATGACATCGATATCAACAAGTTGTTCTCGTACGAAGGGCAAGGTTCCGCCAACCCCTTGCAGTTCTACACCGGACCCGCCTGGATCGCAGATTATCCTGACCCTCAGGACTGGACAACCCTGCAGTTCGCCAAGGGTGTGAGCCAGAACGGCATGAGCTTTGGCCAGAACAACGGTGCTGATGCAGCCGCCCAGCAAGCGGTGCAACAAGAGTTGGCTCAGGCTGATCTCATGCAGGACCCCAATGCTCGCGAGGCAGCATACAACAAGGCCGAGCAAGAACTGGTGAATTTCGTGGCGTGGATGCCAATGGAACAGGTCACCAATAATTCGCTTGTCAAGCCATGTGTGCAAAACTACGTGTTCAATGCACAAGGGTTGTTCGATCCAGAGCAATGGAGTAAGATTTACAAATCTACTGACACACCTTGTGCGAAGACTTCGTAGAAATACATGCTAACTGTGCATCCAAAGAATATCCTTCTCTTTATTGCACAGACGCCAGTGGATACAGCGTTCACGTGAACGCTGTATCCACTATTCGTATTCGTAACCGTGACCCAGATTGAACTCCCCAAACTTGTACTTCCAGACAATGTAGAAACTAAGCTGAGATATAAAATGAAGAGCTTGTTCTAGTGTTTCTTCTTCTCGGCAATGTGTATTACACAAGATAGGAACAGAGAGGATGCGTGTGCTTGACACACGTTTGAGTGTCACATACAATATTTACAAGTTCACCCTATAGTGTCTACTTCTAGCGATCAATAAGGGATCTTAGAAAGTGCTCATTCATGGCTGCCTTTTTGCGAAGAAAGATGCAGCATAAGGAGGGCGTGTACAATAAAGACAAAGGCAACTCTCTGTATTATCTTTGAGAAAATGAAAGAATGAACACGATAGTAGAGGGTACTATATGAGTCAATTTCTCATCAAAAGGTTCATCGGATTGATTTTCGTGGTCATTGGTGTAACATTCATTACCTTCCTTCTTGGATATTTCGCTCCAGGTGACCCCATTCGCGGGCTGTTAGGCAACCATTTTGATCCACATCTCTACGCCAATCTCAGACATAGCTACGGACTGGATCTCCCCTGGTATCAACAATACTGGAACTACCTCTCTGGCCTTTTTAGGGGCAATTTCGGCTATTCATTCGCACAACAAAATCGCAGCGTCTGGGATATCCTTAAGGACGGAGTGCCGGTTTCATTCGAACTAGGTTTCTGGGCGTTACTGCTGGCACTAATAGCAGGTGTCCCGCTCGGTATTATCTCCGCGCTTAGAGCCAATACATGGGTTGACACCGTCAACATGGGAACGATGCTTATCCTGTATGCGCTTCCCGCTTTCGTCCTCGCTATATTCGCTCAGTTATTCATCGTGTGGATAGACACTCATTCTGGATTGTCCTGGCCAGTTGCTGGTTGGGGCAACGTTTGGCAGTATGACTGGAATAACCTTCAACCTAAGATCGTTCCAATTCTTGTCTTTGCAGCGACTGAAACAGCTTTGTATGCGCGGCTTGCCCGCAACAGCATGTTAGAAGTTCTCCGTCAGGATTATGTTCGTACTGCACGAGCAAAAGGCATGCGCGAACGTACAGTAATCTACCGTCATAGTTTGCGCAATGCCATGATTCCCCTGGTCACTATCTTTGGCCTCTCAATTGGTTTGCTCGTTACAGGCGCTTTTTTCATCGAGACGATCTTTAATATCCCCGGCATTGCTCAAATCTCAATCACCTCTATCAATGCCAGAGACTATCCTGTAATGCAGGCTACTGTGGTCTTGTTGGCGGTCGCAGTCGTCATAGGGAACTTGATTTCAGATATCTTGTACAGCGTCGTCGATCCTAGAATCAAGGCTTCGTAGGAGGCAAGTAGCGCACATGGATACAAAGGACCATAATCCGGATCTTACCAATCCAGGAGTGATGACACCTGACACAACAATGGGGAATTTCGCGATTGGATATGAGCTCGATGGAACTATAACAAGAGATGCACATGTGACTTCTCCTGAGGGTATGGAAGTTCCTCAAGGAGAACAGCAGACAAAGAAAACAGCGACACCCTTACAAGAATCACTGCGGCGATTACGACGCGATAAACGTGCTATGATCAGTTTGAGTGTCATCCTCCTCTTCATCTTGATACCCATTTTTGGTCCTCTTATTTATCAACACATTGGCGGTCCCTATACAAGTAGTGTTTGTAACTGTCAAATTGGTCCAAACGTCTATCACAATCCATATCACCAGGAACTGGACCGTCTAGACGAATTACCCTCTAGCCAATACTGGCTGGGAACCGACGCTATCGGACGTGATTCATTGGCGCGTTTGATGCAGGGCATGCTCGTCTCATTTATGGTAGCTATCATGGTGGAGATTGTAGACATCGGATTGGGCGTATCCATAGGAGTTCTGGCAGGTTTCTATGGGGGATGGATCGACCAGGTGCTGGCACGCTTTACAGATATCATGTTCGCATTCCCGGGTCTGCTTTTTGCCATATTGCTCACGGGAATTTTCGGTTCCCAGGCTGATAGCGCTTTCAGTAGTATTCCTATCATCGGCGCAAATGGCAATGCTCGTCTCATCCTCGTCTCACTTGCGCTGGCTATCACTGCATGGCCACTCATGGCACGTTATGTTCGTGGACAATCATTGCAACTAAAGGAACAACAGTTTATAGAGGCCGCGCACACCTCGGGCACCAGCAACACACGCATTATCTGGCGCCATATCACCCCTAACCTATTTAGTATTGTTGTGGTGGCTGCGACCTTGAACCTTTCCGCTACTATCATTGGAGAGGCTGGACTGAGTTTGCTTGGTTTAGGAGTGCAAGCACCTGGTTCGAGCATTGGACTGATGATCTCTGATGCCTCCGGAAGTATCGCTGTACATCCCTGGGAGATCATTTTACCGTCCCTTATGCTCACCATTATCGTGCTGGCCTTCTGTTTCCTGGGTGATGGGATGCGGGATGCCTTTGATCCTAGATCAAAAGATTAGTAAGTGGAGGAACGAACATGGTAGAGAATTTGCTTGAGGTAAATAACCTCATGACATACTTTTTCACACGCGGGGGGGTAGTAAAGGCAGTCGATGATGTTTCTTTCGCTATCAAGCGGGGTGAGACCCTGGGTGTGGTTGGTGAAAGTGGATGTGGCAAAAGTGTTACAGCGCTATCGGTGATACGCCTCGTAGCGAATCCCCCTGGAAAAATCGTCGGAGGCGAAATCAACTTCAATGGCGAGAATATCCTTGAGAAGAACGCCGAAGAGATGACTGATTTGCGCGGTAGCAGTATCTCGATGATTTTCCAGGATCCCATGACTTCGCTGAATCCGGTATTTACTGTTGGCTCTCAGATTGCTGAGACAGTCAAACGGCATCGCAAAGACTTGAGCAAAGACCAGGCATGGAAAAGGGCTATTGAAATGCTCGACCTGGTACGTATTCCAGATTCAAAACGGCGTGCTAAGAACTACCCTCACGAGTTTAGCGGAGGCATGCGCCAGCGCGTCATGATTGCAATAGCGCTGGCATGCAATCCGAAACTGTTGATTGCGGATGAGCCAACAACAGCGCTGGATGTAACGATTCAGGCTCAGATACTTGAACTGATGAGGGGTCTGTCAAAAGAATTCAACACATCAGTCATGCTGATTACCCATGATCTGGGAGTAGTTGCTGGCAGCGCTGAAAACGTTAACGTCATGTACGCGGGGCATATTGTAGAGTCTGCACTGGTGAAGCAACTGTTCGAGACTCCCGCACATCCTTATACCGTGGGTCTTTTGCACTCTATTCCTCGATTGGATGATAAACGCGGCATAAAACTCACCCCCATTGCGGGTCAACCGCCAGACTTACTCAATCCTCCTCCTGGTTGTCCCTATGCTCCGCGTTGTCCCAAGGTGCAGAGTCGTTGTAAACAGGAACGTCCAGAACTGATGCCTGTAGGCCGTGGCAGCCAAACAGCGGCTTGCTTTTATCCAAACTAAATGGGAGGGGAAAGGGAAAAATGGTACAAGAAGTTCAATCGCCTGGCGTGACCGGGACCACATTGGTAGATGTAAAAGGCTTAAAAGTCTATTTTCCGATTAAAGGAGGTATCTTTAGCCGAACTGTTGCACAGGTCAAGGCTGTAGATGGCGTTGATTTGTTCATCAAACGCGGCGAGACGTTAGGCCTGGTTGGTGAAAGTGGCTGTGGTAAGTCGACAACAGGTCGCGCCATTTTACAGTTAATTAAGCCCACGGAAGGCAGTGTTAAACTCAATGGGACCGAACTAACGACACTTTCTCCAGATAAGATACGTAAAAAGCGGGCAGATATGCAAATGGTGTTCCAGGACCCTTACGGCTCACTCAGTCCGCGTTTCACTATTGGGCAGACTATCGCAGAACCACTACAGAACTTCAAGAAAGGCAATGCAAAGCAAATCAAGGATGAAGTTGCCCATCTGCTTGAAGTCGTGGGTCTTAACCCATTCGTTGTCAACCGTTATGCCCATGAGTTTAGTGGAGGTCAACGCCAGCGTATCGGAATTGCACGTGCTCTCGCTCTCCGACCCTCGTTCATCGTAGCTGACGAACCTGTATCAGCGCTCGATGTGTCGATTCAGGCTCAGGTGCTGAATCTTATGGAGGATTTGCAAGAAGAGTTTGGATTGACCTACTTGTTTGTGGCACATAATCTCTCGGTAGTGAAGCACATCAGTGACCGTATAGCGGTGATGTATCTCGGGCGCGTAGCTGAACTGTGCGAGAGCGAAGCGTTGTATGAACATCCTTTGCATCCCTATACTCAGGCACTAC
>Ga0209048_10006871_pt1 | contig 10585 bp, 11 predicted proteins | sample FrelakmetCRP12CR_FD_187146 | JGI IMG/M metagenome (GOLD analysis project Ga0209048, IMG submission 187146) | Freshwater lake sediment microbial communities from the University of Notre Dame, USA, for methane emissions studies - CRP12 CR (SPAdes)... | ecosystem: Environmental > Aquatic >... | reverse complement strand
GGCGAGCTACATCACCGGACAGAATTTCCTGATCGACGGCGGGGCGTATCCCGGCACGTTGTGACCGGGAGAGACGTGACAGGAACTGCGTGACGGAGAAACCGTGACAGGAAGGGCGTGACGGAGAAACCGTGACAGATAAATCGTGACAGAAAGTGCGTGACAGGAAAAGCGTGACAGGAATGCGTGACAGGAATGCGTGTTGGTGTTTCGCAAAGAATATGGAACTGCCTGGTCTACAGTTCTCTCTCACGCTTGCTCTGTCACGGTCTGTCTGTCACGCCTTCTCTGTCACGATTCCTTGTCACGGGTTTCGCGATCACGGCGTGATCGTAATATCCACCGGCCCCGGCCCCTGCACCGGAACTGAATTGCCGGCAGGATCGACTCCCACTACGTTGTCTACACGCACTTGCGCACGACCGGCAGTGGTAAGCACCTTGAAGCGCACCGCCGCCGAGCCTTCGATCCGCAACCCCAAACGCCCGGGCGAAGAAGTCGGCGCGCCGACGGGCTCGAGCGACTGCGGGTCGTAACCCACATCCGCAGTGGCACGCACCGCGCCTCCTCCAGGTGCCAGGCTAAGACTGACGATGATCTCGGTGCCAGCTCGCGCGGCCAGCGGAGCGGACAACAACAGAATGCCGCCGCTCGAATTCGGTGGGGGTTGCGCAAGCGCAGTCTGGCTCTGTGCACCGGGCGCACCCTGTGATCCCGGTGGTCCCTGTGATCCGGGCGGTCCGCCGGCACCGGGTTGAGGTTGCACGGGTTCTGCCGGTGGCGCTGCCGGGTTGATCTGCTGGCGCGGCAGGGGAGCAACTCCGGGCTGCGCACCACTTGGTGCCATCGTCAACGAGCCGGGCGCGGTTGCCGAGATACGTACGGGGGCTGAGCCAATCGATGCATCGGTACCTACTGGCAGATCGGCGAGCGAGACCTGGACCCAGTCGAGGGTCCGCACGATACGCGGTGTGATCAGCATCACGATCTCCGTCTTTTGCCGATCCGTGCCGTGCGTAGAGAACAGGCGCCCGATGACAGGGACGTCACCTAAGCCGGGGAACTTGTTAACGCTTTCCCGATCGGCGTCGCTGATAAGCCCGGCGAGAATCTGCGTTTCGCCATCGCGAAGCTGAAGGGTCGTCGCGGTACTGCGGGTACCCAACTGATATGCGATCGTTCCACTGACGTTGACCTGGCTGATGATATTGGTCACATCCAATCCGATCTTGATGGCCACCTGATCGCGCAGGTAAATCGTAGGCTCGACGTCGAGCTTCAATCCGACATCCAGATAACTCACCGAGGACGAGACACCGACGTTCGCCGTCGAAGTCGTGGTGATCACCGGCACCTTGGAGCCGATGTGCACCTTGGCTTTTTCGTGGTTCTTGACGCGGACGTTGGGATTGGCCAGCACTTTGGCGTCGGCATCGGTCGCCTTGATGTCCAAAATGATCGGCGGGTTCACGACGTAGCCCTTGAGCGTATCGGTGCCGAACACGAAATTGCCGGCCGCCCCGGCCGCTCCCGCGGCCGCCCCGGCCGCTCCCGCGGCTGCCGCGGCAGGGCTCCCGATGTTGACGGTCTGCGGGTACTGAACGCCGATCTGGTTCAAGACCGCGCTCGCGAGTTCCAGAATCTCGACCTCGAGGACCACCTCCGGCTCGGCAATATCGAGCGATCGTATCAACTGCTGCACCACCCGCATGGCTTCCGGTGTGTCCTTCACGATCAGGAGATTGGCCTTCTCGTCGATGAACACATCCTGGCTCTTGATCATGCCCTTCACCAGATTCAGCGCCTGTTTCACATCGGCGTTGGCGAGATAGAAGCTGCGCATCACCAGTTCGCGGTATTCCTTTTGCTTCGCCGGGGTGTTGGGGTAGATGAGAACGGAATTATCGTTGAGCACCTTGCGCTCGAGCTGGTTGGTCAGCAGGATCAGTTTGATCACATCATCGAGCGTGGTATTGCGCACGAAGACGTTGATCTTGGTGTCCGCGCGCACGTCGCGGTCGAATATGAAATTGATTCCCGAAGTACGCGAGATGACCTCGAACACGGACTTGAGACTGGCGTCGCGGAACTCCAGCGTGATGGGTTTCGCGAACGGAGATTTCAGTCCGGGCGCTGCCTCCGGCCCCTTGGCGGACACCTCGGACCTCAGACCATGAATAACAGCCATGAGCTCGCGCGCTTCCCGCTGGCCGGGGTCTTGCGCAATGGCACGCTTGAGTTTGACTTCGGCCTCCTCCAGCTTCCCCGCCTCGATGTCCGCACGCGCCTGGCGCACGGTGAGCTGAATCTCGCGCAACACTCCAACGACTTTCAACCCTCCTTCCGCACGTGCATTGCCGGGATCGAGTTTCAAAGCCTTCCGGTATAGAAGTTCCGCCTGGTCCAGCCGGCCCGCGGTACGGGCGGTGTCACCTTCGGACAGATTCTTACTGACCAGAATTGCACGCTCACGCTCATACTCTGCCCTGTAATCAGCGTTGTTCGGCGCTTCTTTCACGGCTTGTTGGAGCTTCGCCAGCGCTGCATCGGTATCCCCGTGCATCATCATGCGCCGCGCATCTTCGTAAGCCGTATAGCCCGCGCAGGCGCAGAGCATCGCACACACCGTGACGAGAGAAAGGACGCGGAATAAATTCATTACTGCACTCCGATGGGCAGGGACTGCTGCATGCCCGTGGGCAAATGGGTCAACATCACCGCGTTCTCGTTCACCTGATCCAGGCGATACATGTTGTCGATTACGTCGCCCGGTTTCACCACCAGGTTGCGCTCGCCCATGGCCAGGAACACGATCGTCGCCCCGCTTTCATCCAGCTTGCCCATGTAGGCAAAAGGTAATGGCGGCGCCGACGGTGGAGGCGGAGGCGCCGCCTGCAGCGCAGCCGCACCAGGTTGCGCAATCGCGCGCTTGGGTAAAGGAGGCTCAGGCCGGAAATCACGCGGGCCGAATATCTCTCCGGTCGGACCCGCACTACGAGGACGCTGCAACTTGCGCAGGTCCAAGGCACCGGCCGAGCTACCGGGCGTCTCTTTCGTCGAGGTTGGCGGTGTACCCTGCGCAACTGCCGGCTCCAGTTTTACTGGCGTGATTCCCTGGTTGGACTGAGTGTTTCCTTGGTTGGCCTGGGCGGAATGCGTGTTGCGCGCCACCGGAGCGACTACGGCCCCAGCACCGGCTTCCTGCGTGTCAGTCAGACTGTTGGCCCAATACACCGCGATGCCGGTACTCGCCAGGGCGGCAATCAAAGCGGCAACGCGCAGCTTGGGGCTCATGAGCGGCTATTCGACCCCGAGGTAAAGGGTGAAGCGCACACGCGCCTCCAGATTCTGTTCGCCGATTGCCTCTCGCTTCAAGGTGATTTCATCCAAAGCGGCCGCCGGAACCGCGTCCAGGACAGCGTTCACAAAACCTCGCACCTGCGCATAGGTCCCGCGCACCGGAAACGTCACCTGATACTGCGCCAGCCTGAATTCCTTGTCCTGACCGAGACGATACTCGCCCTTGTCCAACGACAGACCATTGCGCTGTGCTGCCCGCGCGATTTCACCGAGCAACTCCGGTACCGCCTGCGTCAAGGGAAAGAAAGCGTAGAAATTCGACAGCTGACTTCGTTCGGTCGGTCGCGCAGCTTGCGCACCACGACTGCCCAGGCGCGTCGCGAGTTCAGCACGCTCCAGCGCAAGCGTTTGCAGACGTCCACGCGCTGGCTGCACGGCGAATACATAAAAGGCTCCGGCGACAACCACCAGCGCCAAACCCACCATGCCCGGCCAGCGTAAGCCGACGAGCCATCGCTTCAACGACCAAGTCAGATGCGCCCCGGATTTGCGATCCGATGTCATCCGCGGCAATGCCATGCGCGAGGCGCTCATGGCGCCTCCACCCAATTGGCCAACAGCGAGAACTCCACCGGTTGCCCCGGCTCTTTGACTTTCACCTCATGACTCGCGAGGACCAGGTTGCGCAGTCGTTGGCTCTGCTGCAGCCGCGCCATGTAGCTGAGCACAGCCGGCAGACTGCGAGCTTGTCCACCGATCATCAAACCGCGTCCGCGTACATCGGGCTGAACCGCGAGCAACGCGACGTTGCCGTCTTCAGCCGACTCGATCGCGGCAAACAGACCTTCCCAAGGGACATTCATCTGCGCCAGCACCAGGTTGGCTTTCTTGATTTGCTCGCGCGTCTCCGCGCTGTCCCCCTCGCGACCCGAGATGGACGGCAATCCCCTGCGCGACATCCCGCGCAACTCCTCCAGCTGACTCTCTCGTGCACGCACCTCCGTCGACACCTGATGCTGGAAGGCCAGCATGGCTATCACCGAGAGCACTCCCGCGAGCAGCAAGATACGGGCGGCACGCGAGCCGCGTCCGGTAGGGTGCAAAAAATCGAGTTGCACTGGGCTAACGCGTGCCATTTACTTCCCCACCCCTGCCGATACCAATGGCGCGGCAGCGATTGGGCCCATCGAGTCCTCGACCAGGCGTACAACTCGCCAGCCGGGTACGCGAAGAGATGCAATGCCTGCAACGTCCTCTCCGGCCAGATAGAGGGTCCCACCCTCGGCCACCGAACCCGCCGCGGCCTCCTGCTTCAACAGATCAGGAAGCTCCTCGGCGACGCTGCCGTCGAGACGCCGGCTGCGCATACTCAGCCATCCCGCGGCAGAATGGAACGCCAGCGTCAGGCGGCCCGGCTCCAAGCTGGCGAGGCAGAAATCCGCGCCCTTCAGAGCGCCGCGATGACGGTCGATACGAGCAGACAGAGACGGGCTCACGGACCGCAGCCTTGCGCCCTGCCCACGTACCGCATCTCGCAGTGCCTGCAGCAGAACTCGATCGATGGCACCAGCAAGCGAGGCTTCCCCTGCTGGTTGTTCGGCCAGGCACAATTCCCAGGTGTCCGCCAGCGACCCGTAGATCTCACGGAAGGCGAGGCGCGCAAACGCCAGGCGTTCCGCATCGGCGACCAGACCGGCGTTCCACGCAACCAGTGCATATCGCACGAAATGATCGGACAACCGAACATCCACCCCGGCGTGCGGTGCTCGCATCTCACTCAATGCCGTACTCAAGCGTTCGACGCTCGCACGCCACGCCTCACCCGGGGACGCGGGCACAACGCGGAACGAACGAGCCTCCATACCCCGCCAAGGCATCAGGACCGAGCGGCGATTCAGCCGGAGCTCATTGGGCCGCAGCACTACCTCTATGCGATCAGTCCAGGCCATGGTCCGGCATGCTAGCCCACCAACGTGACACGATTAATTTCCTGAAAGGTGGAATGACCGACTTTGACCACTTCAAGGGCGGCATCCCGCAAGAACTTGGTCCCGTTGGAGCGCGCAGCCTCCTTGACCCGGCGGATCGGCTCACGCGCGACAATCAACTCGCGGATCTCGTCGTTGAGCAGCATGATCTCCGAAATCGCTCTGCGTCCACGAAACCCTGTACCGCGACAGTGCCCGCAGCCACGACCCGCGCGCAGCCGCCAGCCCTGCACGGCATCGAGACTCAAGCCTGACTCCTCCACGAGTTGCGGGTCGGGCACGATGTCCTGAGCGCAGAAACTGCAATTGACCCGTACCAGGCGTTGCGCCGCGATACCATTTAGCGCCGACACGAAGCTGTAGGGATCTACCCCCATATGCATGAAACGCCCAAGCACATCGAATACGTTGTTGGCGTGCACGGTGGTGAACACGAGGTGGCCAGTAAGCGCCGCCTGCACGGCGATTTGCGCCGTCTCCGCATCGCGGATTTCACCCACCATGATCTTGTCCGGGTCGTGACGCAAAATCGAGCGCAGCCCGCGGGCGAAAGTCAGCCCCTTTTTCTCGTTCACCGGGATCTGCAGCACGCCGGAAAGCTGATACTCGACCGGGTCTTCGATCGTGATGAGCTTGTCGAAGCCGTGGTTGATCTCGGTGATGGCCGCATACAGCGTGGTTGTCTTGCCGCTACCGGTAGGCCCAGTAACCAGCAGCATCCCGTACGGTTCGGCGGAGAGTCTGCGCAACGTTACGACGGATGCGTCGTCGAACCCCAATGCATCCAGACTCAGGCCCTTCACGTGGTCGGCGAGGCTTTGCTTGTCCAGGATCCGCAGCACCGCGTCCTCGCCGAAGATACTCGGCATGATCGATACGCGGAAATCGATTTCACGCCCCTGCGCCAGGACCTTGAAGCGACCATCCTGAGGAATGCGGCGCTCGGCGATGTCCAGCTCCGCCATCACCTTGATGCGGGAAAGTACCTGCTCGGCCATGTCCAATCCCGGCGCGCTGCCCACCATGCTGAGCACGCCATCGAGACGATACTTGATTACCAGTTGTGTCGGCGTCGTCTCCAGGTGAATGTCGCTCGCCCCAGCCTTGAGCGCATCGTACAGCGTGGAGTGCACCAGCTTGACTACCGGGCTGGCGTCCTCGCTGATGGTCTTGAGAGACAGTTCTTCGAGGCCACCCTTGGCACTTTCGTCCCTGGTACCGTCCGTAATAACGGAATCCATCGCACGCATAGTCTCGCCATGACGCGCGAGGTAGGCCGACACGTCCGCCGCGTGCGCCAGGCGCCACGGCAGGCGTTGCGCGATGCGTTCCTCGGCCCAGGGCCTGAGGCTGGGATCGAAGGGATTGCCGAAAACCAGCAGCAGCGCGTCCGAAGCGTTGCGGAAGACGACGCAACCGCGGGCCAATGCCTCCGTATAAGGCAACAGATCGAAAGCCGGCGTGAAATCGTCCAGCTCCGCCATCGTTATGGTCGCATAGCTCAGGGCTGCGCCAAGGGCGGCAACGAATACCTCCGGCGCCATCCCCGAGCTCTCCTCGAGGATCTCGACCGCTGGCTTGCCGCTGGACTGCGCAGCCTTGCGCGCCTGAGCGATCGCCTCTGGTGTCAGAGTGACACGCTGCAGAATATCGGCATCGGTAGCCAGCCGCTCCTCGGCCTCGGCAGACTGGAGCGCGCGGACGAGCGTCTCGGACGCTGCGCTCGATTCCTCGGCCAGCGTCTCGTTGGCAGGCTTTGGGCTGGATTGAGCCGCTTGGCGAGCACGCGCAATGGTCTGTGGCTGCAACTGCGATATCGCGTCCATGTCGTGCGGATTCATTGTATGTTCCCCGCCAACTCGAAAATAGGAAAGTACATCAACAGCACGATCCCGCCGATCACAATCCCGATGGCCGCCATCAGCAGCGGCTCGAAAGTGCGTGTGAAGCGCTCGACCCAGCGCTCCAATGTCTCTTCATGGAAAGCCGCGCTGCGCTCCATCATGTCTCCCATCATCCCGGTACGTTCGCCCACTCGCAGCATTCGCAGCGATACCGGGGTCGTAAGACCTTGTGAGTCGAGCGCCACCGAAATGGGTTGCCCCTCCTTGATCATTCGGATGGCGGCGTCCAGACGCGGCCGCAGTCCCTGATTCAGCAGACCCGACACCATCATCAGCGCCTGCGTCACGGGCGTCCCGCCAGCCAGAAGCATGCCGACGGTGCGATAAAACCGCGTAAGTTGATACACGCGCACACGCTCTCCGATCGCCGGAATGCGGGTGATTTGTCGGCTCATCCATCGCCGGCTCGAAGGCCGCCGTGCCCAGAATATCAGCACCGCTACGGATCCGGCGAACAAGCCCAAAAGCAGCCCACTGCGTGGCTCGACAAACGCTCCCCACGCCATCAGCATGCGCGTCAGCCACGGCAGATCTCCCCCGATATCCTGGTAGATGTGGCTGAATCGCGGGACGACGTACCCGAGCAGAAACAGAGCCACCACACTGCCCACAGCGACAAGGATCGCCGGGTAGATAGACGCGCTGACCAGGTGCTTCTTCACCGAGTCGAGTTGGGTTTGATAGGCTACATAGCGTCCCAACGCCTCTGGCAACGTGCCCGAACGCTCGCTGGCTCGCACCGTCGCAATGTACAACTCGGGAAACACACCCGGGAAAGTCTGCAACGCATTGGAGAACGACTGACCCTCGCGAAGGCGCTCCAGCACCCCGGCGAGGATGGTCACGGTCGCCGAACGTGTCTCCTTCTCGGCCAGAGTCTCGAGTGCCTCGACCAGGCTGATGCCCGAGCGCAGCAGCGCCAGCATCTCCTGTGTAAACAGAACCAGCGGGAAGTTCCCACCTCGGAAGGTACTCGAACCCAGCATTCCGGCGAGGCTCAGCCCACCAGCCCGCCGCACGTCCAGCACCGCGTAGCCCTGGGAACGCACCTGCTCATTGGCGTCGAGGTCGTCTCGCGCCTCCAGGGAAAGGGATACCACCGCTCCGCCTGAATTTACGGCTTTGACTTGGAATCGCACGGTAAATGTCCGATTAGCGATTGCCCGCGGCGCGGGACAACGGAGGCACAGTACCAAGCAGACCTGACGCTGGGGCCCATGCTCTGGCTTTCGGGACTCCCGTTTTCAGTTTCAGGACCTTGGTTTTCGGTTTCAGGACCTTGGTCTCGACATTCAGGAGCCCGATGTCGGTTTCGGCATTCGGGACCCGGGCACGCGACCTGCGCTCACGCCGTGCACCCAACACCAGTCTCTTAGCGGTCCTCAGCCCTGAGTCTTTAGTCCTGCCGTGCATCTCCACTCTTAGCTGTTCCTGCTCCTCTGCGCGGTGCGGTCAGTTCGTGATGTCTGCGTCCTCGCCCGTTCCGCCGGGTTGACCGTCCTTGCCGAGTGAAATAAGGTCGAATTCGTTCTTCTCGCCTGGCGCCCGGTAAATATAACCACGATCCCAAGGGTCGTTCGGCACCGCCTTGCGCAAATAAGGCCCCGCCCACTTGGGCTCGTTATTCGGCCGAGCGTTCAGTGCGGCCAAGCCCTGCTCTGTCGTGGGATAGTGACCAGTATCGAGCCGATATTGGTCGAGCGCCTTTTCGAAAGAGTCGATTTGCGCACGCGCAATCTGAATCTTCGACTTGCCCTCCTGGGCAAAGTAACGTGGCGCGACGTAGCCCGCCAAAAGGCCGATGATCACGATCACCACCAGCAATTCAAGCAGGGTAAAACCCGCATGGAGATGTTTGGACATGTGAGCCAAGCTTAGTTCATATTTTGTTGTGGTGCGCCTTGCTCCTCATTCGCACGCCTCAGCGAGCAGTCGAGCCGGCGATTCCAGAGAGTAATCCAGGCACGACGCTCAGCGGAACTAGAGCATTGCAGAGAGACCAGAGGCAATTAGACTGGGCTATGTAACACCCCCACCGAGGGGCGTCAAGCCAGCATCCTGAACGCTGCTGGCCACCCACCGCCGGACGCTGATCGGGTGCGGATACTCTGCGTGCCAGCCGCGCATTCTATAGCGCAACGGAGACTCGATTGTGAACAATCGTCAAAGTTCGGTCAATTCGAGTCCAGCGGCGGCGTGTAGCTCCTGTCCTCAGGACTATCCTGGAGAACGCTGTCATCGAAAGACGACGCATGCCGGCTTGGACACTGCCTTCGAAGTCAGACCGATCAACGGCTAGCCAAAAATCAGTGGCTGTAACGATGAAGCACGTGGTCCGCTTCCTGTGTTCGAGCAGCCTCTACCGACGGCGCGGGAGGTTAGCGCACGGGCCGACGCGCGGACTGCCGCAGCAGTTCCGCAATACCTGCCCAGACGTTTGTCGAGTAATCGCGAGTAGAGCGCCTGCTGAGCGATTCACGCATGTCTGCGAAAAAAGCGCCCGCATCAGCGGGCGTTCGCACTGTCGATTCGTCTGTTTCTTACTGTCGCACGTGATCGTTGTTTTTCTTGTTGTGGATGCGTTTGCTTTGGTGATTTTCAGCCGCTTGGATATTGTGTTGCTCATTCGCGCTGATGTGTCCGTTTGCGCCCGCCTTCGCTTCCTTGTTGTCGACATGAGCTTGGCCACGCTCCAGGCTGCCGGCCTCGCGATTGGTCAGCTGTCCTGACTTGACGCCTTGCTCGATGCGCGTTTCCTGATTGACATTGCGCTGTACGTCGGCTTGCATCCGCTGAGACGAGGCGGAGTTTGGATCACCGGTTACGCCGTTGCTCTTCGCACGTGCGATTGCCTGGCTTTCCTTGTTCTGCGCCGCCTCGATCCGCTGCTTTTCAGCGTCCGTCATTTTCCCGTCGGATAGCGCGCGCTGCTCCATCTTGTCGATGTTGGCTTCGCCCTTCTCCAGCTTCGCTGCTTCCTTGGTATTGAGTTGCCCCGACTTCAGACCGTTCTCGATCCGTTGTTGCTGATTGACGTCGCGCTGTACGACATCGGCGGTATTCTGAGCCAGGACAGGCAGAGCAAACAGGGCACCCGCGCTGAGGGCGACAATAGTTATTTTCGTGTTCATCGGCATTCCTCCTGATGAGTTCATGTGGAGCGAGACATTGGTCTCGTCAGCGCCAATAACGATGGCATCGCCATCGCGTTGACCCGAATTCGACGCAATGAACCTGTCGTAAGGAGGATGTAAGCCCGTTCGGAGGATTGACGATGGTTAGCCTTACGTTTTCTTTTCCGCCGGCTTCACGGAGAATTTTCCGAGGTGCAGCCCGCCGTCCACCAGGATGATCTCGCCAGTGACCAGTGCGGCCCCTTCGACCAGCCACACC